>Ga0068859_100002188_pt1 | contig 19853 bp, 16 predicted proteins | sample KBSSwiS22_FD_66585 | JGI IMG/M metagenome (GOLD analysis project Ga0068859, IMG submission 66585) | Switchgrass rhizosphere microbial communities from Kellogg Biological Station, Michigan, USA - KBS Switchgrass S2-2 | ecosystem: Host-associated > Plants > Roots > Rhizosphere > Soil ...
CGAGCGGGTAGGTCGGGTTCGGCTTTGCGCCTGTTGTCGCGAGAATCGTGGCGGTCCAATCCATGGTGATGGCCGGCTGGCTTGTCGTTCTGTTTCCCATAATCACGCCAGGCCAGCGGGCAATTGCGGGGACTCGGATGCCGCCTTCCCAGAGAAACGTCTTTTCGAATGAGAATGGCCAGATGTTCGAATACCGCTCTCCGCCGTTGTCACTCGTAAAGAGGACCAACGTATTGCGCTCCAATCCCCGATCGCGAAGCGCCTGGAGGACTCGTCCAATTCCGCGGTCCATGCTCTTGACCATCTCCCCGTAGATCTCGGCGGATCCGCCGGTGGTGACAGCGCAGGGAGCGGCATTGGCACGATCGCCCGGACCTTCCCAGGGCCAGTGAGGCGCGTTGTAATGCAGGCTCATGTAGAAGGGGCGCGTTCGATTCCGTCGGATGAACTGCACGGCGCGATCTGTGAAGAGATCGGTAAGATAGCCGTCCATTTCTACGGGACGGTCACCATCAAACAGATCCATGACACCCTGTGTGTTCTTGTGTGTGAAGTAACTTTCTCCCGCGCCGACGATGCCGAAAAACTCATTGAACCCATGCTTTAGAGGATTGAACCTGGGATCGTTGCCGATGTGGTACTTCCCGATGAGGATGGTCTCGTAGTCATTCGCCCTGAGCAGCGATGAAATCGTTGGGTGCTCGACCGGAATCCCGAGCGTATCGTTGGCATCGGAGAGTGGTTCCTGGAGACCAATGGGAAGGCGTTGCGGATAGCGTCCCGTGTGAAAGCTTACGCGTGTCGGGGTGCAGACCGCTGCTGCAGCGTAGGCATCGGTGAAGCGGACACCTTCGTCCGCCATGCTGTCGAGCACCGGCGTTTTGTAATCCGGCCGCCCGTAAGAACTGAGATCGCCATAACCCATGTCATCTGCGAGGATGAAGACCACGTTCGGACGTGCGGGCAGTACGCGAGCCTGCTGCAATACGAGCCCCGCGCCGACCGCGGCACCCACGAATTCACGCCGGTTAATCTTGTTCATTCCGATTCCTCGCGCCGTATACTAAGGCACTTCCCATGAAGAGCAAAGCGACAACGGTCGAGGAATACCTCGCAGAACTGCCGGCTGAGCGGCGCGATGCGATGGCATCTGTCCGCAAGGTGATTTTGAAGAATTTGCCGAAAGGTTATGAAGAAGTTCTGCAATACGGAATGCTCGGCTACGTCGTGCCTCTGAAGGTTTTTCCGGCAGGTTATCTCAATCGAAAGAGCGAACCGTTGCCGTATGTGTGCCTCGCGTCTCAGAAGAATTACATGTCGATCTATTTGATGAGTGCCTATGGAGATGATGAAGCACAGTTTCGCAAGGAATACGAAGCCACGGGGAAACGACTCGATATGGGAAAGTCGTGTGTGCGCTTCAGGGGCGTTGAAGACTTGCCGCTCGATGTGATTGGCAGGGCAGTGGCGCGTTACCCGGTGAAGAAGTGGATCGAGATTTGTACGGCGTCGAGAAAGAAGTGAAAGCTCAATCCCTCCGGACTTATTGAACTTTAACCTTTAACTCCGCTCCATAGAGCATCGTCCGGTCGTTATCAACGGCCGCCCATTTCAGCAGCGTCTTCACACTCCGCTCCACGCGTCCTTCGAAAGCTTTCTTTCCATTCAATACCACCGTCACCGGCTTTGCAAAATCGAACTTGTCCGGTGACAGCAGCAACGTAAGTGTCGCGACGCCTTTCGTCGATGCTTCGACCGTGTTGCCTTTCCGTACCAGGTCCACACGTCCTGAAGGTTTCAGGTTTTCGAACAGCGCACCAACTGTGGGAGCGTTGTTCGGGTCCGGCAAAGTAGCGTGTTCGCCATCTCGCCGTCCCCATTCGTCGATCACCAGCCAGTGCGCGCGATTGTGTCCACCGTTCACCGACGCGGTCCACGTGAGCGTATCGGGATGGGGATCGCGCGGATGATCCGCCACAAACTTTTCAAACACATCCTTAACCTGGGGCCACCAGGCTGTGTTGTGCTCGCCTTCGGGTTGCGGGTGATAGTCGATCGCGACCCCGCTCCTCATCAGATGGCGGGTGTACGGCTCCACAACGGAAGTCGGATACAGTCGGTCGCGGCCCCCATTGACCACGAACAACGGTTTGTTTCGCAGATTGTTTAGATAGTTTTGCCCGTTGTCGATCTCTTCATTGGCGAGCACCATGACGAAGCCGTTCAGAGGAAGGAAGCTCGCGAACGGAGTCGTGTTCCGCATCGCGATGTAATAAGCGCCGGTACCGCCATCGGACACCCCGGCGACGACGACGCGGTTTTCGTCCACGTTGTACGTTCGCTTCAGCTGATCGACGATCGCGTCGAAGTTCAGAACCTGATCGTCACTCCACCACGGCGCATCGCGCCAGGAATACGGAAGCACGTAAAACTGCTCGGCGCCGGCAAGCTGACCAATGGCGCCGGAGCCACGAGGCTGGTTATCCGCTCGGCCATCGACGCCCCCATGAAGCTGAAACCGAACCTGATACTTCTTTGCTGGATCGTAGCCCTCGGGGACAGTGACCGCGAAGTAATGCTCAACGCCATCTCGAGTCCTGTTCATCAGTTTGATGATGCCGGGTTGTTGCGCGGTATAGGCCCGGCCTGCCTTCAAACGCGACAGAGCCTCATCGAAGGAAACTCCGGACTTGATGACATCGTCGGCAAGCCGCGTCGCGTGCTCGGGAGAATCCGCGAGCCAGAACTTCTGAAACGCGGCATCAATGCGGGCCGTTTCGCTTTGCGTGCCCACTACCGTGAGCATTCCGGCAAAAACGAGCAGAGCAATCAAAGACGCTCGCTTCATTTCGAGTTTCCTCTAAACGGTTTTCCCCTGGTTGCAAGGCGCGCTTCCAGGCGTTCGGTGCAGTCGCAGTCATTGCACGCCCAGTTCTCGGTTCCATTCCGGTCGCGGCAGCGGCTGCGCGCATGGGCGTCCTGGACTCTGAGCAGGTCGAAATACTTCTCCCAATAAGGACGCTCCTCGTCGAGAGGAGGATCGCAGTAGCAAACTTCGACCCATTGGAGCCGGCCGTCGGCGAACTGCCGCGCCTCGTTCATGTTTCGTTCGTATTCGTCACCGGCAATGGAGCCGCGCCCGAGCGTGCCGTCTTCGATCGCACGCTCGAGCGATTCCTCCTTGCCCTCCTTGACGCGAGCTGTGACGAGATAACGCATTCTGTGGATTCTATGCGGGTGGCCGGCGGAAGAGACCAAACATCACGGCTTTGCCCAGGACATGGCCCTGCATGGCCGCCATGACTTTTGTTCTCGTCTCCTGCTCGGGGGCCGTGCCCGTGGCTGCCTCGATGGTATCGAGCTTGATATCGAGGGCGTAAATCTCGAAGGTGTAGTGATGATAGGGTCCTGTCGCCGGCGCCCCGGGTCCCCGGTAAACCTGACCCGTCGCGCTGATCTGTTTGCTTCCATCTGGTAGCGTCGGACCTTGCGGCATTCCCTCGACAAAGCTCATCGTCGTTGCCGGGATGTTCCAGACGAGCCAGTGCACCTGGTCCCCCGTGCCTCGCTGGATGGAGACATCGGGATCATGGAAGTGGAGGACAAAACTCTGCGTCCCCATCGGGGCATTGGTCCAGGTCAGAGCCGGTGAGACAGGCATCGGCACGGCCTGTGTGAACTTGTTGGGAATGATGGCGCCGTCCATCCACCCGGTGGTGGTGAGCGCCATCGGGGCTGCTGCGGGTCCTCGGGCCGCCCCTGCGGGCGCAGCTCCGCCCTGTGGCGCTCCAGCTGCGCCGCCGCGTGGCGCCTGGGCCTGGGCAAATACCAGGGGCAGTGTGGTCAGCGCGAACGCCAGAGTCGTGATCGCAAGTCGTGTCTTCATGCTCGGCTCCTTGAAGGATTTGGGTGAATCGGAGCGGATGATAACGTGAAAGTCCGGCAGCGAGGTCCAATACTTTCGCGATATGAGTCCAGTAAATAATGGAAACGCTTCATCGCCTTTATTTTTGTTGACTTACGGGCATCGACGCGATAATTCGTAATGGTCATTTTAGGGGAGGGTTCATGAGTTCTCGCTCGCTTCTTGCGACGTGCGTGTTGATGGCTGCGTTGCCGCTTTCCGGACTCGCGGCAGTCGCCGAACCGGATGCCCCCCTGGCAGAAGCTGCGATGCGTCGCGATATTTCTACCGTGCGGGAGCTCCTCTCTAAAAAAGCAGACGTCAATGCGACCGGACCCGACGGTACGACTGCCCTGGAGTGGATGATCCGGATCGATGATCTGGAAATTTCGAAGATGCTGCTGGCTGCCGGGGCCGATCCGAAAAAGGCCAATCGGCTGGGCGTGACGCCTATTGCGCTTGCCGCAGCCAACGGCAATGTGGACATCCTCAAAATCCTTCTGGACGCGGGCGTTGACGCGAATACGATTGATCCCAATAACGAACCTGTTTCGTGGTCCGCAATTCGCAGCGGCAACGTCGAGGCTGTGCGAACGCTCATGGATCGTGGAGCAACCGTTGATTTCAAAGACTCCGTTCGTCAATCCAGCCTCATGCTTGCCATCCGTGAAGATCATCCCGACATCGTCCGTTTGTTGATCTCGCGCGGGGCAGACGTTAATGCTGTCACCCGCGTCGGGGCGACACCGAACTGGGTACTCCCCAACTCTGTGGCTGGTTTTGGACACGGTATCGGCATCGTTCGCGGCGGACTTCCGGATCGCGGTTCGCGATACCTGATTCCCGGAGGAATGACACCGCTTCTCTATGCCGCTCGTGACGGCCGCACCGAGTCTGCACGGCTTCTGGTTCAGAACGGAGCCAAACTCGAGACCACCGATCCCAACGGCATTACGCCGCTTTTGATGGCGATCACGAACAATCAAGTCGAAGCGGCTCGCTTCCTCATCGAACGTGGCGCGCAGATCAATATCGTGGACTGGTACGGTCGCAGCCCATTGTGGTCTGCAGTTGAAGTCCGAAACATGGACGTGGACAACGCGACCTTCGTCAATGGGGTTGATCGCGAGCCTGTTCTGGAATTGATCAAGCTCCTTCTCGATAAAGGCGCGGATCCCAACGTCCGTACCGCGGAGACGCCGCCGATACGCCGCTTCATCCTGCCGATTACGGGCTCACTCGAGTGGGTGGACTTTGTTGGGATGACGCCTTTCCTTTATGCCGCGCGATCCGGTGACGTCACCGTCATGAAGATGTTGCTCGAAAAAGGCGCGGATCCGAAGATCCCGACATTCAGCGGCACCACAGCCCTGATGGCGGCAGCCGGCATGAACTGGACGTTTGCGCAGACGTACGACGAAGGCACGGATCGACTTCTTGAAGCCGTCAAGCTTTGCTACGACCTGGGCATGAGCGTCAACGATATGAACTCGATGGGTCTCACGGCTCTGCACGCCGCGGCGAACCGTCCCGGTTCGGATCCCATCATCAAGTGGCTCGTCGAGAAGGGTGCAAAGCTCGGCGTCAAGGACAATGAAGGCCGCACGCCGCTCACATGGGCGGAAGGCGTTTTTCTCGCGACTCATCCCGGAGTCCCGAAGCCCAGCGCAATTGAACTCATCAAGGGTTACATGGCCGCGCAGAACATCAAGACGAATGAATAAGCTCAGCAGGTTTTCACTCGCGATTGCAGCAATTCTATTGTTGTTGCTTGTAGGCAACGCGCAGACTCCCGTTCCGGCATCGCAGCCGCAGGCGATGCTGACGCAGTACTGCGTCACCTGTCACAACCAGACGGCAAAGATGGGCGGTCTTGCGCTCGACACGTTCGATGTTGCGAACGTCGGCAAAGACGCACAGGTCTGGGAGAAGGTTGTGCGCAAGATCCGCAGCGGTATGATGCCGCCCAGCGGCGCGCGCCGGCCCGAGCGCGCGGTACTCGATGGGTTTGCCGGTGAACTGGAGACGCGGTTGGACCGCGTGGCAAAAGCAACGCCGAATCCGGGCTCCACGTCACTGCATCGTCTGAATCGCACGGAATATGCCAACGCGGTTCGCGATCTGCTCGATCTCCAGGTCGATGTGACGACGCTTCTGCCTTCCGATGATTCCAACGAGGGTTTCGACAACATTGCCGATGCGTTGAGCGTTTCGCCCACGCTGATTCAGGGATACGTGGCCGCCGCAATGAAGATCAGCCGTCTGGCTGTTGGCGATCGCACTGCCGTGCCGAATCAGGTGACCTATCAGGCTCCGGCGGGGCTCGTCTCGGACAAGCATTTCGAGGGAATGCCTCTGGGAACGCGCGGCGGAATGACCGTCACGCACACCTTTCCGCTCGATGGCGAGTACCAGATTTCGGGAGGTGGTGGACGCGGAGGTGGTGGCGGGTCCGACATGACGATTGATGGCCAGGCGGTGCAGGCAGGCCGCGGTGGTCGCATTCAAATGAAAGCAGGCCCGCATACGATCGCCGTCGCGGTTGTGGATGGGCGTCGCGCCGGCGGTGTGGATGACCAATACGCGGACTATAGGGTCAACTCCCAGTTCGCTGTTGGTGGAGGCGTCGGAAGCATTGTCATTACCGGCCCGTACAGTCCCACGGGCGTCGGCGATACGCCAAGCCGCCGCCGCATTTTCGTGTGCACTCCGCAGAACGCCGGCGAAGAAGCGTCCTGCGCGCGCAAGATCGTCGCGAACCTTGCGCGACGCGCATTTCGAAGGAATCTCATCGACGATGCCGAAATCGATGGCCTGATGTCGTTTTATGAGCGCGGTCTTAAAGAAGGCGGCTTTGAGAGCGGCATTCAGCAGGTTGTCGCCAGAGTTCTCGTGGCGCCTCGTTTTGTCTTCCGGATGGAAGATGAACCTGCAGGTTTGAAAGACGGCGCGACTTATCGCGTGGATGACGCGTCGCTCGCGTCCCGGCTTTCGTTTTTCCTCTGGAGCAGCATGCCTGATGACGAACTGCTGGACCTTGCCGCGAAGGGACGATTAAAGGATCCGGCCGTGCTCGAGCAACAAACCCGCCGAATGCTGAAGGACCCGAAGTCCCGCGCACTCATCGACAACTTCGCAGGGCAGTGGCTCTATCTGCGGGACCTGGCATCCGTAACGCCTGAAACGAAGGAGTTCGACGGAAACCTCAGGCAGGCCTTCCGCCGCGAGACAGAATTGCTCTTCGAGAGCGTCGTTCGTGAGGATCGCAGCATCGTTACCATGCTTGACGCGGATTACACGTTCGTCAATGAACGGCTGGCACGACATTACGGCTTTCCGGGAATCCGGGGAGACTACTTCCGGAGGATCTCGCTGGACGCAGCGAGTCCGCGCCGCGGGCTTCTGGGGCAGGGCAGCTTCCTTACAGTAACGTCGATCGCCACGCGGACCTCGCCGGTAAATCGCGGCAAGTGGATTCTTCAGAACCTGCTCGGAGCGCCGCCGCCGTCTCCGCCGCCGGGCGTTGAAGTGAACCTGGAAGCGGATCCGAAGGCGAAAAAGCCCAATACACTGCGTGAACGCCTGGAACTGCATCGAACCCAGCCGGTTTGCGCCTCATGCCACAAGATCATGGATCCCATCGGATTCTCGCTGGAGAATTTTGACCTGATTGGAAAATGGCGTGACACCGACAGCGGGGTGGCGATCGATTCATCCGGCACACTCGTAGACGGTACTCCGGTTCGCAGCGTCGGCGATCTGCGCAAGGCCCTGCTAGGCCGCTCGGACGCGTTCGTTACCGTGACAACGGAGCGACTGATGACCTATGCGCTGGGACGTCCCGTCGAATATACCGATATGCCGGCGGTGCGTGATATCGTCCGTGAAGCGGGAAAGAATGACTATCGTGTGTCGAGCATGATTGCAGGAGTTGTGAAGAGTTCCGCGTTTCAGATGAAGATGAAGAAGGCACAGGCAGGAGCAGGGAACTAAAGAAGGAGACATCATGGCATTTATCACGAAGAAGCACTTATCACGCCGAACGTTCCTGAGAGGCGCGGGCGTTTGCATGGCGCTGCCTCTGCTCGAATCGATGATTCCGGCAGCGACACCCGTCGCGCAGACAGCGGCCGGCGCATCCCGCACCCGCTTCGGCGCGATGTATGTGCCGCACGGAGCCACGATGTACAAATGGACTCCGGAGAAGGACGGCACGAACTTCGAGTTCTCCGAGATCCTGCAGCCGCTCGAGCCATTCAAGAAATATGTGACCGTCGTCAGCGATATGAGCCATCCGTCTGCGTATGGCAGCGGTTCCGCGACGGCCAATCACAATCGTTCGGCTGCCTCCTTCCTGACAGGCGCCCATGCGCTGGAAGGGCCGCGTGCCATCCTTGGCGTTTCGGTGGACCAGATCATTGCGAAAAAGGTCGGCCAGGATACGCCCCTGCCATCAATCGAAATGGCGATCGAAGGAAGCACCCTCAGCTGCGACGGCCTGAGCTGCGCCTATCGCAACACGATCTCCTGGCAGAATGAAACGACTCCGCTGCCTATGCAGAACAGTCCCCAGGTTGTTTTTGAGCGCCTGTTCGGCGATGGAAGCACCGACGCCGAGCGCAAGGCGCGCAGGAGTTTATCGGTCAGCCTGCTGGACTCCGTCACGGGTGAGGTTAGTGGCGTGAAGAAAAATCTTCCTGCTTCTGATCGCAGCCGGCTGGATCAATACCTCAACGACGTTCGGGAAATCGAACGGCGCATTCAAAAGGCGGGGGAACAGCTTTCTGACGACATCAAGCTGCCGGCCGCTCCAATCGGCATTCCCGCCGACTTCGAGGATCACATCAAGCTGATGTTTGATCTGCAGGTTCTCGCGTGGCAGGCCGATGTCACGCGCGTGGCAACAATGCTCATGGCAAAGGAACTGAGCGGTGCGGTGTATTCCAAGAGCAGCGTCCGCGACGCGTTCCACACCCTATCGCATCACTCGAACCTCAAGGAAAACATGGATCGCTTCGCGGTGTTGAACCGCTATCACGTCACGATCTTCACCTACCTGATCGACAAGCTGAAGAACACACCCGACGGCGATGGCACTCTTCTGGATCACTCGATTGTTCTGTACGGCAGCGCGATGGGCGACGGCAACCAGCACAATCATGATCCGTTGCCGGTCGTGCTCGTCGGTGGTGGATCGGGCAAACTCCAGGGCGGCCGACATATCCGCAATGCGCCGAAAACGTCGATGTCGAACCTGCTGCTCGCCGTCCTCGACAAGATGGATATCCGTCAGGAGAAGTTCGGCGACAGCACCGGCATGATGACGATCTAGAGGAGCATCCGGCTAAGCGCAATTATCAACGAACAACAATTAAACGGACCGACTATCTAAAGAATGCTTCCCTCAGATAGCCGGGCTGTCCGTTGATTGTTGTCCGTTAAAATTGCGCTTGGCCGGATGCTTCCTGGGGCACCGATTTCCCTGGTCCCGATTTACGCCGGCAAGAGTTCGATTCTTTTATTGGCAGGGTCGATGGACTTGACTCTGAACGATCTCAACTGACCTTCAACATAAGGTTCCGGGCTTCCGGCTGTTGCGGGGGACTTTCCGCCACCTTTCCACGCTGCGGCGAGTTGCTCGGCGAGTGACCCGCCGGCTTGCGCGGGAGCTTCGGATGTCGTTGACGTGATCGTGCAAACACCTTCGATGCCTTCACCCAACTGGACCCTCACCTCGTTGCTGCGAACCTTCAAGACCCGCCCGGTGATCTGGTCGCCGACAGCAATGTCCTGCAGGAACTGGTCGGTGGGAGTCGCTTCCAGTTGCTTCATGCTGAGCTTCAGCCGTCTCGTTTCCGGTTCCGCGGACACAATGGCCGCGCGAACGACTTGCCCGACTTTGACGACCTCACCCGGAGTCTGGATTCGTTTCTCATTGGTGAACTCCGAGATGTGGATCAGGCCATCCACGCCTTCCTCAACTTCTACGAACGCACCGAATTTTGCGAGACGAGTGACTTTGCCCTCGATGACTTTCCCGGCGGGATAGCGTTCCTTCAGTGTGTCCCACGGATTTCCAAGGACCTGTTTGAGTCCGAGGCTGAGTCGTCCGCCTGCAGCATCCACCTTGAGAACGACTGCTTCAACACGCTCCCCGAGTTTCAGAACGTCACCCGGCCGTTGGATCCGCTTGGTCCAGGACATTTCCGAAACGTGGATCAATCCTTCAACGCCGGGAAGAACTTCAACAAAGGCTCCGAAGTCCGCAAGCCTCTTCACTTCACCGGTGACACGATCGCCCGGGCTCAGTTTCTTCACGGCTTCTTCCCAGGGATCGGGGGACATCTGCTTCAGGCCGAGCGAAATCTTTCCAGTCTGCTTGTCAGCCTTCAGGACCTTAAGGTCGAGCACATCCCCGACAGACATCTCCGAAGCGGGGTCCGCCACGCGCGACCATGTCATATCCCCGACGTGCAGCAGGCCATCCACGCCACCGATGTCAACAAACGCTCCGTATTGAGCGAGCGAGCGGACTGTACCGCGCACGACGCTCCCTTCCTGCAGGGTTTCGATCAACGTGCGGCGCACCTGCTCGGCTTCTTCTTCCACCACGGAACGGCGATCGATCACAACATCTTCATCATCAACATCCAGCTTGATGATGCGACATCGGATCTCCTGACCGACAAGTTTCTCCATTTCCGCTGCATCGCGGATGCCGCTGCGCGAAGCGGGAAGAAAAGCTCGAGCGCCGACATCGACGGTAAGGCCGCCTTTGACGATGCCCGTGACACGTCCGGCGATGATCTCTTTGTTGTCGAATGCGTGCTTCAGTCCTTCCCAGTCTCGTGGGCGTGGTCCGACGACACGCGACAGCGTCGCCATGCCCTCCTTGTTAAAGCCGGTAATCGCGACATTAAAAGTGTCACCGACCTTAACGGCAAGATTACCGCTGGCGTCACGCAGATTGGTGCTTGAGATCACGCCTTCGGACTTCGATCCATAGTCCACCAGCACGTAATCGTCGGAGACGCCAACGACCGTACCCAGTAACGCCGGCCGCGCAGGAGCCTTGCCCTTGCCTCTGCCTTTTATGCTGTGTCGTCCGGAGTCTTTTCGCGGGGGATGGCTGGCAGTTTCAAATTCATTGAGGATATCTGCGAACGACTTCTCGTTCGACTCTTCATTCTGTTCGCTCGGATTGTTCAACATGACCCGAGTAGTGTACGGCAGGCTGGCCGCCAATTGCGCGGATAACCCGCCTCGATCGAGATTTTCCGCCGGGCGGGTCAAAAGTTGAGCTAGACTTCGATGTTTCCACTGCAAGCGTTTGTTCCTTCACTACGGATTCAACAACGAGGTTTCAACACTATGGTAATGACTAAAGAAGAACTCATTGGGTCCCTTCAGAACGAAGTCCGGATACTTAGTCACCTGGCGAGCAAGATTGATCGGAACAAGCTCGACTACCGGCCGACGCCGAAGCAGCGCAGCACGATGGAACTGCTGCAGTACCTCGTCGTCATGGGGCCGCAGCTGGTCAAAGCAATCAAAGGCGGGGCTTTTGATCCTGCCGGATGGACGGAGGCGACCAACCAGGCGAAAGCGATGAATTTCGATCAGGTGCTCAAGGCCATTGAACAGCAGAGTGCCGCGTACGCGGATTTGCTGGGCGGATTTACGGATCAGGATTTCCGCAGCCCGATAGATCTCTTCGGCAATGGAAAGACCAGCAAAGGGTCCGTGCTGGTAAACCTGGTCATCGCCGGGCACGCCGCCTACCGCACGCAATTGTTTCTTTACCTCAAGGCAAATGGTCGTGAGGAATTGAACACGATGAACCTGTGGGGTGGTGTCGATGCACCCATGCCCGCAATGTAAGGAAGAAGAGCTCCCGCGACAAAGGCAGAGAAATTGGAAATAGGACGGGTTGGAGATCTCAAAAACCGAAATTACAAGAGGTTAGATTGGAGGCGCGAACCCTCTGGATTGCCGGTCCAATTTAAGTTTTTGTAATCTCGGTTTTAAGATCTCCAACTCGTCCTTATTTCCAATTTCTCTTTTGCTTCTACTTCTTCGCGCCCGCCGGGGCCGGTGGCTTGATCGTATTGTCGATGTCCTCGACGACCTTCCACCCATCGGCTTCACGACGCAGCACCACGATATACCTGCCCTCTTCCGTTACAGGTTTACCGCCTTTCGCCTTGGGTGTTGCTTCCATCGTGTATGTTCCCTCGTCGTAGCCAAGGTCGCCCGAGACGGAATTGCGGGAGGGCGTGATCGTAATCTTTGCAGTGACGGCGTCAAAGAGCGCCTTGTTCCGTTCAACGATCGCAGCGCGTCCCTTTACGGTCGGGCTGCCGTCACCCGGCATCGCTACGGCGTCTTCGGCGTAGAGTTCCCCAATCTTTGTGGCATCGTTGGCATTGAATGCAGCGATAAAGTCACTGCGGAGTTTGTTCAGTGCCTCCATGTCCGCGTGCGCGTCAGGTAGTTTTGTTGCTTCTTTTTTCTCTTCACTTGCAACGCAACCCGTGAGCATGAGCGCTGCAATTAGAATCAGGATTCGTTTCATAATGGTTGCCCAGCCTTTCGATCAGATGCGCTAAGGATAGCCCCACTTGTTGCATTTTCAAATCTCGGCTCTATGATGGTGGGCTCGTGAGTTCCACCAGGCATCGTAAGGCTGAATTGATCGTCCTTCTCGGCGCTGTCACAGCATTTGCTCCAGCTTCTATCGACATGTATCTCCCGGCTCTGCCAGTCCTCGGTACGGAGTTTGGTGCATCAGCAGGGCACGTCCAGCTTTCGGTTGCGTCGTTCTTTCTCGGGCTCGCTGTAGGTCAGGGCTTTTATGGTCCCCTCTCCGACCGTTTCGGCAGAACACGGCCTCTTTATGCCGGCCTCACAATCTTCGTGCTTGCGTCCATCGGCTGCGCTCTTGCGCCGTCCGTCGATTTCTTGATCATTCTTCGGTTCTTTCAGGCTCTGGGGGCATGCTCCGGTCAGGTGATTTCCCGCGCGGTGGTGCGCGACCTGTTTGAACCGCGCGAAGCGGTGCAGGTGTACTCTCTGCTGGTTCTGGTGATGGGCGTGTCGCCGGTGCTTGCTCCGCTTCTGGGTGGACAGATTCTTCAGTGGTTTCCCTGGCGAGCGATTTTCTGGGTCCTTGCGAGTTTGGGAGCGATGGGACTGGCTGGAGGCCTTTTGCGCCTGAAGGAAACGCATCGCGGCGAACGGAAGCCGCTGATCCTCGGAAGGGTGATGCGTACTTACTCGGATTTGCTGCGCGATCGCGCCTTCGTGGGCTACGTTCTGACGGGCGGGTTGGCCATGGCCGGCATGTTTGCTTATATCGTCGGATCGCCGTATGTGTTCATCGAGCATTTCCATGTCACGACCGAAGGATTCGGACTTTTCTTTGGTATCAATGCGCTCGGTCTGGTGCTTGCCGCGCAGTTGAACGCGCGCCTTGTCCGCCACTTTTCGAGCGATGCCATCATCCGGAAGGTGCTGGCCGTTCAGGTGATCTCGGGAGTTCTCCTTCTTGCCGGCGTATGGACCGGATTTCTGCAACTTTCCGGCGTCGCGACGTTGTTGTTCGTCTACGTGGCGTCGGTGGGATGCCTTTTCCCAAACATCACGGCGATGGCGATGGCGCCGCATGGCGCGATTGCCGGTAGCGCATCGGCGTTGATCGGAGTGATTCAGTTTGCGCTGGCAGCAGGGTCTGCGTCGCTGGTTGGCACAACTCGGAGCGGCGCCGCTCTTCCCGTTGCCGTGCTGATTGGGATTTGCAGCGTGTCAGCGGCGATCCTCTACAGGGCCATGATCCATACCTCGCGCGCGCAGGCTAGAAGCCGCGTGACGGCTGGATAACGTAATCACGGCGCCGAGCAGCGGAAACATTGCGAGCACGATGAGTGCGATCGTAAAGCTTTCCGTCTCATCGCGGATCCATCCGATCAGGTAGGGTCCGGCGAACCCGCCAAGATTCCCGATCGAGTTGATCAGCGCGATGCCGGTAGCGGCTCCGGCTCCGGCCAGCGACTCGGACGACAATGCCCAGAAGGGGCCCAGTGTTCCCCAGATCCCGACGGCAGCCAGCGACAGCGCAGCGAGCTCGAGCACCGGATTGTGCAGCAAGCCTGCACCAATCAGACCGACGGCTCCGGCCATCGCAGAGAGTGCGACGTGCCAGCGACGCTCGCCTGATGCATCGGAGTTTCGGGAGATCCACACCATCCCGATTGTGGCGCTAATCCAGGGAACTGTCGTGATCAGGCCAACAATAAAAGCCCTCGTGCCAGAGAAACCCTGGACGATTTGAGGCAGCCAGAACGAGATGCCGTAGAAGCTCATGATGATCGCGAAATAGATGATTGCGAACGTCCAGACACGTCCGCTTCGCATCGCGTCTTTCATCGAGTGCTGACCGCTTGAGGCCGTTTGCTGTCGTTCTCGCTCGAGCGTATCTTCGATCCATCTCTTCTCTTCATTGCTGAGCCACTTTGCGCTCTTTGGGCCGTCGGGCAGGTAGAACAATGTGATGAATCCAAGGACGATGGCCGGAAGACCTTCAAGTAGGAACAGCCACTGCCATCCGTCGAGTCCGTGCCAGCCGTTCAATTCGAGCAGCAGCCCCGATACCGGCCCGCCGATCGCGCTCGCGACGGCTGTCGCCGTCATGAATCGCCCGACGGCTCGGCCGCGAGCGTGGGTGGGGAACCAGTACGTCAGATAAAGAATCATTCCCGGGAAGAACCCTGCTTCAGCGATGCCCAGCAAAAACCGCAGGATGTAGAATGATGTCGTCCCCTTAACAAACATCATCGTCGATGAAATGATTCCCCACGTGACGAGGATGCGGGCCATCCAGAGTCGTGCGCCGACACGATGCAGAACGAGGTTGCTGGGAACTTCGAACAGAAAATATCCAATGAAAAAGATTCCCGCCCCGAGCGCATAGATTTTGGCGCTGAACCCAAGCGCCGCGTTCATTTGCAATGACGCAAAGCTGACGTTGACGCGGTCGAGATACGCCACGATATACAGCAGAAACATGAAAGGAATAAGACGACGAGTGACCTTCTCCAGAACCTGCGGTTCAGAAATCATGGCCGGGGAGTTTGTGCTACGATGGCGGCGTTTTCAACCCTTAAAGGAGTCGTTGAACATGAAAATAACCATCTCGTGCCTGCTGGTCTGCCTCGTCGCGGCCTCCCTATCTGTGGTTCTCGCTCAAGCGCCCGTGGTGCGTGTGACCCCAGAACAATTGAAGTGGGTTCCGGATCCGGAGGGGCTGGGCTTCGCGACGGCTCTTGTAAAAGGTGATCCCGCGAAGCCGGGACTCTATATCATTCAGGTGAAGTTTCCTCCCTATGTGATGAGCAGGCCCCACTTTCATGGCGAAGCCCGATATGCCACCGTCATTAAGGGAACCTGGTATACAGGCGAGGGTGATTCGTTCAACCCCAACGGCACCGTTCCTCTGAAGGCGGGGAGTTTTATGGAACATCCTGCAGGGACGCACCATTTCGACGGCGCCAAGGGTGAGGAAGTGATCGTTCAGTTGATGGGAACTGGACCCAGCTCCACGACGAAGATCGACCCCAGCAAGGGACTCTTCTCGCCTTCAAAGTAGCGCTGTTGATAAAACAGAGCTATCGTACGCGGGACACCTTCTTATAAGGAGTGCAAGACGACATGCGATATTTCAAAGCCCTTATCCTGCTCACGGTGTTTGCCCTCGCTCTTTTGCCGGCGTTCACAGTTCGCGGCCAGCAGCGTGGTGAGACGCTGGTCTGGGCACCCAAGCCGATAAAAGCGAATCCGTGGGTTGCACCAAACAAGCCGCACTGGAAGTTGTCGGAGCTTCTCGCTTCGCACAAGAGCCAGGCAAGCTGGAAAGAGACGATTGTCAGCGACGATCTCCTGCACGCGGACTACATCCAGATGGCATCCGGCACGAAGACGCCGCGGAAGTTTCATCCAGACAACCGAGCCTGGTGGGTAGTCCAGGACGGACAGGTTCGATTCACGATTGAAGGACAGCCGCAGCCGATCGATGCGTCGAAAGGATTTCTGGTCCAGGTGCCTTATCGGAACGTCTACAGTCTTGAGGTCATTGGCGACAAGCCTGCACTGTTTCTTGAAGTCACGGCGGCGAATGCCCAGACGATGTATCCCATCGATGAGACTCCGGTGCCGGTTCCGGGTATGGAGTTTGTGAAGGTTCGCGTGTCCGGCAAAGGGAACTACGACGAGATCAACAAACCTTTTGTCGATTTCAATGCGATAGTCTCCGGAACTCAGCGTAACCCCGGCCGCTTCGTCGTCGATGATCGCTTGTTCGCCAATATCATTCGAGGACTGCGACCCGAAGCCGACAACCCAAAGGACAAGGGACACTTCCATGAGGTGTCAGCCGAGTTCTGGTTCGTCCTGGAAGGAACGATCGAATACAAGATCGAAGGTCTCGAAACGTTCAACGCGACTCAGGGTGATGTCGTGTATGTGCCGAAGCAAACCTGGCATCGCGCGCATCATGGAGGTACGGGTTCCTCCACCCGCCTTGCGATGAACGGATATCCCGACATGCTGCACAACTATCAGCCCACCGAAGAGATGCGCTAAGAATATGGGGGGACGGGCGCGACAGAATTTGAAATTGGAGAGTCGCGCATTGGAGATTCGAGATTGGAGGCGCAGATTGGACTGCTATCCCAAGGCTGAAGTCCAAGTTGAGCCTTCCAATCTCGAATCTCCAATGCCGGACTCTCCAATTTCAAATTCTCTTGAGTAGTCCGTCCCTTTATTCCCCCTCGCATTACGACGCCGGTCTATCCTTCTCAGTGGCTTCGCCATCCGAAGTCTGGTATTTGGTAAAAACGTAATGGAAGAACGCAAAACGTGGTCGCTCTCAGTTCTTGTACCTGTCTATAACGAACAGCATCTGGTTGCTGCGTCTCTCGAGCGGCTAAAGATTCTTGCCGCGGCTGCGGTTCTGGACAGGGTGGAAGTTATTGTCGTTGATGATTGCTCCACCGATGGCACGCCGCAGGTACTCGAACGCTTTCAGACTGAGCAAATCCCCGATCGGGAATCGAAGATTCGCTGGATTTTCGTTCGACATGAGAAAAATGGCGGCAAGGGCAAGGCCGTCCGAACCGCGCTGGAACATGCGACGTGCGACATCTCAGTCATTCACGACGCGGATCTCGAATACCATCCCAAAGATCTCATCCGGATCGTGAATGTCTTCGCGGAAGAAGAAATGGTCGATGCTGTCTATGGATCCCGGTTTGCCGGAGGAGAGCTTCGGCGAATCCTTCTTTATCGCCACGAGTTGGGCAACAGGTTCCTGACGTTTCTTACGAACGTCATCACGAACCTCAACCTGACCGACATGGAGACATGTTACAAGGCTGTCCGCACGAGTCTCCTCAAATCGATACCACTGGAATCGAATGATTTCAGAATTGAGCCCGAAATCACGATCAAGCTCTCCAAGCGGCGTGCCCGGATATTTGAAATCCCGATCAGCTATTCCGGCAGGACTTATGACGAGGGCAAGAAGATAAACTGGCGCGATGGATTCCGCGCGCTCATGGCCATGGCGAAGTTCACGTTGTCTGACGGCATCTATCAGGTTGATCCGTACGGAAGCGGAACCCTGGCGCGACTTGCCCGAGCGTCGAGGTTTAATGGATGGATGGCGGACACCATCCGCGGGTACTGTGGAACGCGCGTTCTTGAAATCGGCAGTGGCGTAGGGAATCTCACCCGCAAGCTGATCCCTCGAGAGCACTACGTTGCCAGCGACATCAATCCGCTTTACCTCGAGCCGTTGGCAGCTCTGTCCACCGATCATCCGTACTTGCGGGCCAGCTACTGCGACGTCATGGACTCGGCATCATTTCCAAAGCAAACGGGTGGGTTTGACACCGTTATTTGTCTCAACGTGATCGAGCACGTGGAGGACGACCTCAAGGCAATGGAAAACATCCGCAGCGTTCTTGCGGATGGTGGCGCAGCGATTGTTCTTGTGCCCAACGGTCCACGAAATTTCGGAACGCTTGACGAAGTGCTGGGCCATCACAGGCGATACACGAAGCAGGCGTTGATCAAGTTGAGTGAAGACTCCGGCTTTGTCGTTGAAAAAATATTCGGATTCAACCGAATTGGCACGCCGGCTTGGTTTCTCAATGGGAAGATCCTGCGCCGCCGTGTATTCGGCCTGTTTCAGGTCTGGATGCTCGACGTGCTGACCCCAGTCTTAAGAGTCGTGGACCCGATTCTTCCATTTCCTCCTCTGAGCCTGATCGCCATTTTGAGAAAGAGTGGCATCAATCCAGCGAGCGCCACAGTCGATGATCGCAATGTGCGCCCTGCCGTAACGGCCTAGTTCCCGCAGGTTTCGTTGTGGGTGGCCTGTATTGTGCTTATTCTGCTTTTACGGATTCGCACTTAGGGAAAGCTCATGAATCACGTCGATAGCCGCGCCGGGGAGATAGCATGGGGCGCGATTCCGTGAGGACGTCATGACAAAGTACTCGGAATTGGTTGACCGTACCCTGCGAACTGAAGGGCTGCTGGGCAAACTGTTCCCGAACGACATTTCCGACCGTGATGTCTGGCGTCGCGTAAAGGAAGCCAGGGACGCGAGTCTGGCCGGTGATTCTCTCCTCGTGCCGCATGCCTTTGACGTTATTCGCGGTGGGTTGCTTTATGCGCTCGATGATCTTGCCGGATGTCACGAGTTCTTCCAGAACACAGCCTGCGATCTCGTCGGTTACTGGCAAGGCATGATGCATCGCCGCGAGGCCGATTTCGACAACGCGCGGTACTGGTTTCGTCGCGCCGGCGCGTTACCGTTCTTCGGTACGCTCCACAGTCGTGCTGCAGAAATCTCCACTGACGCGGCGAAACAAATGTCGTGGGATCCCTATCTGTTCACTAACGAGTGCGAGCAGCACCGCTTTGGTGCTGACAGCGAAGAAGCAAGTCTTGCCCGGCTTCAAAGAGCAGAGTTTGAGGTCGTATTCGACTACACCTGGCGACAAGGCAGGGTCGGCTAAAGGCGGTCGATTTAGCGTTTCCTGCCCCGTGGCGGTATATACTGCCGCCATTTTCACGACTGTTCTCATAGAGGAGGGCCAGATGATCCAGAAGGCACTACTTGGGATTCTGGTGGTAGGAGCGGCGTTTTTCGCGCCCGTCGCGCGCCCATTCGATACATGGAAGAGTTATGGGGGAGGCGTGGACTCCTCTCAATACTCCTCGCTCAAGGAAATCAACAAGACGAACGTCGCTCAGCTCCAGGTCGCGTGGACCTTCCAGCCTGGTGCCGCCGCAACAACGAATCCGCTCGTGGTGGACGGCACCATGTACGTTCCCGGCGGCGGTGGGATCACCGCTCTCGATGCCGCGACCGGCAAACAGCTGTGGGTGAGCATGGGAGGAACGACCTCTCGAGGAATGAACTACTGGGAAAGCAAGGATCGTTCCGACCGACGGCTGGTCTTCATCAACGGCGGCTTCATCAAAGAGATCAATGCGCGAACCGGCGAGCCGATCGCGACGTTTGGAGAGAACGGACGTGTTGATCCCAGCGCGGGCGCAGACAGGGGAATCGGCCGCCCCAGCGGCAATCCTGGACGCATCTATAAGGACACGATCATTGTCACCTCGCCTGCGGGTGGCTCCGGTTACGATGCAACACCCGGCGACGTTCAGGCATTCGACCTACTCACCGGTAAACGCAAGTGGACTTTCCACAGTGTTCCGATGGCTGGAGAAACAGGCGCGGACTCGTGGCCTGGTGAGGCCCTTGCTGGAGGAGGGGGTGTTCACAACTGGAGCGAGTTTACGGTAGACGAAGATAAGGGGCTCGTTCTTGTCCCGTTTGGCACAGCGCGATTCGATTTCTACGGCGGCAACAGGAAGG
>Ga0068859_100002191_pt1 | contig 19839 bp, 18 predicted proteins | sample KBSSwiS22_FD_66585 | JGI IMG/M metagenome (GOLD analysis project Ga0068859, IMG submission 66585) | Switchgrass rhizosphere microbial communities from Kellogg Biological Station, Michigan, USA - KBS Switchgrass S2-2 | ecosystem: Host-associated > Plants > Roots > Rhizosphere > Soil ...
TTTGAATATTAGCAAGGGAGGTGACCAAGTCAAGCGTTTTCTCCCTAACCAGTTGAGTTTCCAAGGCTTGCACGCCACCGCCCTTCGACAGCCGCGCGTGGAGAGCCTCGTAATCCTCCCCGATTCGCGCCGCCTCTTTCTGGATACGCTCACGGATCTCCGTGCGCTCGACCCGAATGTCTTCCTTTGCTGCAATCGAGTCGAGGACCAGGCGCGCGTGGACCGTCTTGCGGGCGGCGTCCTCCTGGCGATCCCGGAGCTGCTTCCAGTCGAGCTCCATGCTCCGGGGGTCCATCCCGTGAAACATCATCTCGCGCACCATGTCCTCGAGCCGGTGGCGGATCTCCTCCTCCACCAGGATCTCGGGGAGGGCCACGGGATTCGCGAGGAGGATCTTGTCGAGGACGGCCTGGCGCACCGTTCCCGCGGCGGCAGACTCCTTGCGCGCCTGAAGGTCGGTGCGCACCCGCGTCCGCAGTGCCGCGAGATCGGCGAAGTCGCCCATGTCCTTGGCCAGCTCGTCGTCCAGCGGAGGCAGCTCCTTCCGACGCACCTCGTGGACGCGGACGCCGTACTCGACCCGCTTGCCGGCCAGGTCCGGGTTGGGATGGTCGGCGGGATAGTCCACGGGGAAGTCGATGACGGACCCCGTCGCCGCTCCCGCGATCTTCGCGTTGAAGGCCTCGGGGTTCTGGTCGCTCCCCACCTCGATGACCATCCTCTCCCGCGTCTTCGGCTCTTCCCCCTCCGAGCGCTCCGTGACGTCGGCGACGAGCACGTCCCCCGGCTCCGCCAATCGCGCGGGGTCCGGCGCGAACTTCGCGTGCGACTGCCGGATGGATTCGAGGGTGTCCTCGACCTCGCGGTCGCTCACCTCGGCCTTCGGTCGGCGGGCTTCGACGCCCTTCCAGTCCTTCACGTCGAGCTGCGGCAGGACCTCGAAGGTGGTCTTGAAGCGGAAGGGCCGCCCCTCCTCGTGCTCGAGCTCGTCGAGGACCGGGTCGCCGAGAGGGCTCAGGCCCTTCTCTTGGGCCGCCTCCCGCCAGAGGCGCGAGATGAGCCGCTCGCGGACGTCGGCCTCGATCTCCTTCGCGAACCTCTTGCGGACCATCTCCGCGGGGGCCTTCCCCTGGCGGAAGCCCGGCAGGCGGACCTGGCTGGAGTAACGGCGCAGGACCGCCGTCGTCTCCTTGCTGACTTCCTCGCTGTCCACCTCGACGGCGAGGCTCTTCTTCACCGGACTGATGTCGCTGAGATCGATTTTCATTCTGGGATCCTGGTGAGCCGCCCAGGAATCGAACCTGGAACCCGCAGATTAAGAGTCTGCTGCTCTGCCAATTGAGCTAGCGGCCCGGAATTCAAGGCAAGCGCGGGATCTTAGCACGCACGCCAACACGTTGGCGCGCACGGAGGGACTCGAACCCCCGACCGTCGGATCCGAAGTCCGATGCTCTATCCACTGAGCTACGTGCGCGCGCCGGGAAGATCCTACCAGCGGTATCCGATGACGATCGGGAAGTACTCGAGCGTGGTCTTCGTCTGGACCCAGTTGTAGGTCGCCTCGATGAAGAGGTCACCGCTGCCGATCTGGAAGCTCCCGCCGACCATCGCGTAGTAGCCGAACTTCGTCGTGGACTCGTCGGCGACGATGAGATCGCCCACGGTCGTGTACGGGTAGCACCAGCCCCACCAATCGCACCAAATCCCGGTGACCAGCGCTTCCTGGGTCAGCTCGGCCTTGAGGTAATTCCCGCTGATCCCGACCCCGCCGTAGAAGTTGAAGCCGTCGCGGTGCGTCCCCGCCTGAACGCCTCCGCGGAGATACCAAACGCTCGCGTTGCCGTCGTCGATGCGCGTCTCGCCGGTCGGGATCTCCCCGGTCTTGACGTCCCACCAGTCGTAGCCGAGATCGCCGCGCACCTGGAGGAAGCCCTTGGTGGGCGTCCAGAGCACGCCGAAGCCGACGCTCCACCCGTCCTTCACGAAATCCGAAGCGTCGCCGGAGATGCCGCTGTAGCCGATCCAGCCGTGGTAGCGGAGTGGATCGCCCGAGGCCGCACGGGAGGGGGTTGCGATGACGAGGGCGAGCAAGGCAACGGCCAGCCAGGGAAGGCGCTTCAGCATGGGGGTTCCTCCGTGAGTCTCGACGGGTACCGGCGTCGAGCCGGCGGAGTATACGCCGCTCACAGGGGAAAGATTTGGGGTGGGTGATGGGATTTGAACCCACGACAGCCAGATCCACAGTCTGGAGCTCTACCGACTGAGCTACACCCACCGCATGGCGCGCCTGGAGGGACTCGAACCCCCGACCCACGGCTTAGAAGGCCGTTGCTCTTTCCGCCTGAGCTACAGGCGCGTCTTCCAGGCGTCGCGACTCTAACGAAAGGGTGCGGCCCCCGCAAGAACGCGGGGGCCGCCACATGGTGCGCGTGGCAGGATTTGAACCTGCGACACCTAGCTCCGGAGGCTAGTGCTCTATCCGGGCTGAGCTACACGCGCGCATCTTCTCGGGGAACCTCCTGCTTGGTCGGGGCGGAGGGATTTGAACCCCCGACCACCTGCTCCCAAAGCAGGCGCGCTACCGGGCTGCGCTACGCCCCGATCGTCCTCTGAGCGACGGCGAACGATACCACCTTGCTACCATCCACGCTTTCTCGGAGCGATCCATGCGTCTCGGCCTTTTCGGCTTTCCCCAAACGGGCAAGTCGTCCCTCTTTCGACTCCTGACGGGGGCCCAAGCCGCGGCTCCCGGAGCGCGCGACACGGTCCAGATCGGCGTGTCGAAGGTCCCCGACGCGAGGCTCGACCGGCTCTCCGAGATGCACAAGCCGAAGAAGACGACCCCGGCGACCGTCGAGTACATGGACCTCGCCGGCGTCGAGAAGGGCGAGGCGGCGGACACGCTCCCGCTCGAGCAGCTCCGGACGGTGGACGCCCTCGCCCACGTCGTGCGCGGCTTCCGCGACGAGGCGGTGCCTCACGTCGAGGGAGCGATCGACCCCGCGCGCGACGCCTCGACGATGGAGACCGAGCTCATCCTCGCCGACCACACGATCGCGGAGCGCCGCCTCGAGAAGCTCGAGCTGGCGGTGAAGAAGGCCGGGCGCGACGAGGACAAGAAAGATCTCGAGACGCTGAAGCGATGTCTCGCGGCTCTCGAGAAGGAAACACCGCTGCGCAACCTCGAGTTCTCCGACGAGGAGATCAAGCGGCTGCGGGGGTTCACGTTCCTGTCCTTGAAGCCTCTCCTGATCGTGGTGAACGCCGACGAGGCGGACGCCGGCAAGCTCGCCGGAGGCGCTTCGGCGTTCGGCCTCTCCGACCACGCGGGACGGCCGAACACCGAGGTCGTCGCGCTGTCCGCGAAGATCGAGGCGGAGATCGCGCAGCTCGACGCGGCGGACGCGAAGGCGTTCCGCGCCGAGCTCGGCATCGCGGAGCCGGCGCTCGACCGGATGATCCGGGCGTCGTACCACCTCCTCGGGAGGATCTCGTTCTTCACCGCCGGCGAGGACGAGTGCCGCGCGTGGACGATCCGCCGGGGGACCGTCGCGCGGCAGGCGGCCGGCGTCATCCACTCGGACATCGAGAAGGGCTTCATCCGCGCCGAGCTGTGCGCCTACGACGACCTCGTCGCCGCGGGAAGCTGGGCCGCGTGCCGCGACCGAGGCACCCTCCGGCTCGAAGGGAAGGACTACGCGATGAAGGACGGCGACGTGGTCAACTTCCGGTTCAACGTTTAGGCGAAGCCAAGAGACTGAACCGGTCCTGAACGTGGGCCCGCGGCCGGTGGACGGCACGAAATTCGCGCTCTAGTCTGCCTGCATGCTGCTGGCGGCGGAACTGGCGATCGCGCTTTCGATGCAGGACGTCTCCGGGGCGCCCGTGTCCCTCGCCTCGTACGCGGGACGGGTCGTCGTGCTCGACGTCTGGGCGCCGTGGTGCGCCCCCTGCCGGGCGAGCTTCCCCTTCCTCAACGATCTCCACAAGCAGTACGGCCCCCAAGGGGTCGCCGTGATCGGACTCACGCTCGACGAGGATACGGACGCGATCGCCGCCTTCCTCACGTCGGTGCCGGCGGCCTTCACGATCGCGCGCGATCCCAGCGGTGCCGCCGGGGACGCTCTCCGCGTCGTCGCGATGCCGACGACCTTCCTCCTCGACAAGCAAGGACGAATCGCCGCGCGGTTCGAAGGGGGCGATCCCGCACTCCACGCGCGCATCGAGTCCGCCGTGCAGACGCTCGTCGCCGGAGGAGAGCTTCCGGTGGGGACCGGCTCGACCGTCGCGGCAGGGCTCTCCGCGACGGGCGGGGTGAAGGCTTGGGAGCGCGGCCTGCTCGCGGATCCGATCATGCAGCTCACCGGCGACCCTTTGACGCGGCTGATGCGCGAGCACGTCCACGCCAGCAAGGAGGGCGCGGCGGGCGACGGCGGCGCCGCCGGCGGCGGCTGTGGCTGTAACTAGCCCCGTCGACACGGAGGTCGACCTCCGCCTCCTCTATTACCAGGAGTCGGGGGGAAGGACGCAGGTCGTCAACCCCGAGCTCTACGTGCGGCAGGGTCTCGGGGGCACTCGCGGCGAGATCCAATTCTTCCTCGGCTACGACGCGATCACGGGAGCGTCTCCCTCCGGGGCCTACCCGACCCTCGACGCGACGACCTCGGCCTCCGCGGCGGGGGCCGACAGCATCCCGCTCGTCGCGTACGAGGACACGCGCAAGGCGGGGACGCTGTCGTACGCGCGCCGGTTCGGCTCGCACCTCCCCTCGATCGATCTCTCGCTGTCCCAAGAGAACGACTATCTGTCGCGCGGGGTGGGTCTCTCGGACGCCTGGACCGTCGCCCGAGGCCGCGGGACGGTCCACTTCGGGCTGGGTGCGACGAGCGACGTCATCACTCCGGTCACGCTCGCCGTCCGCGAGACCAAGACGAGCGGCTCCGCGGCGCTCGGCTTCACCTGGGTGCTCGGGACGCGCGACCTCCTCGACGTGTCGGGATCGTGGACCCGCCTGTCGGGGTATCTCGACGATCCGTACAAGATCGTACCGGTCGGGGCGGTCACGATGCCGGAGCACCGTCCGGACGCGCGGACGCGGCTTGCGATGCTCGTGCGTCACGGGCACTCGTTCGCGGCGCGCGGCGCGCTCAAGACCACCTACCGCTACTACCGCGACGACTGGGACGTGAAGGCTCATACGTTGCAGCTCGCGTACGACCAGTACATCCGGCGCGTCGTCGTGTCCGTCCAGGCGCGCGGCTACACCCAGACGGCGGCGTCGTTCTACGGCTCGTCGTTCCCCGCAGCCCAGCCGTTCATGTCGGCCGATTACCGGCTCTCGCCGTTCCACAGCGTGCTCGGCGGGCTCGGCGTGACGGTTCCCCTTTCACGGATCTTCTCGTTGCGCCTCGAGGCGACGTACCAGAAGCAGTTGGGCCGGGACCGGGTGCTCCCGCTTCCCGCCCCCGCGGCGCTCGTTCCGCTCGAGGACGACGACGGCGAGGAGAGCGTCCCGCGGCCGGTCTCGTCCGCCGACCTCGACACGATCACGGGGACCGTCGGGTTCTCCTGGCGGTTCTGAGCGTGCGACCGGAGCCGGCGCTCTACACGACGCGCTTCCGGGTCATGGGAGGACCGGCGTCCGTGCGCTTCGTGGATGCGCGCGGGACGGAGCGCGCGACCGCGATCGCCCGGGCCGCGGAGGACGAGGCGCGGCGCATCGAAAGGAAGTACTCCCGGTACCGGGACGACAGCGTGGTCTCGGAGATCAACCGGAACGCCGGGCGGACCCCGGTGGCCGCCGACCAGGAGACGGTCTTCCTCGTCGAGAGGGCGATCGAGATGGCGCGGGGAACCGCCGGCCGCTTCGATCCGACCTCCGGCGTGCTGCGACGCGTCTGGGACTTCAAGGGCGGGCGGGTGCCGAGCGTGGAGGAGGTCGAGGCCCTGCTCCCGCTCGTGGATTACCGCCAACTCTCCGTCCGCGATGGAACGATCTTCCTGCGACGAGCGCCGATGGAGATCGACCTCGGCGGCGTGGGGAAGGAGTACGCCGTCGATCGTGTCGCAGCACTTCTCGCCTCCGAGGGCATCCGGTCCGCGGTGATCAGCTTCGCCGGTGACGTGCGCACGCTCGGCGGCCGGGGCGACGGGAGGCCGTGGGCGGTGGGCGTGGTCGATCCGCGCGACCGGGCGCGCTGCCGCTTCACGGTGCGCGTGGCGGGGGGCGCGGGCATCGCGACCTCGGGAGACTACGAGCGGGCGTTCGTCGTCGACGGCGTGCGCTATCACCACCTGCTCGACGCGACGACGGGATGGCCGGTCCACGGCGTCGCCTCGGCCACGGTGGTGGCCGCCGACGCGATGGAAGCCGGCCGATGCGCCACGGCCGCGGTGCTCCTGGGACCCGAGGCGGGGCTCGCGCTTCTCGAGAGCGCCTCCGGGGTCGAGGGGGCTCTCATCCTCGAGGACGGTGCGTTGCTCGCGACCGAAGGGATGTCGCGGCTCTCGGATCTTCCGGGGAGCCTCTACGCGGGTTATCCGGCGGTCTGAGCTCCGCCCGAGGCCTCCGCGAGCCGGGCCGCGAGCGCGCGGTCCATCGTCGGCGGGACCGTGCGCAGGTCGAGCAGGAGCGCACCGTCGTGGATCCGCGCCACCACCGGAGGCGAGCCCCGCCGCAGCCGCCGCTCCAGCGCCGCGACGCCGCCGCGCGCCACCTCGACGACGAGGAGCTTCGTCGGGATCGCTCCCACCGGCGACGATCCGCCGCCCGGGCGGGAGACGCCGTCCTCGATCCGCCATCTCAGGTTCGGTGCCAAGCGCGCGGCTTCGTGGGCGACGGCCTCCGCCCGCGCGCCGATCGCTTCGGCCGGGAGCGAGAGCATGCGCAGCGTCGGGATCTCCTCGAGGGCACGTCCCCGCACGTAGGACGACAGGGTCGCGTGCAGGGCGGCGATCTGGAGGCGGTCGAGGCGGAGGATGCGCGCGAAGGGGTCCTTGCGCAGCCGCTTGACGAGATCTTCGCGCCCGACGACGAGCCCCGCCTGAGGCCCCCCGAGCAGCTTGTCGCCGCTGAACGTGACGACGTCCGCGCCGCGGCGGAGGAGCTCGGCGACGGGGATCTCGTCACGGATCCCCTGGGCGGCGAGATCGACGAGATCGCCGCTCCCCCAGTCCGCGACGAGCGGAAGGCCGCGCGCACGCGCGAGCCCGGAGAGATCCTCGACCGAGGTCTCCTCGGTGAAGCCCACGACCGCGAAGTTGGACGTGTGGACCTTCAGCAGCGCGCCCGTCCGAGGCCCGACCGCCCTCTCGTAGTCCTCGAGGCGGGTCCGGTTGGTCGTCCCGACCTCGACGAGCTTCGCCCCGGATGCGGCGAGGATGTCGGGGATCCGGAACGATCCACCGATCTCGACGAGCTCGCCCCGGGAGATCACGACCTCGCGCCCCTTCGCCAGCGCCCGCAAGGCGAGGAGGATCGCGCCGGCGTTGTTGTTCACCGCAAGGGCGGCGTGGCCGGCGAACAGTCGCGCCAGAAGCGGCGCGAGATGCGCCATGCGGTCGCCCCGCGTCCCCTTGGCCAGGTCGTACTCGAGGTCGAGATAGGAGGTCGCGGCCTCGGCGACGCGGGCGGCGGCCTCCGGAGAGAGCGTGGACCGCCCCAGGTTCGTGTGGGCGACGACGCCGGTCGCGTTGATCACCGCGCGAGGAGACGGGCGGAGGAGCTCGGCGGCGCGCGCCTCGACGATCGCGGCCCAGTCCCCCGGGGCCGCACCCCGGCGAACCTCGTCGATCGCCTCGCGCAGCAGGTCGGTCACGAGGGGCCGGCCCCAGCGCTCGACGGCGGCTCGCAGAGCGGGCTCCTCGAGAAGCTGACCCACTGCGGGGAGTGCTCGACGCTGGTCGGGACTATCCATGTCCTCGCCGTTGGGCCGGAAAATGTCGGAATTGCATCGCCCGGCACCGAAACCTATACTTTGTGGCGTTTAAGAAACTGCTTCGACCGGCGGATTATAGAGGGGCCACGCCGTGCAGGACGTGCTCTCCACAGAGCTCGAAGCGGACATCGGCCGCCTGGAGGCCGGCATCCGCCAGCTCAAGATCCAATACGACATGTTCTTCGCCGGCTCCATCCCCAAGCAGCCGCTCGAGCTGCGGGCGGAGATCGAGCGGCTGATCAAGCGCTATGCGAACGCCTCCATCCGCAAGTACTCCGCGCGGTTCCACTTCAACTCCCTGGTGAGCCGCTTCAACAGCATGTCCGAGCTGTGGGCGAAGACGATCCGGACCCTCGAAGAGGGGGACCGGCCGGCACCGGCCGTGGCCGACCGCGCCGGTCGCGACGAGCACCTCGTGGCCCGGTGCACGGTCCAGGACCCGCTCCAGGAGCGGGACAGCCTCAGGGCCCTCCATGCCCGGCTCCTCGAGGCCCGCAAGAAGGCCGGGGAGGACGCCGGGAAGCTCTCGTTCGACAGCTTCCTCAAGGGCATCAACTCCCAGGCGGGGAAGCTGCGCGAGAAGAGCGGGTGCGATAAAGTCGAGCTTCGGGTCATCGTCAAGGACCGGAAGGTCATCCTGAAGGCTCGCCCCGGCCGCTGACCCAGGGAGTCCACATGCTCCGTCTCATCGCGCTCGCAGGACTCGTCCTCGTGCCTTCGCTCGCCCTCGCCGCCGATCCGGTCGCGAGCCCGGCCCCGTCCCCCGCGCCCGCGGCGTCACCGGTCCCCGCGGCATCGCCGAGCCCCGAGGCGGCGGAGCCTTCCCCCGCTCCCGCCGCGGCCACGGCGCCCGAAGAGGCGGCGGCCAAGCCCGAGCCCACGCCCGCGCCTCCCCCGCTCCCCGACGCATCCCTGCTCAAGATCTCGCAGAAGCTGCGCGAGGGGCCGATCGGACGCGAGCCCAACGCGGTCACCTACCTCGATCTGATCGAGCACGGGCAGGCGTCGGCACCGCAGGTCGGCGACTTCGCGACCTACCTGGGGAAGCGCGGGATGATCAAGGTCGCCACCGCCTACCAGGAGTACGCGCTCAAGCTCGACAAGAACAGCCCGACCCTCTGGCTCAACTACGGGACGCTCCTCTCGGGTCAGGCCCATCACTCCTCCGCGGAGTCCGCCTTCAAGAAGGCGATCGACCTCGACCCGAACAACGCGCTCGCGCACTACAACCTCGGGGCGACCTACGACCTGCGCAAGGACTACGACGACGCGATCGAGGAGTACCGGCGCGCGCTCGTGCTCGATCCGGACCTGGGCGACGCGCGCAAGAACCCGCAGGTGGTCAACAACGAGCACCTCCTGGCGGTGAAGCTGCAGATCTACCAGATGCAGACCGGGGCCTTCGGCCTTCCGCTCGTCCAGATGCAAAAGCCGGAGAAGCCCGAGCAGCCGGCCGCGCCACCCGACAAGAAGTGAGCTAGGATGCGCGGCGCATGCGCGCGCTTCGCGTCGTCGCCGCCGTCGCCGCCCTCCTGATCGTCCCCCTCGATGCTCGTGCGTGGACGGCGCCGACGCGCGTCCGCATGGTCGACGACGCGATGAAGCTCCTCCCGCCCACGCTGCGCCAGGTCCTGGAGAAGCGCCGCAAGGACGTGCTGCGGGGGATGCTCGAGCCGATGACCCGCGAGGATCGCCCCGGCCACCGGCCGCCGTGGGACAAGGGAACTCTCGACGCCTCGGTCGTCGAGGCGGCCGACGCGCTGGTCGCCTCCGTGGGGAACTCGTCCTTCCGCGTGGTCGCCGAACGGTTCGGAGGCCTCGCCCACTACGTCTCCGATGCCGGCTTCCCGCCCAACGCAGGCGCCAAGGGCGACGAGCGGCGCTACGCGCACTTCGCCGGGTTCGCCCAGTCGCGCCGTGACCGGTTCCCGCTGGTCTTCTACGGCCACGACAACACGGCGCTTTCGCGCGGCGACATGCGCGCCTTCACGCTGTCGATCCTCGAGCGCGCGCGGATCGAGGACGCCACGCTCGCGCAGGCGTACGCGGCCGCGTCGAGCTGGGACGACCCGGTCGCCTTCGACGACCGCTCCGTCCCCTTCGCGCTGGCCTCCCTCTCCTACTCGCACGCCGTCACGGACATCGTCCAGGCGTGGCTCGCCGCCTGGGCCCGCTGCCACGGCGACCTGGGGGGGACCCCGTACCGCGGGGGCACGCATTGAGACCGGTCCGGCGAGCGCTCCTCAGCGTCTTCGACAAGGAGGGGCTCGTGCCCCTCGGACGCGCGCTCCACGAGCTGGGCATCGAGCTGATTTCCACGGGCGGCACCGCGCGCGCGCTGGAAGAGGACGGACTGCCGGTCCTTCGCGTCGCCGACCTCACGGGCTTCCCCGAGATGCTCGACGGACGCGTGAAGACCCTCCACCCCAGGATCCACGCGGGCATCCTCGCGGTCCGCGGCGACGCGCACCACATGCGCGATCTCGCGGCGCACGACATCGCGCCGATCGACCTCGTCGTCGTGAACCTCTACCCCTTCGCCCGCACCGCCGCGGATCCGGGAAAGACGCTCGGGGAGATCGTCGAGATGATCGACGTCGGCGGCCCCTCGATGGTGCGCGCCGCGGGGAAGAACTGGGACGACGTCGGCGTCCTCGTCGATCCGGAGGACTACGGCGAGGTGCTCGGAGAGCTGAGGTCCGGGGGCGTGCTGTCGCGCGACCTGAGGCGGCGGCTCGCCGCCAAGGCCTTCGCCGCGACCGCCGCGTACGACGCCGCGATCGCCCGCTTCCTGGGACCCGAGGACGGGATTCCGCAGAGGCTCCGGCTGGACCTGCCGAAGGCCTTCGACATCGTCTACGGCGAGAACCCCCACCAGCACGCGGCGTTCTACCGCGAGGAGCCGCCTCCCGAAGGCTCGATCGCGGCGGCGCGGGCGATTCAGGGAAAGCCGCTGTCGTTCAACAACGTCCTCGACTTCGACGCCGCGATCTCTTTGGCCGCCGACCTGGGCCCGCACGCGTCGGTGATCGTGAAGCACGGGAACCCCTGCGGCGCGGCCCTCGGGGAGACGCCGGCCGAGGCCTTCCGGTCCGCCCTCGCCGCGGATCCGACGAGCGCCTTCGGCGGGGTGATCGCGTTCGGCTCCGTCCTCGACGAGCCCGCCGCCGCCGCCGTGGCGGAGGCGTTCTACGAGGGCGTCGCGGCGGTCGCGGTCGATCCGGCCGCCCGGGCCGTGCTCGCCAGGAAGAAGAACCTCCGCGTCCTCGAGACCGGCGGTCCCGCGCGTGGCCGCCGCACCGGGCTCGACCTACGCCGGGTTCACGGCGGCGTGCTCGCGCAGGAGTGGGACGAGCGGGACGAGGACGTGAGGAGCGCCACCGTCGCCACGCGCCGCACCCCGACCGCGGAGGAATGGCGCGCGCTGGAGTTCGCTTGGACGATCGTGCGCCACGTGAAGTCCAACGCGATCGTCATCGCCTCCGCCACGCGCACGCTCGGCGTGGGCGCGGGACAGATGAGCCGCGTGGACTCGGTGCGCCTCGCGATCCAGAAGGCGCGGACGGGGCTGACCGACAGCGTTCTCGCTTCGGACGCCTTCTTCCCGTTCCGCGACGGGCTCGACCTCGCGGCCGAAGCGGGGGTCACCGCCGTCGTTCAGCCGGGCGGATCGATTCGCGACGAGGAGGTCGTCGCCGCCGCGGACGAGCGTGGGATGGCGATGGTCCTTTCGGGCCGCCGCCACTTCCGGCACTAGCGGAGCGAACGGAACGGCAGCGCCTCGACCGTATCGAGGAACGCCCTGTCCTTCGGCACGTCGGCGTAACGGGCCGCGAAGTCCTTCAGCTTCTGGGCCTCGCCGTCCCCCGGGACGATGCCGAGCACCTCGTCGAGGTTGCTCACCGCCCCGCGGCAGTCCCCCGCTCGGAGCGCCACGACCGCGAGGTTGTACCAGCCCACGACCTTGATCCGATCGATCCGGGCCGCCTCGATCGTTCCGGGGAGCCGGTACGCGAGCCGCAGCGCGGACGCGTACTCGCCCCCCGCGAAGGCGGTCTCGATGGCCTTGACCGCCTCCTCGTCGGACTTCTGCGACTTGTACTGCGACGCCGCGCCCGCGAGACCCTCGCGTGCGTCGAGGTTGGCCGGGTCGAGCTGGATCGCCTCGTTGTAAGCGACCACGGCACCGGCGTAGTCGCCGTCGGCGACGAGGTGCTTCGCCCTCGCGATCGCGTGGGCGACGGCGGCGGTGCGCTCCGTGCCGACCGGAGTCGCGCTCACCGCGGGTGGAGCGGGGGCGGCCTTCGGCGCACCGGCCACGGGACGCTGCGTCGGGGCAGGGCGGGGCGGAGCGGCGGGTGCCGCCTCCTTTCCGCCGCCCGTGAGCATCGGAAGAGCCAGGTACGCGCAGACCCCGACGAGCGCGAGGAGCCCCCCGACGAGCAGGAGCTTCGGAGACGGGAGCGAGAGGCCCCGCCGCGCGGGACGCTGCGCCTCGGGCATCGACGGCGGAAGCGGACGCGACGAACGCGACTTCGAGGCGACGGGGATCACGGCGGGCTCGGCCGCCGGCGCTTCGGGAAGATCCCCGAAGGGGCTGCCCGAGCCGAGAAGATCTTCCTGAGGCGCGTCCGGCGAAGCGGCGGGCGCCGAGCGGCGCGCCTGGACCTGCTCCATGTAGTGGAGCGCCTCACGGTGCTCGGGGGACAGCGTGAGCGCCTCCTGGAACAGCCGCTCCGCATCGTCGAGACGGTCGGACTCGAGCGCGGCCACGCCTTCGATGATCGCCTGCTCGATGCGGTCGAAGTCCGTCCTCCCGGCCGTCTCCACCTCGTGCCGGAGCGTCGCGGCGTCGGCGTTCTCCTCGTCGAGGATCGTCACGCGCGCCAGGATCGCGAGCGCCTCGTCGCGCTCCCCCGCCTGGATCTTCGTCCGCGCCTGCGTGAGCAGATCGTCCACGCGGCGCCTCAGCTCGACGGCCGCCGCGGTCGGGGCCGGGTTGGTCGACTCCACCGAGGACGCGGCGGCGGGCGCGAGCCCGAAGCTGATCTCCTCGGAGGGGGTCGAGGGCTCCCATCCCTCCTCGGTCGGGACCAGCACCGGGGCGGCGTCCACCTGCGACGGATCGCCGAGATCGAACGCGGCGGGTGCCGGGGCCTTGGACGCGAGGCTGTCGAAGACCTTCAGTCCGAGGTCGAGGTCTTGCTCCAGCTCCGGAGAGGCCGTGACGCGGGACGCTTCGGCGTGCTCCGACGCGAACTGCGAGGCCATCCGCGCGCCTTCGAGGGCGGCCTCGTTGCGCGGGTCGAGCGCCAGCACCTCGCGCCACGACGCCAGCGCCGCCGGATAGTCTCCGTTCAGGTAATGCTCGGAAGCCTGCTCGTGCAGGCGTGAGATTCGATCGGTGCTCATCCCCTGTCCCTCGAGGCGCGGAATATAGGTTTCCGTCCCTCGGGGGGCCACGTCAGGGGGCCGGCGACGCCTCGGGGTCCTTCTCCAGCCGGGAAACGGCCGCCTCCAGCTGGTCCAGGCTCGGTGCGTCGGGCTTGAGCTTCCGGAGACGAGCGAGGTCGGCCCGGGCCGCATCGAACCGCTTCATGGCTGCTTCCGTGATGATGGCGTTGTAGATCGCCTCCCAGCTCTGCGGGTCGGCTTTCTGCGCCTTCTGGAAGGAGGCCAGGGCGGGCTCGAGGCGGCGGGCGGCCTGATAGCAGATCCCGAGCTCGTTGAGCAGGGCCGCGTCGTCCGGACGAATCGCGACCGCGCGCTCGTAGAACTGGACGGCTTGCTCCGACATCCCGCCCTGTTGGTACAGGCTCCCGAGACGGATCCAGGCCTCGGCGTCGGAGGGGTTGGCCTGCACGCGCTCCTTGAGCGCGTTGATCTCGGCGAGCATCGGCGCCCCGCCTCCGCCTCCCCCGTCCCCGCCTGCGGGGTCGGCCAGGGACTGCGTCGGCGCCGCGGGTCCCGCGGGTGACGGGACCTCGGACGACGCCTCCGCCGGTGCCGAGCCCGGCCGCGTCGCGACGGCCTTGAAGAGCGCGAACCCGACGAGGATGCCGAAGGCCAGACCGCCGAGGAGAAACGCGAGATGGTCTCGTCTCATCTGGATCGCGCACCGTACTAGACTCGTTGCATGGCGTCGAGGGGTCTTTTCGGACGAGACCGGGCGGAGATCGCGAGCTTCCTCGAGCCGTTCGGTGCTGCGCCGTACCATCGCGACCAGGTGTTCCGGTGGCTCTACGGGCGCGGCGTCCTCGACCCCGCCGCGTGGACCGACCTGCCGAAGACGCTCCGCGAGCGCATCGCGGCGGCGGGCCCCGTCGGCCTCCCGCGGATCGACTCCCGAGCCGAAGCGGCGGACGGCACGATCAAGTACCGGATGGCGCTCCCCGCGGGCGGGACGATCGAGACGGTCTTCATGGTGCAGCGTGACCGCGTGACGCTGTGCCTGTCGAGCCAGGTGGGCTGCGCGCTCGACTGCGACTTCTGTCTCACCGCGAAGATGGGCTTCGTGCGCCACCTCGACCCCGGAGAGATCGCGGGCCAGGTCGCGCTCGTCCGCGCCGACCGCAAGCTCGAAGCGCCGTTCAACGTCGTCTTCATGGGGATGGGCGAGCCGCTGCACAACTACGACAACGTGCTCGCCGCCTTCCGTCTCCTCACCGATCCCGACGGCTTCGCGCTCTCGCGCCGCCGCGTCACGATCTCGACGTCGGGGCTCGCCCCCGCGATCGAGCGTCTCGCCGAGGAGCCGGCGCGCCCGCGCCTCGCGGTGTCGCTCAACGCGACCACCGACGCGGTGCGCGACCGGATCATGCCCGTCAACCGCAAGTACCCGATCGCGAGGCTGATCGAGGCGTGCCGCCGGTTCGCGCGGGCGACCGGCGAGCGCTTCACGTTCGAGTACGTGCTGCTCGCCGGCGTCAACGACACGGACGCCGACGTGACACGCCTCCGCTCCCTCCTGAGAAGCACCCCCGCGAAGCTGAATCTCATCCCGTTCAACCCGGTGCCCGGCTGGCTCCCCTACACGTCGCCCCCGCGCGAGCGCATCGTGGCGATCCGCGACCGGCTGCTCGGCTGGGACCTGCCGGTGAGCATCCGCTGGAGCCGCGGCGTGGAGGCGCGCGCCGCGTGCGGCCAGCTCGCGCTGCTCCCCGACACCCCGAAGGAGGCCCGCGGATGATCGAGCTCCACGGCCGGTCGGCCCTCGTCACCGGCGGCTCGCGCGGGATCGGACGCGCCTGCTGCCTCGCGCTCGCGCGCGCCGGCGCCAAGGTCGCCGTGAACTACCGGGTCGAGACCCCCTCCGCGAACCTCCTCGTCGAGGAGATCGAGGCGGCGGGGGGCGAGGCGTTCGCGCTGTCCGCCGACGTCTCCCAGCGGACGGACGCCGAGATGCTCGTGGACGAGACGGTCGCGCGCTTCGGCGGCATCGACATCCTCGTCAACAACGCCGGGATCTGGAAGGGAGCGCCGGTTGAGGAGATCTCGGACGGCGAGTGGGCCGAGATGCTCGGCATCAACCTCACGGGCTCGTTCCACTGCGTCCGCGCGGCCGTCCCGCCCATGAAGGAGGCCCGCGCGGGGCGGATCGTCAACATCTCCTCGACCGCCGGCCAGCGCGGGGAAGCGAGCCACGCTCACTACGCGGCGACGAAGGGGGCCGTGATCGCGCTGACGAAATCGCTCGCGGTCGAGCTCGCGCCGTACGGGATCCTCGTGAACGCGGTCGCCCCCGGATGGACGGTGACGGACATGACGCGCGAGGACCTGCTGGGCCCCCGCCGCGAATCGATCCTGAAGACGATCCCGTTGGGGCGCGCCGCGACCCCCGAGGACGTCGCCGGGGCCGTGGTCTTCCTGTGCTCGGACCTGGCGTCGTTCGTCACCGGGCACGTCCTGAACGTGAACGGCGGCTCGGTGCTCTAGTGGGCGAGGGTCCGCTCGAGGCGTGACACGGCCTCCCTCAGGGTCTCCTCGCGCTTGGGGAACGCGAAGCGCACGAGCGTGCGCCCGAGCTCGGGGCGCGAGAAGAACGACGATCCCGGCACGGGGCCGACGCCGGCATCCTCGACGAGCCTGCGCGCGAAGGCGACGTCGTCGCGACAGCCGAGCGATTCCGCGTCGGCGAGGATGTAGTACGCGCCCTTGGGCGCCTCGCACTTGAACCCGACGCCGCGCAACCCGTCCAGGAGGAGATCCCGGCGGGCGCGGTAGTCGTGCGCCAGCTTCGCGTAGTACAGGTCGGGAAGCGCGAGGGCGGCGGCACCGGCCTCCTGGAGGGGCGCCGCGGCACCGACCGTGAGGAAGTCGTGGACCTTGCGGATCGCGCCCGTCAGTGGGGGGGACGCGATCGTCCAACCCACGCGCCACCCGGTCACCGAGTACGTCTTGGAGAGCGCGTTGATCGTCACCGTCCGGTCGGACATCCCGGGGAGGGTCGCGATCGGCACGTGGCGCGCGCCGTCGTAGAGGATGTGCTCGTAGATCTCGTCGGACAGCGCGATGACGTCCCACTTCCGGCACAGCTGCGCGATCGTCTCCAGCTCCTCCCGGGTGAACACCTTCCCCGTCGGGTTGTTCGGCGTGTTGAGGATGATCGCGCGCGTCTTGTCGGAGAACGCCGCCGCCAGCTCCTCGGGGTCGAAGCGCCAATCCGGTGGCCTGAGCGGCACGAACCGCGGCGTCGCACCGGCGAGGATCGCGTCCGGCCCGTAGTTCTCGTAGAACGGCTCGAAGACGATGACCTCGTCGCCCGGGTCCACGAGGGCGAGGATCGACGCGATCATCGCCTCGGTCGCGCCGCAGGTGACCGCGATCTCGCGCTCGGGATCCACGGAGACGCCGTAGAGCCGCTCCGTCTTCGCCGCGATCGCGTCGCGCAGGGACTTCGCGCCCCACGTGATCGCGTACTGGTTGACGTCGGCCTCGATCGCCCGGCACGCGGCGTCCTTGACCTCTTTCGGGGCCGGGAAGTCGGGGAACCCCTGCGCGAGGTTGACCGCGTCGTGCTGGCGGCACAGCCTCGTCATCTCGCGGATGACGGATTCGGTGAATCGCTGCGCCTTGCGGCTGACGAGCACGGAGGGCCTCAGCTGAGGAGGTTCTGGAGGAACTCGCGGTTCGTCGCGGACTTCTCGAGGCGTCCCGTGAGCAGCTGCATCGCCTCGGCCGGACGCAACGGGGCCAGCGCGCGCCGCAGGAGCGTGACCTTCTGCATCTCCTCCGCGTCGAAGAGCTTCTCCTCCTTGCGGGTGCCGCTCTTCGAGATGTCGATCGCGGGGAAGATGCGCCGCTCGAAGAGCGACCGGTCCATGACGATCTCGGTGTTCCCGGTCCCCTTGAACTCCTGGAAGATGACCTCGTCCATGCGGCTTCCGGTGTCCACGAGCGCGGTCCCGATGACGGTCAGCGAGCCCCCCGAGATCGCCTTGCGCGCGGCCCCGAAAAAGCGCCTCGGCTTCTCCATGGTCCGAGCGTCGATCCCCCCGGTGAGGACGCGCCCCGAGCCCTTCTGCTCGTTGTTGTAGGCGCGCGAGAGGCGGGTGATCGAGTCGAGCAGCACGACGACGTCGCGTCCGGTCTCGACCAGGCGCTTCGCCCGCTCGAGCGCGATCTCGGCGACCTGGAGATGGTTGCGCGCCAGCTCGTCGGACGACGACGCGATGACCTCACCGCGCACGTTGCGCCGCATGTCGGTGACCTCCTCCGGACGCTCGTCCACGAGGAGCACGATGAGGTGGATCTCGGGATGGTTCGTCGTGATCGACCGGGCGATCTTCTGGAGGAGCACCGTCTTTCCGGCCTTGGGGGGCGCCACGATGAGGCACCGCTGCCCCTTGCCGATCGGTGCGATGAGGTCCACGACGCGCGTGGAGAGCTCGGCCGCGTCCATCTCGAGGCGGATGCGCGACGTCGGGTCTTCGGCGACGAGGTTCTTGAACGGGGTCCTCTTCGCGTAGGCGTCCGGCTCGAGGTCGTTCAACGAGACGATCCGCGCCACGCCGGGGCCGGCTCCGGGCCGTGCCCCCGGAACCGCCATCGCCGCGACCTCGACGCCGGTCTCGAGTTGGAGCGAGGCGACGATCTCCCGCGGGACCCACGGGTCGCTCCCGTCGGGGTCGTAGTCGCGGGCCGGAGACCTGAGGTAGCCGAAGCCGTCCGGCGTCACCTGGAGCACGCCGCGGACTTCGGCCGTCGGCGCACCCTCGGGGATCGGTGCGTCGGCGAGCCGTCCGGGACGCGGCCCCGGAGCGCCGTTGGCCGCGGGCGCTCCGTTGGGTCGGGCGACCGCGACGCCACCGCCGCCACCGCGGCGGCCGCGTCGACGGCGTCGCCGCCGCCCCCCGCCGCCGCCGGCGCCGCCTCCGCCGAACCCCTGTGGATACTCCGGTTGATTCATCTTCTCCTCACCGCTTTTCCAGCGAGTCGATCGCGACCGCGGTCAGCTGCTCGAGCGTCTCGCAGGCGTCGAGCGCCTCGCCGGCCGGCGTGCGCTCGATCGTCCATCCCGCCTCACCGCGCCGGCAGACGAGGTAGGGACCCGGCACGTCCCAGCGAGCCACCTCGATGCGAGGTGCGCTGAGTCCTCGTACCGACACGCGAAACAAGCGGCCGTCGGCCAACACGATCGAGCTTCCATCTCCGCGGACGCGCCCGAGCTCACGCTCCTCCGAGGGTCCCGAGACGACGAGGACCGTTTCTCCTGGGTCGTCCCCCGGCCGAAATCGGCGCTCGCCCCCCGGACGTGGCGTCAGGCGAATCGAACTCTCCGGCATGGCGCGGGGCCCCGCGGTGCATCAGATCGGGTCGCGGCGCCCACTCGCGAATGGCTTGGAAGACGCACTATACACCGGGCGGGCGTTTTGTCGTAGGCGGCGCCGGCGACGGCGAGGGGGACGGGGGTGGCGTCGGCCTCGGCGCCCCCGATCGAGCGAGCGCCTGGGCGGCCCTCGTCGCGGCGGCCCGGACGAACTCGTGAGGATCGACGATCGCCTCGTCCAGGGGCGCATATGCCTCGGGGTCCGCGGACGCCCCCAGGATCTCGACGGCGAGGATCCGGTTCTGCCAGTCCGTGTCCTCCGCCAGGACCTTCGCGGCCGCCGCCGTGGGAAGGAGCCCCGGCCGTGCGACCCCGACCGTGAGCGCCGCGTGCCTCACCTCCCGGCGGGCGTCCGCCATCGCCTGCTCGAAAACGGGCCGGATCCGATCGATCTCGGCCGTGGCGATCCCCTCGAGGGCGGCGGTTCTCACCTGCCACGACGAGTCCAGGGATGCCATCGAGGTGAACCGCTCGATGGGAGCCGTGTCGGGTTGCGACGTGAGGACGCGCACCCCGGTGGCACGGACGACCCCGTCGGGATCGTCGAGCGCCCGGAGCGCCATGTCGCGGCCCCGGGCCGGATCGATCGCCGCCGTCAAGGTGAGGGCCGTCGCGCGGACGTCTCGATTCGGGTCCGAAAACGCGCCCTCGATCCCCCGGATCTGCGCCGGCCCGGGCCTCCGGGCCATGCCCCGCAGCTCGGAGATCTTCGACTCGGAGCTCTCGCGACAGCCGCCAAGGAAGGCGAAGCCGAAAATGACGACGCCGCAACGAACAACAGGTTTCAATCCATTCATATTTGCGAAAAAAAATCTGTGCATATCTATGAAAAACTTCTTGTAAGCAATCTAGTGCCTTCGTACATATTGACACGTCGGGACAGGGGTAAGAAGGGACGAGTCAGATGCCTATACTCTCCGCCGAGAACAGCTTTAGAAAGGGGCTCGTCGCCCTGGTTGAAGGTGACCCAGCGGCCGCGAACTGCCACTTCCAAGCCGCCATCCTCATCGAGCGCCAGCACGGGGTCTCCCGACCTCAAATGCGCTACCTCTCTTACTACGGTCTCGCGTTGGC
>Ga0068859_100002194_pt1 | contig 19831 bp, 20 predicted proteins | sample KBSSwiS22_FD_66585 | JGI IMG/M metagenome (GOLD analysis project Ga0068859, IMG submission 66585) | Switchgrass rhizosphere microbial communities from Kellogg Biological Station, Michigan, USA - KBS Switchgrass S2-2 | ecosystem: Host-associated > Plants > Roots > Rhizosphere > Soil ...
TGGTCAGCTGGTCCCCGGCGAAGGCCCGGATCGAGTCCAGGTCCTTCCACAGGCTCAGCGTCTCGACATGGACCACATCGCCGTCCGCGCGATGGAAGCACCAGCTGTCGACGTGGCCCGGGGTGCGGCGATAGTCCGCCAGGCCCACGTCCCTGGTCAGTTGCAGATATTCCTCGGCTTTGGCTGCCGGCACCCGTCCGTGCCACCGTCGTGCGATCATAAAGCGAACGTCCTCTTGCCTGACGCCCCGCTCCAGCCCAGTTCAGCCATAGAGATGAATCGCGCCCGTGTCGTCACCCTCAATGCCGCGCTCGGGCCGCTCGACTACCGCGTGCCCGACGGAATGGCCGTCGAACCGGGCTCGATCGTCGTCGCTCCCCTCGGCCCGCGGCAATTGCTCGGCGTCGCGTGGGAGCCGGAGCGGTTGCCGACCACCGAAGTGCCCGACGCCCGGCTGCGCCCGCTCAACGCCGTGCTCGGCGTTCCGCCGATCGCTGCGCCGCTGCGGCGCCTCGCCGAATGGACGGCCGACTATTATCTCGCGCCACTGGCGTCGGTGCTGCGCATGGTGCTGCCGTCATCGGCGGCGCTCGAAGGTTCGCGCCAGTTGATCGAGTATCGGCCGACCGGCCTGGTCCCGGACCGCCTGACCCCGCAGCGCGAGAAAGCGCTCGCGGCGCTGGCCGGACGCCAGGGCACGATCCGCGAGCTCGCCGACCACGCCGACGTGAGCGATTCGGTGATGCGCGGGCTGGCCAATGCCGGGGCGCTCGAAGCCGTGGCGGTCGACGCCGACCGGCCCTTGCCCATCCCCGACCCCGAGTTCGCGCCGCCGGACCTCAACCCCGACCAGCGCGACGGCGCCGCCAGCCTCGCCGCGGCGATCGGCCAGGGCTTCGACCCGGTCCTGCTCGACGGGGTCACCGGCTCGGGCAAGACCGAAGTCTATTTCGAGGCCATCGCCGAGTGCCTGCGCCAGGGCCGGCAAGCGCTCGTCCTGCTGCCCGAGATCGCCCTGACCGAGCCGTTCCTCAAGCGCTTCGAGGCGCGCTTCGGCTGCGCTCCGGTGGCGTGGCATTCGGGCCTGCGCTCATCGGAGCGGCGGCGCAACTGGCGCGGCATCGCCAGCGGCGAAGCGCGGGTCACGGTCGGCGCGCGCTCGGCCTTGTTCCTCCCCTATCCCGACCTCGGCCTGATCGTGGTCGACGAGGCCCACGAGCCGAGCTTCAAGCAGGAGGACGGGGTCCAGTATCACGCCCGCGACACCGCCGTGATGCGCGCCCGGTTCGAGGGCATCCCGGTGATCCTGTCGTCGGCCACCCCGGCGATCGAAAGCAAGCATATGGTCGCTCTCGGCCGCTACCGCGAAGTCACTTTGCCCGAGCGGTTCGCCGGCGCGTCGCTGCCCGACATCCGGGCGATCGACCTCACCCGGGACCCGCCGCCGCGCGGCCGCTGGCTGGCCCCGATCTTGGTGCAGGAGCTGGAGGCGAACCTCGAGCGCGGCGAGCAGTCGCTGTTGTTCCTCAACCGCCGCGGCTTCGCGCCGCTGACCCTGTGCCGCAACTGCGGCCACCGCTTCCAATGCCCCAATTGCACCGCGTGGATGGTCGAGCACCGGCTGATGCGGCGCCTCGCCTGCCACCATTGCGGCCATGTCATGCCGCCGCCCGCCGCCTGCCCCGAGTGCGGCGCGGAAGACAGCCTCGTCGCCTGCGGCCCCGGGGTCGAGCGCATCGCGGACGAGGTCGCCGAGCTGTTCCCAGAGGCGCGCACCGCGATCGTCACCTCCGACACGATCTGGTCGCCGCAGCGCGCGGCCGAGTTCGTCGCGGCGATGGACAGCGGCGGGATCGACATCGTCATCGGCACCCAGCTGGTGACCAAGGGCTATCATTTCCCCAACCTGACCCTGGTCGGGGTGGTCGATGCCGACCTTGGCCTCGCCGGCGGCGACCTGCGCGCGGCCGAGCGCAGCTTCCAGCAGATCCAGCAGGTCGCCGGGCGGGCCGGGCGCGGCGACCGGCCGGGCCGGGTGTTCGTCCAGACCCACGAGCCCGAGGCGCCGGTGATTGCCGCGCTGGTGAGCGGCGATGCACCCGGCTTCTACGCCGCCGAGACCGAAGCCAGGCGCGAGGCGGCGATGCCGCCGTTCGGCCGGCTCGCAGCGATCGTCGTGTCGGCCGAGGACGCGGCGGAGGCGGAAGCCGTGGCGCGGCGCATCGGCCATGCCGCGCCGAGCGTCGACGGCATGGCGGTGTTCGGCCCGGCGCCCGCCCCGCTGGCCATGCTGCGCGGCCGCCATCGCCAGCGGCTGCTGGTCCATGCGCGGCGCAGCTTGGACGTCCAGGACGTGATCCGCGACTGGCTCGACGGCGTCGACTGGAGCGCGCGCGTGCGCGTTTCCGCCGATGTTGACCCCTACAGCTTCGTTTGAAAGATTATCCTCTTTTTCAGTGGTTAAGGTCTTGCTAGCAGACGGCGCTACCTGGGGAGGGTGAGCCGGAGCTGAATCGCTCAAGGGGGTAGGAATGCGTCCATCGTTGTTGGCTTTGGCTGCGGGACTGGCGCTGGCGACCGCCTTTCCGGCGAACGCCGCCTGGCACGTCGCGAAGTCCAAGCATTTCGTGATCTATGCCGACGACCGGCCGAAGCGACTGTCGGAGTTCGCCACGCGCCTCGAACAGTTCGACCAGGCCGCGCGCATACTGCTCCGCATGGACGACCCCGTCGTCGGCGACGGCAATCGTGTGACGGTGTTCGTGATGCCGACTGCCAAGGACGTGCAGAAGCTGGCCGGCGACTCCTTCCTCGCCGGATTCTACACCGGCCGAGTGTCCGGCCCGCTCGCTTACGTCGCCAAACGGGACGACGATTCCGATCTCGGCTCCGACACGATCTTGTTCCACGAATATGCGCACCACCTGATGATGCAGCAGCTCGATCAGCCATATCCGGAATGGTACGTCGAGGGGTTCGCCGAATTCCTGTCGGTCCCCGTGTTCGGGCGAGATGGCTCGGTCGGGCTCGGCGCAGCGCCGCAACATCGTGGGTGGGCTTTGTTCAATGCAAAGCCGCTGCCGATCGAGGAGATCGTCGGCGAAACCTACGGCGACATCACCAAGCTCACACCCGAGCAGAGGGAATCCGTCTACGGGCGCGGCTGGCTTCTGACTCACTATTTAACGATGGAATCCAAACGCGCCGGCCAGTTCGATCGCTACATCGGCGCGATCGCCAGCGGGTCGGCGGCGCTCGCTGCCGCGCGAGCATCGTTCGGCGACCTCAATCAGCTCGACAAGGAGCTTAACGCCTATCTCAGGCGAAACGTGATTGTCGCCTCCAAGATCGGCGCAGACAGAATTCACCCGGCGCCGGTCGAAATCCTGCCCCTGAGCGAGGGAGCCGCCGCGGTGGTCCTCCTCCGCGGCCGGATCAAATACGGGCTCAAGCAGGCCGAGGCGCGCCAGGCGCTCGACCAGGTCCGGGCGATCGCGACACGCTATCCCGGCGACGTGCTGGTCGAGACGACGCTGGCCGAAGCCGAGCTCGACGGCGACAACGCCGCCGCGGCCGAAGCGGCCGCCGACCGGGCCGTGAAGTCCGACCCGCGCAACACCGAGGCTTTGGTGCTGAAGGGGCGCGCGATGGCCGAACGGGCGGAGAAGCTCGAGGATCCCGCCCGCCACGATTTGTTCGAGAAGGCGCGCGATACGTTCATCGCCGCCAACAAGCTCGATCTTGAAGATCCCGAGCCGCTGATGGAATTCTACAAGGCCTTCCTGGCGGAAGGCGTCCGGCCGAACGCCAATGCGCTCGCGGCGCTCCACTATGCCTCCGACCTCGCCCCCCAGGACCTCGGGATGCGCCTCAATTCGGCGATGGCCTATCTCGCCGAGGGCAAACTCAAGGAAGCGCGCGCGACCCTGATTCCGGTCGCTTACTCACCCCACGGCGGGCAGGCGGCAGCGATCGCCACCAGCATGATGCGCAAGATCGACGCGGGCGACGCCAAGGGCGCGCTCGCGGCCGCGAGGGACTAGGCGAAGGTCTCCGCCAGCGTTTCGTGGTCCGGCTTGCGGGCCCAGTGCGGCGCTATCAGCTCGCCCTTCTTGACGGCCCGGAAGACCAGCCAGACGCCGGCTCCGGTCGCGATCGTCAGCGCGATGACCGACGCCTCGAGCCCGAATGAGCCGCCGGTCAGCAGCGCCGGTCCCGACAACTGCGCCTCGACCAGCCCGTGCACGGGGGTGCCCGAAACCGGCACGTCGAAGATCTCGCCCTGCGTGAAATTCCACCCGGCGTGGAGACCCATCGGCAGCCACAGGCTGCGCGTCAGCATGTAGGCGCCGCCGAGCAGCACTCCGGCCTCGACCGCGATGGCGAAGGACGAGAACCAGGTCGCGCCGGGGTTGAAGATGTGGGCAAGGCCGAACAGGCCCGAGGTCACGGCCAGCGCCGCCCAGCTCCCCCCGAATTCCTCGATCCAGCGGAACAGGATGCCGCGGAACAGCAGCTCCTCGGTGAAGCCCGGCATGATCGCGCTGGCGATCAGCGCCAGCAGCAGCATCGACGCGTCGCCGGTCCCAACGATGCGGTAGACGCCGAGGCCGGCGGCAACCGCAACCGACGCGGCCATCAGGCCGAAGCCGATGCCGAGCCCGATGGCAGTTTCGCCAAGTGCCGGTTTGGCCGGCAAGTCATCCTTCGGTCGTTCCCCGAGGCGGACGATGATGAATTTGTAGGCGGCGAGCAGGATCGAGATGGTGATGACGGCATGGATCGCGGCGACCGCGGTCTTGCCGATCGGCGGTACCAGCTTGCCCAGGAACAGGCTGAGCGCGACCGCGGCGACATAAATGACGACCGCGATCAGCATCGCGACCAGCGGATAGGCGACGATTGTCCGCCACAGCGGCCGCCGGGAAATCGTGTCGGTCATGCCCCTCCCCTTCGGCCCGACTGTTGAGCCGAGGCGGGCGGTAACGGCAAGCGCTTAATCGACCAGCGGCAGTTGCGGGGCCTCACTGTAGCTGCCCTCGGCGGCGAGCAGCAGGCGCTTCTTGTCGAGCCCGCCGGCATAGCCGCCGAGCGTCCCGTCGCTGCGGATCACGCGGTGGCACGGGATGAGGACCGCGACATGGTTGTCGCCGTTGGCCGTGCCGACCGCGCGGACCGCCGTCGGCTGGCCGATCGCCGCCGCGATCTGGGCATAGCTGCGGGTCTCGCCCGGCGGGATCTTGCGCAGCTCGCGCCACACCGCTTCCTGGAAGGCGGTGCCGGCGACGTCGATCGGCAGGTCGGGCATCGCCGCCGGATGCTCGATCGCCGCGAGCGCGCCTTCGACCAATTGCTTGAGGCCGCCGGCGTCCTCGAGGATCGTGGCCTTGGGGAACAGCCGCCGCAGCGACGCCTCGCTGTCGTTGAAGGTCAACCGGCAAATCCCCTTCGAGGTCGCGGCGATCAGCATCTCGCCGAGCGGGCTGTCGAAATGGGTCCAGCGGATGGTCTCGCCGCGGCCGCCGTCGCGCCACGCCGATGGGGTCATGCCGAGCCTCTCCTTGGCATCCGAGTAAAAGCCACTCGGCCCCGAATAGCCGGCGTCGTAGATCGCGTCGGTCACCCGGCCGTTGGCCTTGAGCGCGCTCTGCGCGCGCTGGTTGCGCAGGCCCCGCGCATATTCGGCCGGCGACACGCCGAGGTCGCGCTTGAACAGACGCTGGAAATGGTGCGGGGCATAGCCCACTGCCTCGGCCAGCTCGGCGAGGCTCGGCGCCTCTTCGGCCCGCTCAATCAGCTTCACCGCCTGGGCCACCGCCTCACGGTCGCGGCCGACCGCATCGGGCTTGCACCGAAGGCACGGACGATAACCGGCCGCGCGTGCTTCCTCGGCCGTCGCGTAGAAGGTCACATTCTCGCGCTTGGGCCGCTTCGCCGGGCAGCTCGGCTTGCAATAGATGCCGGTCGTATGGACCGCGCCGATCACCCGGCCGTCCCAGCCGCGGTCGCGGCGCATGAACGCCGCCCAGGCGGTGTCGGCATCGAGGCGCGCGACGTTGCTCACGCCGTCCGATCTAGGCGCGTGAACGTCGGTGGCAAGCGTGGCCATGGTCAATTCCTCTCGATTCTCGCGGAAAAGCAGCCGCGCGTCGCATTGTGAGCGTGGACGGTCGCGATGTCCGGGTTGGCGAACAGCCGGCGGATCCCGGCGTCCGCCTCGCCCGGCTGGGTCAAGATCGCCTCGACCATCATCCCGTCCCCATCGAACCCGCGCAGCGACAGCACCCGCGGCTCGAACACCGGGGGGACCCGGTCGACATATTCGGCCGGCTCCTGGTCGGCCTCGGTCACGAAGATCGCATGACTCGCGCGATAGGGATTGGCGACGTCGTGGCTGACGTGATTGACCAGCAACACGCTCTCGCCGATTGCCCGGTCGGTGAGGCTGACCCGACACGGGAAGGTCGGGTCGGTGACGGTCATCCGCACCGCTCCGCGGGCCGCGAGCTCGTCGTCCGAAAGACCGAAGAGCGGCTTGTAAGGCGCCGGATCCAGCCCTGTGATTCGATAGGTCATGCGGCGGGTGTACCAACCGCCAATATTTCACGCTTCCGCCAGCTTGCGCTCAAACCTAAAGGGCCGCGCATGCCGATCACTTTTCATGCCAATGATCTCGACAGCCTCGACGTCCAGTACCTCGTAGAAATGCATTATTCGGAGCTCCGGTCGATCTCGCCGCCGGACGCCTGCCACGTCCTCCCGTCGGTCGCGCTGCGCCACCCGTCCGTCACCGTCTGGTCGGCGCGCGAAGACGGCGCGCTGCTCGGAGTGGGCGCGCTCAAGGAGCTTGCTCCCGATCACGGCGAAGTGAAATCGATGCGTACCGCACCTGCCTCGCGCGGCCAGGGCATCGGCCGCGCCCTCCTCCGCCACATCATCGCCGAGGCGAGTGCGCGGGGCTACAAGCGCCTCAGCCTCGAAACCGGCAACACGGAGCCGTTCCAGCCCGCGCTGCGCCTCTACGCGAGCGAAGGATTCGAGCCGTGGGGCCCGTTCGGCGAGTATAAGGCCATTCCTTTCAGCAGCTTCCTAACGCGCCGGCTGTAGTGCGTCTCGACCGCCGCGTTGCATCGCGCGCATGCGGCGGCTTTGCCGTCCGCCAATATTTCACGCTCCCGCCAGCTTGCGCTCAATCCCCGGCGTGAGATTCTCCGCGGCATGGAATTGACCTTCCATGCCGGCGATTTCGACAGCAGCGACGTGCAGGCGCTGCTCGCCATGCACTATGGCGTGATGCGTTCGATTTCGCCGCACCGCGCCTGCCACGTCCTGCCGCTGGAGGGTCTGAAGGATCCCGCAATCACCTTCTGGGCAGCGCGCGACGGCGGCGAGCTGGTCGGCGTCGGCGCGCTGAAGGAGCTGGCGCCCGATCACGGCGAGGTCAAGTCGATGCGCACCACCCACCGCGCGCTCGGCCGCGGCGTGGGACGGGCGGTGCTCCACCATATCGTCGATGAGGCGAAGACGCGCGGTTACCAGCGCCTCAGCCTCGAAACCGGCGGATCGAAGCCCTTCGAGGCCGCGATCGCACTCTACGAAAGCGAGGGCTTCGCTCGGTGCGGCCCGTTCGCCGGCTACTCCGACACGCCCTTCTCGCGCTTCTTCACGCGCGAGCTTTAGCCCGCCCGGTGACCCGTTTCGGCTTGCGCAGCGGCGCCGCCGCTGTCCGCGTGGGAGCGGGGCTGACAGCGCTGGCGGTTTGCTGGGCCGGTGCGGGAGTGACGGCGGCGCGGCCCTCCTGGCGGGAATAGCAATAATAAGCGATGGCCGACTGGTAGAGCCGTACATTGAAGCGCCGCCGGTAGGTGACGAACAAGGCGAAGAACAGCAGCGCTACGGCAATCGCGGCGAGGCTGCGCGGCTCGGGGAAGCTGAACAGCGCGACCAGCACGAACACGACGCCGAGCGCCCGGAACAGCTTTTGCTGCCCCTCGACCCGGTCGAGCTCGCCGACCGCCGGCGCGGACGAGATCCGCAGATAATTGCGCCAGAACGCCTTGTCGTTCCACAGCGGCGTGTCGTTGGTCGGGACCCCGGTGTCCTTCAGGATCCGGCGCTCGAGCCCGCGGGCGGTCGAGCGCAGGCTGTCGAATTGCGCGGCCACATCCTTGGCGAGCGCGCGCCGCGACGGCCACAGCGAGGTCGCTGGCCGGTAGATCCGTTCCGCGAGCGGGTCGAGGAACCCCGCAGCGGCCCCGATCAGCGCCCCGACGGCATAGGCCGCGGTGAGGAACAGGATCGCGTTCGGCAAATCCTCGGCCAGCTCGAGCGGATAGCCGAGCAGCCAGCTGGTATAGGTTGCGGGAATCAACAGCAGGAACAATGCACCGGGAACCAGGACCGCGAGCAGGTCCCTGATGCCCAACGCCAGGTCGCCGGGTTTCATATGCCACCCCCTCATTCGACCGAGCGGGACGGCCGATAGCATATCGCTCGCGCTTTGACTTCCCCCTCCCTGCCCGCGGAGGGGGAAACGCCGCCTTGCATCGCCGCGGACCGCTTGCTAGGGGGCCGCGCATCCCATGGGGGCGTGCGGGGCGACCTGCATCGGCGCCCTGTTTTTCGCATGGGGCAACATTCCGTTTCTGGAGCTTTTCGCGCGTGGAGACATCCGGCGGCATTAAGGCCACCCTAGCGGGGCGCTACGCGTCCGCCCTGTTCGACCTCGCGCGCGACGAGCGGCAGATCGACGCGGTCGGCAGCAGCCTCGAAGCGCTCGCCCAGGCGCTGGTCGATTCGAAGGATTTCGCGGAGCTGGTCGACAGCCCGCTGGTGTCGCGCGACGCGGCCGGCAAGGCGTTCGCGGCGCTCGGTCCGCAACTGTCGCTCGACCCACTCACCGCCAACTTTCTCGGCGTCCTTGCCCGCAACGGCCGCAAGGCCGAGCTTCGGCCGGTGATCCGCGCCTTCCGCCGCCTCGCCGCCGAGCATCGCGGCGAGACGAGCGCCGACGTGATCACCGCGCGCCCGCTCAAGGACGACCAGATCGCGGCCTTGAAGGCGCAACTGCGCGCCCGCGCCGGCCGCGACGTCACCCTCGACACGCAGGTCGACCCCGACATCCTCGGCGGAATCGTCGTCAAGCTGGGCAGCCAGATGATCGACGCCTCGATCCGCACCAAACTCAACCGTCTCGCATCTGCGATGAAAGGCTAAGCAAGACCCATGGACATCCGCGCCGCTGAAATCTCCCGCGTCATCCGCGACCAGATCGCGAATTTCGACGCCGACGCTGAAGTCTCCGAAGTCGGCACCGTGCTCTCGGTCGGCGACGGCATCGCCCGCATCTACGGCCTCGACAACGTCCAGGCCGGTGAGATGGTCGAGTTCGACAATGGCGTGAAGGGCATGGCCCTCAACCTCGAGGCCGACAATGTCGGCGTCGTCATCTTCGGCTCGGACTCGGACATTTCCGAAGGCTCGAGCGCGAAGCGCACCGGGACGATCGTCGACGTGCCGATCGGCAAGGGCCTGCTCGGCCGCGTCGTCGACGCGCTCGGCAACCCGATCGACGGCAAGGGCCCGATCGAGGGCGCGGAGCGCCGCCGGGTCGAGGTCAAGGCGCCGGGCATCATCCCGCGCAAGTCGGTGCACGAGCCGGTTCAGACCGGCCTCAAGGCGCTGGACGCGCTGGTCCCGATCGGCCGCGGCCAGCGCGAGCTGATCATCGGCGACCGCCAGACCGGCAAGACCGCGGTCGCGCTCGACACCTTCATCAATCAGAAGGCGATCAACCAGTCGGGCAAGGAGGGCGAGAAGCTCTACTGCATCTACGTCGCCATCGGCCAGAAGCGCTCGACCGTCGCGCAGATCGTCCGCGCGCTCGAGGAGAATGGCGCGATGGACTATACCATCGTCGTCGCCGCGACCGCGTCGGAGCCGGCCCCGCTGCAGTTCCTCGCGCCCTACACCGGCTGCGCGATGGGCGAATATTTCCGCGACAACGGCATGCACGCCGTGATCGTCTACGACGATCTGTCGAAGCAGGCCGTCGCCTACCGCCAGATGTCGCTGCTGCTGCGCCGCCCGCCGGGCCGCGAAGCCTATCCCGGCGACGTCTTCTACCTCCACAGCCGGCTGCTCGAGCGCGCCGCCAAGATGAACGAGGACAATGGTTCGGGCTCGCTGACCGCCCTCCCGGTTATCGAGACCCAGGCGGGCGACGTCTCGGCCTACATCCCGACCAACGTCATCTCGATCACCGACGGCCAGATCTTCCTCGAGACCGACCTGTTCTACCAGGGCATCCGCCCGGCGATTAACGTCGGCCTCTCGGTCAGCCGCGTCGGCTCGGCCGCGCAGACCAAGGCGATGAAGAAGGTCGCCGGCTCGATCAAATTGGAGCTCGCCCAGTATCGCGAGATGGCGGCCTTCGCCCAGTTCGGCTCGGATCTCGATGCCGCGACCCAGCGCCTCCTCGCCCGCGGCGCGCGCCTCACCGAGCTGCTCAAGCAGCCGCAGTTCCAGCCGATGCCGGTCGAGGAGCAGGTCGCCTCGATCTTCGCCGGCACCCAAGGCTTCCTCGACAGCGTCGATGTGAAGGACGTGGTGCGCTACGAGGCGGCGCTGCTGAGCTTCCTCCGCGCGGAGAAGAAGGACATTCTCGCCAAGATCCGCGACACCAAGGCGCTCGACGACGACACCGCCAAGGCGCTCAAGGACGCGCTCGGCGAGTTCGGGAAGCAGTTCGCCTAAATGGCCTCGTTGAAGGCCCTCAAGATCCGCATCGGCTCGGTCAAGTCGACGCAGAAGATCACCAAGGCGCTGAACATGGTGGCGGCGGCGAAGCTGCGCCGTGCCCAGCAGAACGCGACGGCGGCACGGCCCTATTCGACCCGCATGACCGAGGTCGTATCCTCGCTCGCGGCGAAGATCACGCCGGGGCCGCAAAGCCCCAAGCTGCTGGTCGGCACGGGCAAGGACGACACCCACTTGATCATCGTCGCGACCAGCGACCGTGGTCTCGCCGGGGCGTTCAACACCAACATCGTCCGCGCCGCCCGCCGCAAGGCCGATGAGCTGGTCGCCGAGGGCAAGACCGTCTTCTTCTACATTGTCGGGCGCAAGGGCCGCCCGGTGCTGCAGCGCTTCTACCCCAAGGGCATCATCGCCCAGTACGACACCAGCGAGATGAAGGCCCCGGCCTACGCCGACGCCCAGGCGATCGCCAAGGACATTATCGACCGCTACGTGACCGACGGGATCGACGTCGTCCACCTCGCCTACGCCAACTTCCGCTCGACCCTGGTCCAGGAGCCGACGGTCGACCAGATCATCCCGGTCCCGCCGCGCAAGGTCGAGGACGGCCCCGACTATGCGGTCGCCGGGCACAAGACGCCCGCCTCGCTCGCCGCGGTCGAATATGAGCCAGACGAGGAGGAGATTCTCGCCGACCTCATCCCGCGCAACGTCGCGGTCCAGGTCTACCGGGCGCTGCTTGAGAACCAGGCCGGCTTCTACGGCTCGCAGATGACCGCGATGGACAATGCGACGCGCAACGCCGGCGACATGATCAACCGCCTGACCATCCAGTACAACCGCACCCGCCAGGCCGCGATCACCACCGAGCTGGTCGAAATCATTTCAGGCGCAGAAGCGCTCTAACGAAACTTGAAGGCAAGGAAGACACCGATGGCGACTGCCGCTCCCGACACGAAGCCCCGCAAGAAAGCCGCGCCGAGCGCGGGCGCCGCCGCGACCGCCGCGGTCAGCAACCTCACCGGCCGCGTCACCCAGGTGATCGGCGCCGTCGTCGACGTCGCCTTCGAGGGCGAACTGCCGCCGATCCTCGCGGCGCTCGAGACCGACAACCAGGGCAACCGCCTGGTGCTCGAGGTCGCCCAGCACCTCGGCGAGAATGTCGTCCGCACCATCGCCATGGACTCGACCGACGGCCTCACCCGCGGCCAGGTGGTCAACGCGACCGGCTCGCAGATCCGCGTCCCCGTCGGACCCAAGACCCTCGGCCGGATCATGAACGTGATCGGCGAGCCGATCGACGAGCAGGGCCCGATCGGCAGCGACCTGTCGGCCCCGATCCATGCCGACGCGCCGCTGTTCGTCGACCAGTCGACCGAGGCCGCGATCCTGGTCACCGGAATCAAGGTCATCGACCTGCTCGCGCCTTACGCCAAGGGCGGCAAAATCGGCCTGTTCGGCGGCGCCGGCGTCGGCAAGACCGTGCTCATCCAGGAGCTGATCAACAACATCGCCAAGGGCCACGGCGGCGTCTCGGTGTTCGCCGGCGTCGGCGAGCGCACCCGCGAGGGCAACGACCTCTACCACGAGTTCCTCGACGCCGGGGTCATCGCCAAGGACAAGGACGGCAACCCGACCCCCGAAGGTTCCAAGGTCGCGCTGGTGTTCGGCCAGATGAACGAGCCGCCGGGCGCCCGCGCCCGCGTCGCTTTGTCGGGCCTCACCCAGGCCGAATATTTCCGCGACGTCGAGGGCCAGGACGTTTTGTTCTTCGTCGACAACATCTTCCGCTTCACCCAGGCCGGCTCGGAAGTGTCGGCGCTGCTCGGCCGCATCCCGTCGGCGGTCGGCTACCAGCCGACGCTCGCCACCGACATGGGCACGCTGCAGGAGCGGATCACCTCGACCAACAAGGGCTCGATCACCTCGGTCCAGGCGATCTACGTGCCCGCGGACGACTTGACCGACCCGGCGCCGGCGACCTCGTTCGCCCACCTCGACGCGACCACCACGCTGAGCCGCGCGATCTCCGAGCTCGGCATCTATCCGGCGGTCGACCCGCTCGATTCGACCAGCCGCGTGCTCACTCCCGCGGTCGTCGGCCAGGAGCATTACGAGACCGCCCGCGCGGTCCAGGAGACGCTCCAGCGCTACAAGAGCCTGCAGGACATCATCGCCATCCTCGGCATGGACGAGCTGTCGGAAGAGGATAAGCTGATCGTCGGCCGCGCCCGCAAGATCCAGCGCTTCCTGTCGCAGCCGTTCCACGTCGCCGAAGTGTTCACCGGCATCCCGGGCAAGTTCGTGCAGGTCGAGGACACGGTGCGCTCGTTCAAGGCGGTGGTGAACGGCGAGTACGACCACCTGCCCGAAAGCGCCTTCTACATGGTCGGCGGGATCGAGGAAGCGGTCGCCAAGGCCGAGAAGCTGGCCCAGGAGGCGTAAGCATTTCTCCTCTCCCCACGCGTGGGGAGAGGGAGGAGCCGCGCAGCGGCGAAGGGAGAGGGGCACACCCAGCCCCCTCTCCCCGGCCCTCTCCCCCTGAAGGGGGTGAGGGAGAAGAGGAGCAAATGACCGACTTGAAGCTCGAAGACTGCGTCAACACCCACTGTCCCTGGTCGGGGGATCCGGTCAGCGCGGACAGCCTGACACTCTACCGCGGCGCGGTCGTCGGCTTCTGTAACCCCGGCTGCCGCGACAAGTTCGAGGCGGCGACGCGCGCGTTCGACGCGAAGATTGAAAGCAAGAACTGATGGCCGATCTGCATTTCGAGCTGGTCACCCCCGACCGCCAGGTGATGAGCGACGACGTCTACATGGTCGTCGTCCCCGGAACCGAAGGCGAATCCGGCATCATGGCCGGCCACGCGCCTTACATGACCACGCTCCGCGACGGCCAGGTCGCGGTCTATCGCTCGGCCGGCGCAACCCCTGAGAAAATCGCGGTGACCGGCGGCTTCGCCGAAGTCAGCGAGCGCGGCCTCACCGTGCTTGCCGAAAGCGCCGGTTAATCTTCTCCGATACCGCGCGATTAACGCAATTAGTCTTTTCTCAAAGTTTAGCCCGTAATCACGACCCGATTTCCGCGGAAACTGCGAACGGAATAGGGTGGCATGAGCGCATTCGGCAAGCGTGGCGGCATGAGTGGCGGACGGCCGAGCTTCGGCGTCGCCAAGCCGATGAAGGGCAGCGGCACGGGCAAGGCCCAGGCGATTCCGTCGGAGCCTCAGGGCGGCGACCAGTTCCCGCCGCTCGACGAATTGACCCCGCCCGTCGACGCGCCGGTTTCAGACAGCGGCGTTGCGCCCCTGGGCGCGATGGACCGCCTGACGGCGCGCCAGAACGCCAGCGGCGACCAGGGCAGCAGCAAGTCGGAGGGCTTTGAGGCTTCGGTCCACCGGATCAAGGAGCAGGTGCTGCCGCGCCTGCTCGAGCGCGTCGACCCGGAAGCGGCGGCGACTCTTTCCAAGGACGAGCTGGCCGAGGAATTCCGGCCGATCATCGGCGAGGTGCTGACCGAGCTCAAGATCAACCTCAACCGCCGCGAGCAGTTCGCGCTCGAGAAGGTCCTCGTCGACGAGCTGCTCGGCCTCGGGCCGCTCGAGGAGCTGCTCGCCGACCCGGCGATCAGCGACATCATGGTCAACGGCCCCGACCAGACCTACGTCGAGCGCAAGGGCAAGCTCGAGATCGCCCAGATCCAGTTCCGCGACGAGGAGCATCTGTTCCAGATCGCGCAGCGGATCGTCAACAAGGTCGGCCGCCGGATCGACCAGACCACCCCGCTGTGCGACGCCCGCCTGCAGGACGGCAGCCGCGTCAACGTCATCGTCCCGCCCCTGTCGCTGCGCGGCACCGCCATCTCGATCCGCAAATTCTCCGAGAAGCCGATCACCATCGACATGATGAAGAGCTTCGGCTCGATGTCGGAAAAAATGGCGACGGTGCTCAAGATCGCCGGCGCGAGCCGCATGAACGTCATCATCTCGGGCGGTACCGGCTCGGGTAAGACGACCATGCTCAACGCGCTGTCGAAGATGATCGACCCGGGCGAGCGCGTGATCACCATCGAGGACGCGGCCGAGCTCCGGCTGCAGCAGCCGCACTGGCTGCCGCTCGAGACCCGCCCCGCCAACCTCGAGGGCCAGGGCCAGATCACCATCCGCGACCTCGTCATCAACGCGCTGCGCATGCGCCCCGACCGCATCATCCTCGGCGAGATTCGCGGGTCGGAGTGCTTCGACCTGCTCGCCGCCATGAACACCGGCCACGACGGCTCGATGGCGACGCTTCACTCCAACTCCCCGCGCGAATGTCTCGCGCGTATGGAGAACATGGTGATGATGTCGGACATCAAGATCCCGAAGGAGGCGATCAGCCGCCAGATCGCCGACTCGGTCGATCTCATCGTCCAGGTCAAGCGCCTCCGCGACGGCTCGCGCCGCACCACCAACATCACCGAGGTGATCGGGATGGAGGGCGACGTGATCGTCACCCAGGAGCTGTTCAAGTTCGAGTATCTCGACGAGACCGCCGACGGCAAGATCATCGGCGAATATCGCTCGATGGGCCTGCGCCCCTACACGCTGGAGAAAGCCAAGCAGTTCGGCTTCGACCAGCCGTATCTGGAGGCCTGCCTCTAAACACTCGCTTGCCGCGGCCGAACGCGGCCGTTAGCCTCGGCCCGTGGCGGACCACGGAAGTCGCGTAGCCCGGCGTTAGGCCGCGCGCCGCAGCGGGCGCTCGGAGGCGCAGGCGAGGCCCTCGAGGAAGCGGTCGGTGCAATTGTCCCACGAATAGTGGCGAGCCTCGGCGGCGGCGGCAGCGCGGTCGGCGGTCAGGGCCCGGGTCACCGCCCGCGCCAGATCCTCGTCGAGCGCGCCGATCCGCTTCGTGCCGCCGTGGATTCCGCGGCCGTGGGCGGCGAGGATGTCGATCGGCCCGGCGACCGGGTAAGCCGCGACCGGCAGCCCGCACGCCAGCGCTTCGATATTGACCAGTCCGAAGGTGTCGGTGCGGCTGGGGAAGACGAACACGTCGGCCGAGGTGTAGGTCGAGGCCAGCTCGGCGCCATGCTTCGGGCCGAGGAACCGGACCTCGGGATATTTCGCCTTCAAGGCCTCGAGCGCCGGCCCGCCCCCGACCACGACCTTGCTGCCGGCGACCGCGAGGTCGAGGAACGCTTCGATATTCTTCTCGACTGCGACCCGGCCGACGTTGAGCAGGATCGGCCGCGGCAGGTCGGCCATCTCCGGGTGCAGCGGAACCGACGGGTTGAACTGCTCGAGGTCGACCCCGCGCGGCCAATGGTGGGTGCGCGTGAGCCCGTGCGCCTGCAGCTCAGCGGCGAGCGTCGGGGTCGCGGTGAAAGTCCGGTCGGCCGCGCCGTGGAAGCGGCGCATCACCTTCCAGATCCACTCGGCCGGGATGCCGGTGCGGATTGAGACATAATCGGGGAAGCGAGTGTGAAAGGCGGTGGTGAAATGCTGGTCGCGCCTGACGCACCAGTTGCGCACCGCCCAGCCGATCGGGCCCTCGGTCGAGACGTGGATGCGATCCGGGCGTATGGCGTCGAGCAACCGCCCGACCGCCCGGCCGCAGCCGAGCGCGAGCCGGATCTCGGGATAGGTCGGGCACGGGATGGTCCGGAACCGGCTCGGGTCGATCACCTCGACCTCATGGCCGCCGCGGCTCAGGCAATCGACCGTCATCGCCAGCGAGCGAACCACTCCGTTGACCTGCGGGTGCCACGCGTCGGTGGCGAGGACGATCCTCACGCGGCCTGCCGTTCCGCGCCCGCCCTGGCCCGGGCCCGCTCGGCTTCGGCGCGCTTGCGCTCGGCCCAGTCGATGATCTCCATCCGCCCGTCGCCATGCTCGACCAGCGCGGTGCAGCTCTCCACCCAGTCGCCGTCATTGTAATAAGTGACGCTGCCAATCTGGCGGATCTCGGCGCTGTGGATGTGGCCGCAGACGACCCCGTCGGCGCCGCGCTCGTGCGCCGCGTGGGCGACCACGTCCTCGAAGCTGGAAATGAACTGGACCGCGTTCTTGACCTTCTTCTTGAGGTGCGCGGCGAGCGACCAGTAAGGCAGGCCGCGCTTGCGCCGGACCCAGTTGAGGATCGCGTTCGACTTCAGCAGCAGGGTGTAGGCGCTGTCCCCGAGGAAGGCGAGCCACCTGGCGTAGAGCACGACCCCGTCGAACTCGTCGCCGTGGAGGATCAGCAGCTTGCGCCCGTCGGCGGTAACGTGGATCGCCTCGCCGACCAGCTCGATCCCGCCCAAATTGAGGCCGGTGAAGTCGCGGAACGCCTCGTCGTGATTGCCGGGGACGTAAATCACGCGCGTGCCGTGCTTGGCCTTCTTGAGCACGCAGCGGACGATGTCGTTGTGCCGAGTCGGCCAGTACCAGCCCTTGCGCAGCTGCCAGCCGTCGACGATGTCGCCGACTAGGTAGAGCGTCTCGCAGTCGACCGACTTCAGGAAGTCGAGCAGCAGCTCGGCATTGCACCCGGGGGTGCCGAGGTGGGTGTCGGAAATCCACGCCGTGCGCACCGCCAGGCGCGGCCGCTGCGGCTCAAAGTGCATCGGCTCGTCGATCCACTCGGCACTCGCGGCTTGCGCCGCTTCCCGGGCCGCAGCCAGCCTGCGCCCGTCGATCTTTGGTCCGGCCATTGAAGCCCTCCCGTCCGCGCCCGCATTGTCCGTTAGCGGACAGACGGTTCGATGACGGATTTGCGAAGATTCAATGACATCGCTCGACGTTGCACGAGCGCAACGACACCGCCGCCGGTCGAGCCGGCGTTGACTTCCCCGACCGGGCGTTCAATTTTCCGGCAGGAGCAAGGGGGATGGCCATGCCGCTCGCACTTCTGATCGCCGCACTCGCCGCCGCGCCTGCCGATGCGCCGCCGGCCGCCGCACCGCCCAAGCCGATGCTGATCTGCCGCGCGAGCGAGCGCGAGACCGGCAGCCGCATCCGCCACGGCCGCAAGTGCAAGACCGCCGAGGAATGGGCGATCGCAGACGCCGAGCGCGACCGCAAGCCGGCCAACCTGCGCGTCACCGAAGGCCAGAGTATCCCCACCGGCCTGCCCGGCTCGCCGCACTAACCGGCGCCCCGCACCCTCCTGGCTCGGTCAGGGGATCTTGAACGAGCGATCGAGCGAGAGCTTGCCGCCGCCGAGCGCGATCAGCGGCAGCAGCAGTCCGGCCCAGCTAAGGTGCGTCGGCCACGCGTCGGGATAGACGAAGATCTCGATCACCGCAGTCATCACGAGCAGGCCCGCGGCCGAGATACGGGTGAACAGCCCGAGGGTCAGGAGGATCGGCAACAGATGCTCGGCAGTCGTCGCGGCATAGGCGGCCGGCACCGGCGGGATGAACGGCAGATGGTAATCGGTGCGGAACAGCTCGAACGCGCTGTCGTCGATCGTCAGCCAGCTGCCCTCGACGATCTTGGTCCGGCCCGACATGAAAAAGACGGCGGCGATGCCGAGGCGCTGGACGAGCAGGAGCAGGTCGAGCGGAAACAGCTTGCCGACGATTCGCGCCAGAAGATCGAAGGGTGCACGCCAGTTCAAGGCGGAAGTCGTCGCATTCATGCTTGGCTCCTGTGAGAGGTTGCGGCGAAAGCGCCGGCGTTGACGAGGGACGTGAACAGCGAACCGATGTCGGTTTCGGGATAGAGGCTGGCGGTAGCGATGGCGGCGGCGCCGACGCTTTCGCCGAGACGGATGCCGAAGAGGAACCGGTGGCCTGCGTTGTCGAGCCGGGCCGGCTGGACTTGGAGCCTGGGCCGGGTGAGCAGGACGCCTTCGGCCTTCCATTCGAAGTCGAGCGTCCCCAGAGTCTCCGCGCGATGCGCAAGCCAGATGCTCATCGCCGGTGCGGTCAGCCAGGAGAAACGGGTTGCGGGATGAAGCTCCAAACGGAGCGCATTCCAGTCCGCGCGGCCCTTGAGCCAGTTCATGTCCATCGCTTCAGCGTCGGCCGCGAATAGGGTCTCGATGTGCAGCCCTTCGATGCGCGCGACATCCGACAGGTAAGGCAGCTCGCGGAACCATGCCTGTTGCTGGAGCCAGTCGGGGAAGCGGGCGCCGTACAGCGCGAGCATCGGGCTGCGCGGCGGACATTGGCTCGCGTGCTCGGCCGCGACCGCCTCGAACATGTCGTCGCCGAGGATCTGCGCGACGACCGGGTAATTGGCGCGAAGCGCGTCGACGCAGCCGCTGAGCACCGTGTTGCGGTAGACCCGCATCGCCCCCGTCGCGGGCTCGCCGATCGCCGCCGCGAAGTCTCGCTGGAACTCAAGCAGCAAGCGCCAGGCTCCCGTCGAGGACGCGTTGCGCGCGCCGGCACTCGGCGAGGAGCTCGGTAAAGGGTGGCACATTGCCGTCGCGCTCGATCAGCGTCGGCCGGGCGCCAATTCTCTCGACGAAAACTTCGTAGAGCGCCCAAACCCGGTCGCTGACCGGCTGGTCGTGACTGTCGATCAGCAGCGTGCCTTCAGCGTCCGCGCTGTGGCCGGCGAGGTGGATTTCGCCGACAAGCTTGGCCGGGATCGCCTCGAGCCAGGCCGCGGGGTCGTAGCCGAGATTGTGCGCGCCGACCGCGACATTGTTGACGTCGATCAGTAGCCGGCAGCCGCTGCGGCGCGCCAGCTCCGACAGGAAGCTGGTCTCGCTCCACTGGTGATCGCTGAGCGAGAGGTAATGGGTCGGATTTTCGATCAGGATCGAGCGGCCGAGCGTGTCCTGGACCCGATCGATGTTTTCGGCCAGTCGCGCGAGCACCTCGTTGGTTCGCGGGACGGGAAGCAAATCGGGAAAGCAGCGGCCGTCGAGCCGCGACCAGGCGAGGTGCTCGGAGACCAGCGCGGGCTCATACCGGTCGACGAGGCGCTTCAGCCTGGCGAGATGATCGGGGTCGGGTGGTGCGGCGCCGGCCAGGGACAGGCCGACGCCGTGGAGCGACAGGGGGCGCTCGCTCCGCACCGCTTCGAGCATAGCGAGGCGCGGACCGCCATCGACCATGTAGTTCTCGGCGTGAACTTCGAACCACAGTCCCGCCG
>Ga0068859_100002203_pt1 | contig 19768 bp, 12 predicted proteins | sample KBSSwiS22_FD_66585 | JGI IMG/M metagenome (GOLD analysis project Ga0068859, IMG submission 66585) | Switchgrass rhizosphere microbial communities from Kellogg Biological Station, Michigan, USA - KBS Switchgrass S2-2 | ecosystem: Host-associated > Plants > Roots > Rhizosphere > Soil ...
TCGGGAAAGGTCAGCAGCTGCATCAGCGCAATAACATCGGAGAACCCTTCATGGAATGCGTAGCTGTCGACGTTTGTACTCTCCATGAAGCTCGGCCGAAGCCCATCCAGGAGCGCGTGCGTTGTTTCATGCACGACGATGTCGTGCGAGAGACAGGCGTAGACCAACTGCCCCGGTATATTGCGGCCCGTTTTAGCCTGGGCTGCAGGAAACTGTCCGAAGGACAGAGCAACTTTCTCGTTGTCGTAGTAGGCGTTGGCTTCCTTCATTCCATGGGGGAGTATCGTGAGGGCCTTCTGTTCCGCGGTGCCTTTGGAGCGGAACCGAACCTGTCTGCCCAGCGCACGATCAAAGTGGCGCAGCATGTTGCTGACGACCGCGTAAACCATCTGCTGGTGGAATTGAGGGTTCCCGTCGCTGGGTTCGATTCCGCCGTTTCGGATGATGTCCGGATGCTCCAGATCAACCGGCGGATGCAGGGGTTCTCCCTCGAGACTCTCATCGATCACCCTCACGCGACTCCCGATGGGGCCGGGCTTCAGCGGTTCAAAGGGAACGCGAAGAATCAGGTGATTGCCGCTGCGCCGGCCAAGCCCGGGATGGAAGGCATAGACTCGCAGAGACCGATAGGCAGGTTCATACTCACCAAAGGGATCCGGCCCGCGGAACTGGGCGTCGCCATTCGGGGTTGGAGCCACGGGAGTCTGGTTGTCGGATTTGCCGTTCTTTGGCATCAGTCTGTCTCCATTTGGAAGTCGATCCAGAAATCTCCAGACGTACAACCCGAAGGCAATTTTCCCGTGTTATCGCTGCGCACCACACGATCTTTGCTGCGCGTGGCTAGAGCCGCCATCAGGTCTGGTTCGGGGATTGTCGGGAATGGCGTGTTGTGCGTTGGAACCAGCACCGTCAGGTTTTCGGGCAGCCGATTGATGATGCTTCTTGGTGTTGCGTTATGGCTGCCGTGATGGCCGAGTTTGAAGAGCGTCACTCGTTTGAAGGTTTCCTCTCCGATGTCGCCGGTCATCCAGGAATCCCAGCTTCCCCATTGCGCGTCGCCGGTCATCAGGAGACCGTACTTCCCGATGAGAAACATCAGGACGAGGCTGGAGTTGTTGACGGCGTCTTCGAGCGCGAAAGCAAGGTCCATCGAGTCCGCCATCCTTTCCTTGAATAGATCGCGCTCAACCTGATCGAAAACTCTCGAGGGTTCCGCTTCCCAGTACTTTCCCTTGTCAGGGTCCAGCCATCTTTCGTCGAACGGCGAATCCATCAGGTCATGGATTCCATTCCCGTCTACGGATGCCGCCGGGGCCCACCGTTCCGCCCTGGGCGGCCGCATCCTTTTCAGGAATGCTTCGGTTTTTGGTGGTCCCAGCACCTTGACCACAAGTCCATCGATTCCTCCGGGCGCGACGAGATCCGGGTAACCTCCGTACAGGTACCTCACACCTTCGATCCCCCTGCCGAATCGGCTGCGCAATCCGTCGAGAGCAACCTGATTGGGCTTGAGGTTCGCGATAACGGCAGCCACGGCTTTCTGGACCGGACCCGCAGCGGCAACCTTCAATCGAGCCTCCAGCATGGCCCGGGCTCCATCGTGATTCCTCCACATCGCGCGAGCCTCCGGATTGCCTAATTCCTCCACCCACGGAAGCCAGACTTCATCGATGGTCATGGTCTCGAATGTCTTGATGCCGCGCTCGAATCCCCATATGTGATCCTGGTGTCTATGAGTCGCGACTACTGCGGTCAGATGGTTTCCTGTGACGTCCCTGATGTTTTCCGCGACTTCGGTGAGGTTGCCGAGAGTGCCCTTCGGGTGTGCTCCGCAGTCCACAAGCACATGACGGTGCCCGTTTCCTGACGGGAACGACAACAGAAAGCAGTCGCCAAATCCGACGTGGTACATACGAACGTTCAGGATTTTGTCGGGAAATGGATTTGCCATGCCTCAGTACCCCCGGTGCAATGCGCGCAGCTCGCCCACGCCAACACGTCCCCGGTAGAGGTCTGCCGACCCCACCTCATGTCCGGTAGCGTAATCGAGCTGGGCTCGTTCTCTCTTCGCATCAAGCGTCTTTGCAATCGCGTAACGGATCCGGCCGTCGTTGCGCACCACTAGTGTCGTTCCCCCACGGAGGGGAATTTTTTCCGGCGATCCGGGGAAAGGGAGAACTTCTTTTGTCTGGGTAATCTCACACACGAATTCCTGGGCCTGTTCCAGTTCGGCACCCAGCAGGCGTACCGCGTGGTGAAACGACCGCACCGCGATCGTGCCTTCAGTAAGGCCCAGCGCGTCGTGGTTCTGTTCGCAGAACTGATGCATGAGCACTGCAATTTTCTTCTGATTGGATCCGTCCTCCCGGTCCACCTCGCGTAAAGCATCCACCAGAGCTTGTGGGGCGTAGAGGCGCACCGCCGGGGGCGTCCATCGCAAAGACGATTCGGTCATTGACCGGACATCAGGCGGAAAGATGCCCCGCCTTCCAAAGGCACGAATGAGCGCATCGCGAAAGCCGTCACGATCGTCAACATCAAGTTTGCAGTGAACGGTGATCAGCGCCCGTAGATAATCGCCGAACTCAAGATCCACGGGCGGGCAGAACTCCACGGCGCGTATACAAAGCTGCACAAACTGGCTGGCCAGCGCCGTGGCTTCGCTGCACAGGCGGTTGGCGAGATCGGGATGAAGTTCGCCGGCATAGTCGGCAGCCACGTCGGCAAGACGGAACAGATCACGCGTTCGGCGCGTGTACACGCGAAAGTAGGCATCGAAAATCGCGGCGACGAGAATGGCACCCCGGTCGTGCGGTTCCGTTACCACCTCAAAGTCGCCTTTGTTTGGCCTCACTCCGATTGCCGACCGAAGGGCTTTGCGCGTTCCGAGCGATTCACCGAACTGGAGTGCAAGGTCAACAAGAGGATTGGCTTCAATCGCACCGCTACCCGTCTCAACGCCATCCTCATCGCTGGAGAGTTCTGGCGCGAGAGTGCTTCGATGCAGTCGCCCTCCGGTGCGTTGAATGGTTTCCAGCAGCGGCTCGGGAAATGTGAAGTGCTGCAGCAGGGCAATCACATCGGACAATGCCTCGTGGAATGCCAGGCTGTCGCGATTCGTCTTCTCGAGAAAGTGTCCCCGCATTCCGTCGATGATCGCGTGGCACATCTCATGAACAATGATGTCGTGAGACAGGCAGGTAAACACAGGCTGCCCGGGAATGTTCGGCCCCGCATCCTCCGCTTCCGCGGAGAAGTAACCGAATACCAGCGCGCGCAAATCGCGGCTGTAAAAAGCATTCGCCTCGTTCATGCCATGCGGAAAGATCCGAAGATGTTGCTGGTTGCGCTTATTGCTGCCACCGCTTCGCTGGAATCGGAAGCGCACCTCACGGCCCAGCGCTCGATCGAACGTGTGTAAGGTCTGGCTGGCCACGGCATACACCATCTGCTGATGGAAACGTGGATCCGAGTCACGGGGCTCCAGACCGTTTTCCTGAAGGATCAGAGGATCATCCAGATCAACGGGAGGGTAAAAACAGTCGCGGGCTGCATCATAGTCCACAACGGCAAGCCGTCTGCCGACGGGTCCTCGCTGGAGCGGCTCATAAGGCAGCCGGATGGTCATGAAGTTACCAGCCCTGCTGCCTCTGCTGGGATCGAATGCAAAAACTCGGAGCGGCCGGAAGAAATGTTCGGGGGCCGCAAACGAATCCATGCGAGGCGCGGGAACGTCCGGTATTCGCGGTGGCGGATTCGGCGGCTTTCTTGCCGTGTTTGATTTCTTATTCCCGGCGCGCTTCTTTGGCGTCAAATTCTTCACTCGCGGCACCTTTCCCCTGCAGGATGATTCACGAACAAATCTGACGGTGTGGGGATCGCAGGAGCGGCCCGACGCACACGCGAAAGTTTTGTTCGGCAGGACCCGCAGACGGTGAGCATCCTTGCTGGCTCGGCGATTTCAGGCTTCAGAATGGTGGAGAAATTAGCAGACTTCGTCAGATAACTCAAAGCATTGCGAGCACGACCTGTGGTATAAGGCGCGTGTTCCACCGAAACAACTGTTGCACGAGCTGCAAGTAACTGTCCGTGAAAACTCGGGAGGTGCAAAGACACCTTGAGCGGAGTGAGCATATTCCCGAGGTCCCTAATCTGACATGACTCAGCGTCTGCAAAGCGCTCCTGGACGAGTTGCCAATCCCGGCAATCGAGGGAGTGCTGCGACTCCCCGCGATACGCTTGGGGCTTATCTCGAAGAGTGTCGCAAACTCGTTCTGGATGAAATCGCCAGCATTACCCCGCGCACGCGATACGGGCACCGATTGTATGAACTGATGCTCGAGTACCCCCTCAGGGGTGGCAAAGCTCTGAGGCCGGCTCTGTGCATAGCAACCTGCCGCGCGCTTGGCTCCCATGTTGAGGCGGTGTTGCGTTCGGCCGCTGTCTTGGAGCTGTACCACAACGCGTTTCTCATTCATGACGACGTCGAAGACGGTTCGGAACTCCGGAGAGCGGAAGCCACGCTCCATCGGAAGTATGGTGTGCCCATCGCCGTTAACGTCGGAGACGGGATGCTCGCGCTGTCCATGTCTCCCCTTCTCGACAACATGGAGATTATCGGCGTAGGCCGCGCTCTCCGAGTCCTTCAAGTGATCGCGCGAATGGCCCGCGAGTCTGCCGAAGGGCAGATGATGGAGCTCGACTGGATTCGCGGCGAAGTCTGGACCATTCGGGACCAGGATTACGTGCGGATGGTCTACAAGAAAACCACCTGGTATACGTTCATCGCTCCGGTCACCATCGGCGCAATCGCCGCAAGAGCCACCGGTGATCACCTCCGCATCCTCGTAAAGTTCGCCACCGTGCTCGGAATCGCGTTTCAAATCCAGGATGACGTCTTGAACCTGGTCGCCGATGAAACGCGCTACGGCAAGGAAATCGATGGCGATCTCTGGGAAGGAAAGCACACGCTGATTCTTATCCATGCGATGCGCAATGCAACGGAGTCCGAGCGCCGGGAGGCGGCTCGCATTCTTCGAAAGCCACGTCCGCCTTCCATAAATGCAAGATCATCAGATTCCGACGAATTGCGTGCGGTTGCCAGAAGCCTGAGGAAGGAAGGGCTACTGGCGAAAGAAGGTTACACGCGGCTCTGCGCGGCTCTCGAAGGGCATGACAGGAAAGGCGAATACAAAACCGAGTCGGACGTGGAATTCCTTCGAAACCTGGTCGAGCATCACGGCGGCATTGCCTATGCATCAAGCGTTGCGGAGCGCCACATCGACACGGCATCGCGTTGCTTTCGCAAGATCACGGCGCATCTTCCACATTCCGCACATTTGAACTTTCTCAGTGAACTTGTTGAATTTGTCATTCGGAGAACACATTGATGGCAGGCATTGATCCTTTCGAACTCATTGGAAAACTGAAGAATGCCAGGACCGACTTGCTCGTGGATGTGTTGCGTCGCCTCCACAACAAGGGTTCCGGCGATCTGAGCGCGATTGACCAGCTGCTTGACGGCAACGTCGATCCGCCCGCAAATGCGTCACCGAAACCCTCGGCACCCGGGGCTGCCAATGCCGGTAATGAACGCTACGAAGAGTTGCGACGCCATTTTGTTCCCTACGCCGAACAACTCAGGCAGCAAGCGGTCCTGACGGAGAAACTGCTGAAGGGATTTGCGTCCGAACCCAAAGGTCCGACGCCATCGGTGCTGCAGCAGGAGATCCGCATTCAGGCCAGTCCAGGCACTCAATCTGGCGCCCGGTTCGCTGTTGTGAACTCTCTCGATCATGCGACGGAACTTACTTTCCGCGCAGGGAGCTTTCATGGCCTGTCCGACGCGCAGCGAGATTCCCTGCGGATCGAGTTCGAGCCGAAGAGACCACAACTTGGCCCGAATGAAGAGCGGTGGATTCATGTTCGCGTCGAGGTCGCGGATATCGACGGTCTGCCGGACAGAATTGAGACCGGAGTCGATCTTCTGGGTGGAGACCGGCTGCTGTTGAAACTTTGGATACAGGTTGAACTGCGAGCCAGAAAGAGTGGAAATGAGCAATCCAGAATGGAATGATCCCGCGCTGCCTCGATTAGAGCTGAAGGATCCGGCATCCACGCAGGTGGAGCTGCTGCGTGACCTTCAGCGAGTGCTCCTGAAACATCCTGTCGCTTGCCAGGCGGCGTTCACCGCTCTGCTGGCAGAAGGGCGGCAGTTTGCCCAGACTGCCGAAGGACGCCGATGGCAAAAGAAGCTGGCTCAGTCTTCGCTTCTGCAGCGCGCGCGACTGGTGTTCGACCTCTCCACGCTTGGGCTTCTCGAAGAGGGGCCCGCAAATCATGTGCCTTCGAGTTATCTCGACGCGCTGTTCATGGTGGCGTCCAGCGGTGGAGACGCAGACGAAGTTCTGAATCGCCTGTTCTGGAGCGAAGCGAATGGGAGTGCCGATGCCAAACCCGTTGACTGACCTTCCATCCTCCGCCGATAGCCATGATGCTGTACTGCCGCTCCTGCTTGGAGCCTTCTCAGTCTCCAGGCGTGTGGAAGCCGCGCTTCTACAAACGTCCCTCGAGAATACCGATCCCATGAATCCTGAACACCCACTCGTACTGGTGGCGCTGGGCATGGTGTCGCTCAACCGAACGCTATCCCGCTGGATGGAAGAAGCCTCGATGTCGCCAGCGCTGGAGGCAGCGAACACGCCGGCTCCCTTGCCGGATTCACGGGAGTTGATGCGTTGAAAGAACTGTTTTCGCCGGCATCGAAAAGCATTGGAAGCATTCTGGAACGCTCGGACTACTGGCGCCGCTCTCCGGCAACGGCAGGTGGACAAGCCGGACACAAGGAGTGGAGCTACTTCTGCGTGTTTGGGGACCAGGTTACGCTGGTCGCCAATCTCAGCATCATGGACCAGCCGTCCCTCACCGGCCGCGATTCGGGGCGGATTGAAGCCGCCAGAGTTGTCGTTCTGGTTCGCGATGCCGGCGGCCGGTGGCAAGGGAACATCGAAGACTGTCCCCCCGAACAAGTTGCAATTCCTGCAGGGCAAATCGGAGCGCGATTCGGGCACAGCAGCCTCGCATTCGTGAACGGCGGCTATCGCCTTCACATCCGGGCTGGTTCTGAGATTGAAGCTGATTTGCACTTGCAGCCCGAGACGCGTCCCGCGCTGACCCGGAGTGTGCCTCTGGGGATGATGGAGCCCATGCGCTGGCTTGTTGTTCCGAGGCTGCGTACCAGCGGCGAAATGCGGATCGGTAATAGCCGCCACTTTATTTCCGGATGCCCGGCCTACCACGATCACAACTGGGGACGGTTTGCCTGGGGAGGCGATTTCGCATGGGAGTGGGGGATCTCGCTGAGTTCCGCGAACTCGGCTCCATGGAGCCTGATCTACTACCGGATCACGGATAGAGGGCGGCACCAGGCGGTCTCGCAGGGCCTGCTGCTCTGGCAAAAAGCGGATCACAGCCGCACATTTCAGGACCGCGAGATCGTCGCGCGAACGCTGGGGTTTCTCCGGCCAAATCATCCCCTGCGTGTTCCGAGTGTCGCGGCACTAGCAATTCCCGGCACCGCAGCCGATATCCCGCGGCGCCTCGAAGTTCATGCCAGTTCCGAAGGAGAAGAACTCGAACTCGCTTTTGAACTGGAGGACTGCGCACAGATCGCAGTTCCGAATGACTCGGATGCCGGATTCACCTCGATCTGGGAAGTTCATGGACGGGCGCGCGCCAGAGGGAACATTCGCGGCGAGAGAATCGAATTTGAGAGTCCGGCAATCGTGGAGTTCAACCGTGCCGCATAGTTTGCGTCAGTTCATCGAAGATTCCTTCGTGGCGCTTCGCCGCGATGCGCCGCGAGTCTTCCAGCAACTGTGCACGACATTATCGGGGCGCTGCGTCGCCGTTCGCAGCAGTCACGAAGAATTCTGGCTGAGATTCCAGAAGCGTGATGTGCATGTCGTGGCGGCAGGAGTCGCCGAAGACGTGCGCCTCTCTATAGATCGGCAAACGATCCTGGCTCTCGTCGATGGCGAGTTGACCATTGAAGCTGCGCTTCGGGACGATCGCCTCGAACTGTACGGAGCCGTCGAGCGCGTTACGGAGTTTTACGACGGCCTTCAGGTCTACGTTGCCGGCGCGGTTCGCTGCCCGGATTTTCCCCGTTTGCTAACTGAGTTTCGCATTTCATCTCACGCCTACGATCAAGAGGTGCCTTATGAGCCGACGCCGACCTCCCGTTAATCCGAGGATTCTCCCACCCTTTGCGACGCCGTTCGAACCGCCGAGATCTGCGCGCAATGAAAAGAACAGAAGTCAGGGCCCGCTGGTCACAGTCTTCGGTGCCGGCATCGCGGGTCTTTCGACAGCGCATGAGCTGATCGAGCGAGGTTTCTCGGTTCAGGTCGTGGAGCCTGCGCGAAGCCCTGACGAGGAATATGCAGTCGAAGCGGGAGGGATGGCGCGAAATCAGTTTGGACGCATACCGGAAGATCCGCGCATTCTGCACGGGCCCGAACCTGTGACGCAGAGACCGGTAGATTGGCAGTACACCGTCTTCTTTCAGCCGAAAGGGTACGTTATCGCGGACGAACCCGATCTCAAAAGAGCCCTCGCCGATCTCGTAAAGAAACTGGCTGAGCGAGACGACGAACTGGCAGCTGCCGAGGCGGACAGACCTCTGGATTGGTTGTTGATGGTCAGAGGACATGGAGATCGGTCGGACGGGGACGCGATGGGTGCTTCCCGCGAGCGGGTTCACGCCGTCGTTCAGTTCATCCATAACCTTGCAGACAGCAAACTAACAACATGCCGTTTCCGCGAGTGCCCGCTTGGCGACACCTTAATGCTTGGTCCTCAGGAAGACCCGGCGAATTATCGCGTCGAACTCGAACTTGAAAATCCTCTGACAGCCTTCCGGGAGGAGATTGAAAAGGTTTGGACGATTCGACCTTCGGAGATGAATAGGGTCCAGCCCCGCTTTCCCACGCCGGAGCGAATTCTTTTCGAAATACGTGGTTCTGTAGCTCTCGATCCGGCGATGAGAGACGACTGGGATGTGCCCAATGAGACAAAACTTGTAAGTGTCTGGCAGACGCTCAAACGCGCTTACCTTGTGTACAAGAATGACTATGATCAGGAAGTTGAACGCACCCGACGAGTCCTCCAGGAACGCTTCGCCGAGCCCTGCGATAAGGACTGGACCTGCCGTGAAATCTTGTTTGTAGAGGTTCGGGGCCATACAGACGGCGATGGGGAAGAGGCGTTGAATCGCAAGATCAGCAAGCAACGCGCCCAGGCCGTAATCAATCGCCTGAAATTCTTCAATAATTCATCCTTCGACCGCGGCCCGCTTGATCCAAAGCTTTTCGATCTGCACTTTCGCGCAGTAGGGGTCGGCTCCGCCGAGCCGATTGGAGATCAACGCAGCATTATTTGGCGGCGACGGTCGAACCGGGTCGAGATTCGCATCGTGGAGCGCCTCATTCCCGGAGAACACGGCTATCGCTTCTTTCCTGCGTTCTACAGGCACTTGTTTGACACGATGCGCCGCACCCCTCTGCTCGATGAGCGTTTCGAAGAAACCGGGCACACCGCCTACGATTCTCTGGAGCCCGTGGCCGACGCAGGAATCGCTGTCGAAGATGGCCAGGATCACGCAATCCTGGAAACTCGCCCCGTCAGGTCGCTCGAGGAACTGCGTCGCCTTTCGGAACTCTTTTTCAGGAGGCTGGGAGTTACTCAACGCGACATCGTCCGGTTTCAGACACGTCTTCTGAAATTCCTGACCTCGTCTTCGATCAGGCGAAAACAGGAATATGAAAAGGAAAGCTGGTGGAGATTCATAGGAGGAGACTCGGAACGCGGATACTCCCCGCGCATGGCAGAGTATTTGAAAGAGACCCCGCAGGCCCTGATTGCGATGAATGCCGAGGAAACCGATGCGCGCTCTCAGGGCAACATCGTGTGCCAGCTTCAGCTTCATTATCTGAAAAACCAATTTGACAGATCGCTGAATGGTCCCACCACACGAGTCTGGATCAGACAGTGGAAACGCTACCTGAAACGGCAAGGCGTTCGTTTCTTTGTCGGAGAACTCGGAAAGCTGGAGTGGTGCCGCAATGAACTGATCCCCATAACGACTAGCCTATCGGCATGGCTCGAAGAACCTCCAGCCAGGGAACCTGCGCAGGAAGCACCTGCAGCACCGCCTGTGATTTCGGCAATAGGCGTTAAGGTTGCGCCAAGTCTGCCCGCGGCGCCTGCTCCGGCGGCATCCCGGCCATCGGTTCTCATCGAGGTTCTGGATAACGATGACGGTGAATACGCCATCCTGATAGCAGGCAAGCCCTATTGCTTTACCGCTCGCGGGCACTCCCGCGAGGACATCGCGGAGTGTCTCGCGCGAGCGATCAATCAGCGAGATCCCGACGTCGTCGCGGAAGTGGTGTCGGGCACGCCCGGTGATCCGGAAGCGTGGCCAAAGGGACGCACACGAATCCAACTGATGCATCGGATCCCGGACGACGGCGTTGTAAAGATCGGCGGCGACATTTGTGACGCGCAAAAGCTCGTCATTACGTATTCCGATGGTCCGACGCCAAAGGAACGGCCCGTTAGAGTGGTTCAGGTCGACGCGTTCGTTCCAACCCGAGGCAGCAGGGAGAATGCAGGTAGAGTCGTGAACGACTCGATCTATGCTGTCGAAATCCTTGAAAGTTGGGAACGGACCCGCAATAGAACGAATTCAGGGACCAAATCCCGCCAACTGCTCACCGCACTCGTTAACGAAGTCCTGCATCCCCCCGCGACCGTCCCGAAAGCGCCGGCACGGACAGCGAAAGGAAAGCCGCCCAGTGGTCGATCTTCCCTGGAAGACGCTCTAAACGACCTTCTTGAAGGAGAAACGAGAAGAGAAGCCAGGGCCGCCGTCATGCATTTTGTGAACGAAAGATTCATGCGAGATCTGAACGCGGCGGTTTCTTTGGCGCCACCAGACTGCCAACCTGACCTGCGCAGGCTTCTTGCGGATCTTATCTGGGCCGCGCACAGTTCCTCTCAGATCGAGACTCGAGTTCAGCGGTTCCTTGAAGAACGGGAGCCGATGAGGCGTCTCAAATCCAAGGAGTCGGCGTTAATTCACCATTTCGCCGGCCGCCTTGCAAGGGCACAAGACAATGACATCTCTTTCCTTTATGAAGTTGTCTTGGATGACGAGGAATGGGGCACGGCCGGGGTGTTGCGCATGACCGATGAGGCCTTCGCGAAACAACTGCTTGAGATTGAGAAGAGGCAACGATCGCTGCGTCCGCTGGCGCCAAGAATCGATGTCCGGAGCGCGAGAGGCGAACTGGATATTCGCTTCCTCCCCCCGGATCTGCTCTCGCCCTCGAACGATCCGTGCGCCAGAAAATCCTATACACACATTCTGAAAGCGATGCCTTTCGGTAGTGACCTCCAGATCACCGATGCTCTCAATGAGCTGATCACCACCTCGAGCCCATGGATTCTCGATCACAGGTACACATGGATCGTTGTGCGAAACGCGGATGAGAACCTTCGCATTATCACGGAACCGACGCCGGAGAATCCGGATGAGGATTACCAGTCGCACGAGGAAGAACGCGCCGCCTTCCGGCCGGATTTCTATGTTCTTGCGTTGCCGTTCGACACGGCTTCCACCCTTGTCTGGCGCGCGGAGCAGGAGCGTCCGGGCGGTGTGGACGGATGCCTGTCTGAATTGCTCGACTTCGACCGGAATGCCTATCGACGAACACCGCGAGGGAAGGAAGTGCGACTGATTCGTGATCCTCACGGCAGGCCGCCAAAGTTGTACCCACTGAGAGACTTCAGCGGAATCCAATACTACTTTCACAATCAGGTACGTATTGGGAGGGGGCATCTTTACTTTCCGCAGGCCGAGTGGGGGCTCTCCTCAATTTCCCAACTGGCGTACTGGCGGGAACGCATGTCTCCCACGAGCCCCTTTCTGGGCCAGCTCTCGGTCGATATCGGAGCGTTCTACAGACCTGCAGAACGACTCGGCAGCGGTCGAATCCGTCCCAGCGCCTGGCACTCAACGACAACGGAGATTGCAGAGGAAGTGTGGCGACAGGTTCGGGAGTCGATGGACTTCCTGCGAGCCAGCGTCCTGGCACCGCCCGACTACTTTCATCTTGATCAATGGCTTCGTTTCGATGACCGGCGGGGCAGCTCGTTTCGAAACAATGCCTATATCCGCATCACCGGCGGATTTCCAAGAAAGTGCGATGTAGAGGCGCCAGGGTTGATCGAGCATGGTTTGCTCGACTGGCGAAGCAGTCTGGACCTCCCCATTCCACCGGGCAGGATGGATGAACCATGGGGAGACTACGTCGTATGGGTCAACGGCGAACCCTATACGGTGCGTGTTTCCAGCAAGAACAAAGACTCCTATGAGCTCTGTTCCTACGAATACACCGGCGGTGAAAGACGCCTGCGGCAATGTACGACATATCCGCGCAACGGGCTCCTTCCCGTTGATGATGCCAAGTCGCAACATCTGGGCAACTTCACTAACCAGACGACTGCTGCAAACAGCTCGAATCCGGGTGACGTCATCGCTTTCGAAGACACAGCCGGTACAAATGATGCGTTCTACATCGGTTTCGGAAAACAGTTCGTTCGTCTCGCCGCAGACCGAGTGGGCGGGAAGAAAGGCACGGGAACGGCAAATACGGTGTGGGAATACTCGAGAGGCGGCGGCTCATGGAAACCGCTTCAGAACGTCAAGGACCCTACGGGAAGTGTATTCGGCACGGAACCACTGAAGAACGGCGAGCGCATTGAATGGGATCTTCCGTTCGACTGGAAGCCGGTAAGGGTACGCAATGGTCCCCCGCTGTATTACGTTCGCGTTCGCGTTACGAGTGGCAGCTATACTCAGGGGCCTGTCCTCTCGCGCCTTAGCACCGACGGTTTCGTCAATGACTCGGCGACCCTCCGCCATCGGATTGCATGCCATCTCGCCGCGTTGATCAACAATTCGCCCTGTGGGTCGCTGCACGCCGGCGTCTATCAGGAATTTCGCATCATTACCAACCCGTGCCATCCAGGCTTTGACCCGTGCGCTGTCGAGCGAAGGGAAATCGGGTGTCCCACAACTCAGCTCGAGGTGTGTTCCCCGGGAGCCCCCGGTGCCACACCTTTCCATACAGAGGTGGATGACAAGGCTCCCATACTTCTCTACGTCCAGTCGAAGGTCCCGACCAATGGCGCGTTGATCTGCATCGAAGGCTCAAGCCCCGGAAACTATGAGATCTGGATCGGAGAAAAGCGATTCTGCAATGCGCAGACGAGCGTCGTTACGGACACTCACTACGCACGCAAAGCCATCCGCGATGCACTGTTCGCGCATCTCTCCTGTCATTCGGACATCCCGGTCATCGCCGAGCTTTCGGGTGATACCGGCATTGTTCTGCTTCCTAAAGCCGCCAAAGAACTTCCCCACATTCGCGTGCACAACGAAAACCAGCAACTGGACCTGATCTTCGGGGACATGCTTCACATCCGGCTGGAGCAATGCCATCAGCATCTGTCCTTCGAGGATCCGGAGAAGGCAACGATCGGTTACAACCTGACACCTTTTCTCATCAACGTGCCGAACCAGTGGCAATATCGGCCGGGAGTAAGGCCTTCGGGCGGCCGAATGTCCATGACCGTGCCCGTGACTCACGCGTCGCAGACCGACATTTTCTACAGAGTTTCCAACCAGCGATGGGTGGGCGCCGGGACCTATATGGCGACAACGACACGATTGACCACCATGGAAGCGGCCAATGAATCCGCGCGCCATGCCGTGAATGCAATCCTCCACACGCTCGTCCAGCCCGGCACCATCTATAACTCGCAGGGCAAGATGCTCGCCGAGTTCGCAGAAATCTGGGATCCCGAACGGTTCGAGCTTGATGACCTCGAGCCTCTCAAACGTCTCGATGAGAAGCTCGCTAACGAAGGACTGCCACACGTCCTGGATATCCTGAAGCTCATTGAAGCCGTTGACGCCATACCGATGCATGGAAAAGCGACGGACGATCCGCTCTCCAACATCACTCACCTGCTGCAACATGCCTCCGAGGACTTCAACAAGGACTGGGGATTCACTCTGGAGGCCCTCTACGGCATCATCGGAAAGGCCGCCGAGCAGGCCAACAATCTTTTCGACCCGCTCGGAATCCTTCGTGGCACGGGCGGCGGACTCAAGGGCTTGCCCGCCGATCTTGTTGAGCGAATCCAGCGAGCCCTTCGCGCGTTCATGGAAGGAGCCGGCGGAAACCCGAGCGGTGGCGCCAGATCGTAGGTGGCACGACTCAAAACGAGAAGCGGACGCCTCCGGCGATTGTATTAACAACGGAATCGACAGTTCCTTTGACTTGCGCAGACGAGGCGACAGGTGAGGCTTCGAAGAACGATCGGGTCACGTCGACGGTCGTCTCGTCCACAAGAACGTGCGTGACGGCAATATCAAGCGCGACATGTTTCGAGAACAGGTACGTCATACCGCCGGCAAGCCAGTAGCGGTTGTCGTCCGCGAATGTAGTGTCACGGGAGCCATCCACCGTCGGGCTGCGGTCGAGCTTAAAGCCACCGCGAACAGAAAACTTCTCGCTCCAGTCGTAGTCCACGCCGGCGGCGGCTCCGTGCCCGTTCTTGAAGTTCGGATTCCGAACAGCATCGGGCGAACCATTGCTGAACTCGATACGTGTGACATCAAACACGTTCCAGCCGAACCATGAGTAATCTCCATAAATCGTCAGCGCGTCTGTCGCTTCATAGGCAAAGCCGGCGGCGACGATCTTCGGGACTTGCAACTCGGCGCGCGCGTCGGTTTCGCTGTTAAGCGACGCCAGCGGCCCCGTGAAAGCTGACGTCGTCGCCTTCCCCTCGAGTTCGTAGTTCATTCCGGAGCGATAGTGAAACCCGATGCGCAGCTTATCTTGCGGTTTCAGAAGTATTCCCGCGTTGAATCCCACAGCCAGATCGTCGCCGGTTATGCTGATGCGCGCATCCGTCGCGGCAGATGGCCCGCCTGGAATAAGGGGATCGGGTATCGCCGAAGACAGTTCAGAGTCTGCAGACTGAAAATCGATTCCCCCTCCGATAGAGATCTTCTCGTTCAGGCGAAAAGCGAGGGTCGAAGCAAAGTTCTTCGTGGTGAGCTTCGCCTTGACCGAGTCGTATCGGCCCCACCAGTCTGCTGAATATTCTTCCGAGAGTCCGAAGGGAAGATTCAATCCCACTCCGAGATACCACCGATCGCTCTTTCCCCGGTACGTAAGGTAACCGTTGGGTACAGGAGTAGGATCCGTGGGATTGCTGGCATTGGTGGCGGCGATAGGTAAGGGTGTTCCCAGAGTTCCCGGCGTTGCTGCGGTCGAGCCATCATTGTTGAGAGTTGCTCTGGGAATAATGGTGTGGACGGAGACTGCTGCCTTCCAGCGGATCGAGGACTCGTCCGCTCGCCACAGCTCCGTCATTCCTGCCGGATTAAAGAAGATTGTTCCGGGATCGTTCGCAGCGGCGACATTGCCGGCGTCGGCTCTCCCCAACCCCCGGACACTCTGTTGATTGATGAAGAAGCCTTGCGCCTGAACGTCGCGCGACCACAGCATGCCGAGCAGACTCGCTGCCACGGCCAACCCCGTCTTCATTCGTAACATGTGCTACTCCTCGGTGGCCGCTACAATTGGGGCCACGCTCGTGGAACCACTGCCTGTGCCATCGATATGGGGTTCACGACGCTCTCATTCGTCATCCACTCGACGCTCTGTTTACGAAGGTCTTCACTGTCTTGAATCAGGTCTGCGACGCTCAACCGGGCCGCTTCCCGATGTAGCGCCATGTCCGCAACGCCAAAGCCGTCTACTGCTGAGAGGAAGGCTGCAATCTGCTCTTTGTGATGGTTCGTCGCTCCAGCCACACCGGCCTCGATGGAAGCAGCCATGGGAGCCGCCATTGGCAGGGTGGATCTGCGGATTCGTTTTGCCTCGTGGCTGGCCAAACCCACGAGCGACTTAAAGGCTCGCGAGCGCGGTCCCTCGGCCTTCGCAAGAGCCAGGGCCGAAGAAGCGCGCAAATAACGAAGTTGCGTACCGAGACAATTGAGTGACAGGAAGCCTGCCCACCGGAGAGGCCCCCACGCGCTTTCGATGCGGCTCCAGGCCTGCGGGGCGTCACCTGAATAAAGATGACTCTGAACTACCGCGACAAGGTGATGCCGATGCTGGGATGTGAATTGATTCCCGGGAACGCCTTCCAGCGTCTTTTCGGCCAGATCGATTGCGGAGGCGTAGTCATTGCCGGCAAGCCAGTGCAGCACCGCATCTCCGGTCTGAAAGACCCTTAGGGAGTAGTTGTCTTTACGGCGTTTCGCATCGGCGATCAGCTTTAACACATTCCGGGACAACTCGCGCAGGCGTCCAAGGTGAGCGAGAGCGGAGAGAATGAATCCATGCTGCACCGCGAGATCCCAGGCGATTCCGGAGCGTTCCGCGTGAAGCTGTTCGCTTTGGAGCAGTTCTATCGCCTTCGATCCCAGTTCCACAGAATCCCGCCATCGGCCTTCGAACCACGCACAGCTGGCTCGACAATGCGCGAGCCACGCGGCATCGTACGCGTCTCCCGTCATCGCGGCAAGTCGCTGGACTTCATCCAACAGTTTGTGGCTGCGTTTCCAGAACAGCGTCCCGCCGATGTTTGCTTCGAATGCAGATTCAAGCCCGATGGCGCGCAACGCACGCGACGCGTCGCCTTCGTGCAAAGACTCCAGCAGGTGGCGGCCCGCAAGAGCATCCGCCAGAGTGTGATCGAGCATCACCACACCCCGGGTCGCTCGCCACAGTGCATCGAGTCGCGTTGCGGCCCGCGGATCCGTGCTGCGGGAAGCGGGCGCGACGTTGTAACCACGCAGCATGAATCGGGCTCGTCGGCCCTGTCCTGAAACCGTCCGTGCGAGGGGCCTGGCGGGAACGTGAACTCCGACGTCTTCCAATACCATATTCAACGCTCGCAGCCCGTTACCAAGATCCCCGGCGCAGAAATACTGTTCGGCGGCTTGTCCTCGGAGGATCGTCCGCTCGTTGCGGCTGTTTTCTTCGCCTGCAATGTTGCCGGCTGCTTCTTCGTATGCCCTGGCAGCATCGTCCCTTCTGGCGGCATTAGCGAGAGCATTCGCTCGCCGCTCCAGAAAACGTTTGTCATGACGGACATCCTCCCGAAGCAAAAGCGCGCGTTCATACATGTCGGCGGCCTGGTCCAGTGCGAGACCCTGCTCTGCTTCCTCCGCAGCGATCAGGACGAAGAGCGCCGCTTCCTCGCGGTCGCCCGCTGCGAGGTAGTGCTCGACCAGTGCGGCGGAGTCCGGGGTTCTGCTCCTGCGGATGCTGTCGGCCAGGCCGCGATGAAGAACCTGCTGTCCTGAAGTGTCCAGAGAGCCAACTGTGAACTCGCGAATTCGATCATGATAGGTTTCGAGATACTCTCGTGCATGGTGTACGCTGACGCGCAGCAGAGAGTCCGCGCAAAGCGCATAAGTCAGCTGGCGGCCGGCGCCACCAAGACCCGCCGCATCCAGGGCCAGATCCACATCCAATGGCCTGCCCGCAATCGCGATCACATCGACAAGTCGCCGGGATTCCGGTGAAAGGCGTCCGAGCCGGACCTGAATGAGATCCGAGATGCTTGTCGGGATCCTCTCCCTGTGCCCGGAAAAATCAAGCTCCCTTCGGCGACGGATCCACTCTCCAAGAAAGAACGGGGACCCATCGGACTCCCTTGCTATCGATTCAAGGTCCGACAACCTGTCTGTACCCAGAGCGGGCGCGGTGGCGTGCGCGAGCTCAACGATTTCCGAGCGCGTCAACGGCTCGAGCTCGATTTTCGACGCGGCGCCGGGTGCCGGCTCTGTATATAGATTGCTCATGGACGTCGCGCTGTCGCGCGAGGAAAGAATCAGCAGCAAACGAGGGGCGTCCGGTGGACTGAGCAAGTCCTTCAACACCGGGCCGCTGTCTTCGTCGCTCCATTGGACGTCGTCGATCCAAAGCACAACAGGCTGTTGGTCCGCCAGCTTGCCGACGAGGGTTCTCAACGCATCGGAGCCCCGACGGCGTATCTCCGATGGGGTTGTATCCGTCTCCTCGATGTACCACTGCCGGACACCCGAAACTCGTCCCATCACAGGGAAAAGACGGAGCAACGCGCCAGCGTACCTCGGCGCCAGCGCGACTACCGCATGGTGCTCCAGGCTGAGAAGGTAACGAACAAGGTTATCGACAAGGTCGTCGAGAGCTTTGTAAGGAACGCTCTCCTGCGGGTGGCACCGTCCCGTGAGGACCAGCGTGTCACCGCGCTCCTCAACCTGTTCCAGGAAGTGGCGCACCAGTGCGGTCTTGCCCATCCCCGACGGCCCCGACACGAGCGCGATTCGTGTCTGCCCCTTCCTCACAGCCTCCAGACTCTCATGTAGCCGGCCCAGCGCTTCATTGCGCGCGACAAAAGGACTGCGCGGAAGAACAGGGACCAGGCGCGGACTTGCCGGACCTCCCAGGATGTTTGCCAGCTCATCGGCCGCGGGGCGGTTTGCAGGGTTCGGATCCAGAAGCTTTCGCACGGCCTCATCGAGCACATCCGGTATGCCGGGAACAAATTCCTTTGGGGCGGCAGCGGGACCATGACGCTTCCTATGGAAGAGTTCCTCTTCTTTGTAGGGAAGCAGGCCGGTGAGAGCCTGGAAGAGGGCAACGCCAAAACTGTACCAGTCTGCGGGCTGAGCCGGCGCGTTCGACCAAAGTACCTCCGGCGCCATGTAAGCGAGAGTGCCGGCAGGAAGTGTCGGAAGTTTGCTAAGGATTGGAGCAGCGAGTCCGAAATCCAACAGCACCGCTCTGTCTTCCGAGGCAACCATCACATTGGAGGGTTTAACATCCCGATGGATATGCCCGCCGTCGTGCAGCACGCGTAAGGCTTCGAGCAAGCCGCGGAAAACCTTCAATATTCGCTCTCGCGAAGGCTTTCGCTTTAACCACTCATCCAGCCGCATCCCTTCGACGAGTTCCATAATGACGAGCCATACGCCATCGACAACGTGCAGTTCGTACAACTGAACGAGGTTCGGGTGAGAGAAACCGGCAAGGGTGCGGAACTCGCGTTTGAGCTGGTAGAGATGACCGGCATCTGCCCGGCTGAGTGTCTTCACCGCGACGTTCCGCCGAAGCAAATTGTCTTCGGCACGGTAGACGACGCCCATACCACCATGTCCAAGTTCCTCAACGATGGTAAGGCGCTCTTCAAGCAGCCTTTGCCCGCGGACAAGACGAAGTGGAACTGCGGTTTCCTCAGAAGGATCCGTTATCGGCACAGTTCCGGTTTCGGTGAGCTTCGCCGTCGAACCGGCTGTGTTCCCGGTGGAATCTGGCTTCACGGTTTTGAATGTAGGCTTGGGGTCCGACTCAGACCGACACCTCAATGGGGCCAATCATAGCCGAGTCCGATGTGCTCGAATAAGGAATAAGAGGTTTATCGCGTGGGCGTGTGGTTAAACGTATATTCGCCGAGGACGCGCTCGTCCGCACCGTCCACAGCCAGGAGCCGAAAGAGCATCGACTCTTCTCCAAGGGCCCGGAGAACGTCTGTGGCCTCGGTGAGGACGACCTCGTCGTTATCCGTGATGAGGGGAATGTCCCGGACTCGCATCATTTCGACTCCCTCAGCATCACATCGGACGATA
>Ga0068859_100002204_pt1 | contig 19764 bp, 25 predicted proteins | sample KBSSwiS22_FD_66585 | JGI IMG/M metagenome (GOLD analysis project Ga0068859, IMG submission 66585) | Switchgrass rhizosphere microbial communities from Kellogg Biological Station, Michigan, USA - KBS Switchgrass S2-2 | ecosystem: Host-associated > Plants > Roots > Rhizosphere > Soil ...
CAGCCATATATAAATGTTTAAAAGTAGGGGGAGTTTCACCCCCTTACTTTGTTAATCAATCCACTTCAGTCTTCCGGTTTCAATTTGGTAGATTGTCATCTGCCCATTTTGTTTCCCGGCTTCTGTAGCTTCATCTTCATTCTCGAAGATTAAAACCACATCCCAGATTTCAGTTTCGCCGTCTGTCCAACCTGCAACCGTTTCTGTGGTGTCGAGTGCAATTTGTACCGCTCTGTCCATTCCGTCTTGTCCTTCCAAGTTTTGAGCGTCTTGCACTTTAACTACCCAGCCTCTTGTTACTGGTTCTAATCTTGCGAGACCTACAATCGCATCAGGAAATTCAATCCTGATTTGTCTGATTTTCAAAAATGCTTTCTGTTGCATAATTGGTGGTGGCATTTCTATTGCGGAGCCTACCGCTTTGTTTGTATGTAAAAGAACTATTGAGACATAAAGATACAATAATGTTTGGAATTTCCAAACATTTGTAAAAGAATTTTTAAAGATTTTTATAAGGATTTTACTGAAAGCGCAACTGCTGTCTCAAGGGTTTCATCAATTTTCTGTCCATCAATAACGATGCAAGTAGTTGATGCACGGGTGAGGGCAGTGTACATTGATTGTGATTTGGATTTGTTACCGGTCATCGTTACTGACATGATATCCCGTTCATCAACCACGACTGTGTTATAGGTGGATCCTTGAGATTTATGTGAAGTGATAGCGTAAGCATATTCAACTGGTGCATACCTGTTTTTCAAATTCCACGCTTTGGTTAATGCTTCTGTTCTTTCTTCACCAAAATGCAATCTTTTTGCATACTCAAACAACTTCGTTACAGCTTGTGCGTGTCGGCTTTTTTCCGATTGGTCCAGTACTTTAATTGCAGCCGGTTTTTCTTCATGGATAAATTCCAGCACCCATATTTTATAGTCTTCTATATCCTGTGTAACACCGGTAACTTGAATTTCATAACTGTTAGAGATTGGTTCCAGCAAATCATTGAGTGTGTAATTATCCTGGAACATTAACAATTCGCCTTTCATGTATTCATTTGCTGCATCGCGGCCAAAGATATGATCGCGGACCAGGTCATTTACTTTTTTGCGGGTATCATTTCTATAAGTAACGGTTTTTACAACATTCATATTTTTATTTTCCACCGCATATTGGTACAGAGGTAAAACTGCTTCAATTACTTCGTAAATATTATCGGCAAATACCAAGGCACCTTTTTCATTTACAATATTCTTTCTGCATGCGGCAGGGACCGGGTTTAATTTTGGATGCTGCAACCTGGAATTATCACCAAAGAAATCTGCAAAAGGAAGTATGGGAGATTCTTCACCCTGCCGGATTCTTTCTGTCAGCACAACGTAATTGGGCCCATAAAATATTGGTGAGGGCTTATCAGCATATTTACTCCCATCTTCCCGAATTGGCGGCAGCTGTCGGATATCACCCAGATAAATAACCTTTGCTTTAGGGGGTTTTTCTGACATTATTAAATCGTGAGCTTGTTCATTGGCCATTGAACCCTCATCCACAATAATTATTTTTGCACGCTTAATTGGTGGATCAAAGCCCAATGTTTTATCGATAACAAAGTGTCCCGTTTCCTGGTCCATTTTCATGCCAAGGGCACCAGCAATAGATTTTGATATTATTGCTTTCTTTCCGAATGCCTTTTCTAATTTCTCAGAAATAACCAACTTTGCTTTATGTGAGAGTGCACATACAAGGATGGTTTTTTTATCAATATACGGTTGGAGGATGGCTTGTGCGATTGTTGTTTTACCGGTACCAGCCTTACCGCCAATTACCAGCCACTCATCAGCTTTCCCTTTTTCAATAAATTGAATGCCGGTGGCAATTGCCTGTTCCTGCTCAGCGTTTTTTGGTTCAATCTTTATCATCTTGTTTCGGGAAATCTTCGTGAACAATAGTAATAATGTCCTGCATCTGCGAAATTAAAGGAGTTGGGCCAGCATCAGCGATCGCATTGAAAAGACGCTGGTATTGATTTCCAGGCAATATATTTTCTTCTTCCATATCAATTGTTTTGTTGTTCGTGGCCAGTAATATTTCCATCATTCCTGGAACCGCCAAATCTTTCACTAAGCATTTTTTCGGCATCCATATAAATCATTGCATGCTGACTAATCAACCCAGCAAAACTTTGAATCATACTCAGGGTATTAGTGGCTAATGCCCGTGCTTTTTCTTTACCCACTTCAGCTGTAACAATTTTAAATTTTATTCCCTCGTTGTCTATTTTCGCACAGCTATATGAAGGGTTTAAATGGTTAAGGAACTCGGCAAATCCTTTTTCTGAGTGCAACACTACAAAGCCGGAGATATCATGTTTCTTTAAAATGGATTTTATTTCATCCATAGCTATTTTTAATTTAGGATCGTATTGCATAATGTATTGTTTGTTTTAAAATAATGTTGTTGTATAACGGAATCCCTGAAAGCCTTTTAAAGTTCTTTTGAATGGGCATTTTACAAATGGACCTCCAAGTACTATATAATTCCAGTCAATTATTTTTTCCTGACCATCCGCAGAAAAACCGGTTTTTGTTTGTTCCGGATTATATTTATGATAACCGCCGCAGTAAACCTTACCCCAAAGTCTGTTGCAAACAATTATGTAAATGCAATCCATTTCCTTGGTCGGTAGATTTGTGCATTTATGCATCCAGTAATCTCCGTTGTCTGAGTTGGCCATATTTTCAAGAAAAGTGGATAGGAAATTTTTTATACCCCCTTGCTCATTCATCATTTCCTGACCAAATGTTATTGCAATGCCATCAGGCACAATTGTCGGGTCTTTCGAATATCCTTTTTGTGTTATCATAAAATATTTTATTACTCATTAAAAGAAATTCCACACAATGAACACTTTGCACATATATGTCCATTCACAGAGCTAACAACAAATTTTAATTCACCTCCGCAGGCACAGTTTATTTTACCGCTCTTTTCTCCTGACTGGTGAACATGCTTTTTTACTATAGCATAGGCGATTAATGTCTTAGTGCCCCATTCTTCCATTTCTGCATTTTGCTTTTTTACTTCTTCAAGTGTGGGAAATTGACAATGTTCACATACGCCACCCTGGTTTAAACAAGGAACTTTGTATGGTCGATCGAATCTGACGTCTGCATAGTCTATTCCTTTTTTGCATCTAGTATTCATCAAGCCATTGAAGTGAATGCACTTATTTGAAATTTGTTCTTCAAAAGTTTTCATGTTTTGTTTTTATATTTCAAGTAATTCCGGATTTAACCTGATCATTCCATTGCTTCGTTTGATAAGTTCCAAAGTATTTAACCGGCTTATGGAATTATTAAAACCTCCAGAGTTGGGAGAATATGGCGTTGCAGTTTTTTGTGAAAGCTGGTCCTTAGTAAATTCATCAGTGGGATTATCCAATAGTACCCGGTAAATTTCTGCCTCACACTTACCAAGATTATTTATGTATGTTTCGATGTTGTAATCTTTGTGGGGTATCTCACCGGTATAGTCTGATAAATTAGGAACACGGTTTACCATCACCCGGCCATTGTTACGGCTGATCAATCCCTTTGTGTTTAATTCGCTAAGTGAATTATTGAAACCGCCACTTCCGGAAGAATATCCCGTTGCAATGGCCAGCTGGGCATAAGAGAAAGAACGTGTCATGTATGTGGCAAGAAATTGCAGCAGGGCCAGAGAACATTTGCCAAGTTTAGTATCACCTGCAGCAACTGGCGCCGAATATGAAATTCTTTCTTTAGTGGAGCTACCTGCAGGTAATGGTTTTATAGATACCATTTTTACATTTGCAAGATTTTGAACATGGTCCGGAACAACTAATAGTTTGCTTAGATCTTCATGCCCTTTTTTTATTTTAGCAAATATTATTGAATAGTCCTTAACAGTTTTTTCAGTTCCAGCCAATAACTTCATTGCATGGTCCCTTTCTTTTTTCAGGCAATCAATTTCCAATAAATATTTTTCATTATTCTGTGAGGCCTGTGGTGCCGGTGCACTAACTTTTTTCCTTAGTTCCAATGTCAACCGGTTAACCTCACTCTGCAGTTGCTGCATGGTTTTTAATTCCTTTTCCGCTTCTGCCGGCAGGTCATTTAATTTCGTAAGCAGCTGTAAAACTTTCGCTGTTGGCTTCTGCGGTTTGATATCGATATTAACACCGGCCTTGGGAATTTTAGTTTTCGGCAAGTTTACTTTTACTGTATGCACCTGGTGAGGTTCAATTGAAGTTCCAAATGCATAGAATTGCCCGGGCGTAAGATTGCGAATAATATTTTTATCTGTTGCAGAAGATAATCCAAGTTCTTTTGCAGCACGGTCCAAATCTATATCCAAAAATGTGCGGCCGATGAATTTATTGTTACACTCCGCAGCAGCATCCTTATGCAGCTTGCTTATACGCTGTGTAAGTAGTACTCCGCAGTAACCACGCTTTCTACCACGGCTCATTAAATCTTTCACAGCAGTGGCGCTGGCTTGCTTATCCTGTTCGCCACAGAGCTTGTGAGCCTCTTCCAGGAAAACAAAATAGTTAACCCAATATTCCTTTTGAAGATCCATCATAGTTTCAAGGAAATATTTTGCGTATAGGATGCGGTCATTCATCTGCATGTCGCTGAGATCAATTACAACGTTCAACCTATTGGCAATAATTTCCCGGGGCAATAGCTTTGCTGATTTGATGTTGATCGGCACATCTGCATGCTGGCCACCAATAACCAGTATGTCACCGAAGCGCTCTTTTAAAGTGTAGTACTCCCCTTCGATATCCATTACAATGAATGGAACCTTACCATACACTTCTTCCATGATCACCCGGGCCAGCACACTTTTGCCGCCACCACTATTTGCCTGGATAAGAAGCCGGCTGGTTAGCAGATCATCGATATTGATTGAAGTGCCGATGTTGATTGTTTGCATTATTTAATGTTTTAGTTTTTAAATTTCTGTTTGTTGAGGATCACTTATTCTTTTGTTGTATTCTTCAATAAACTGAGTTAGTTCCATCCCAACAGCCAGGTTATCTTTTAAATATTTGCTGCAAGCATTGATGGCATTTATAATCGTGGTATGATCACGTCCACCCAGTTCCACACCTGTAATTGCATAGGTTTGGTTTAAAATTTTAATATTCACCCATGCATAGAAATATCGTGCCCTTACCAGATCACGGCGCCTTCCTTTGGTTACTACATTTTTCCATTTACATTCAAAGAAATCTTCCACCAGTTCTTGCAGTACCAGTTTGCTGCTGGCGATTGTATTTCGAGACAGGCCAGCTGGTACCAGACAGATATCTACACCGGTTAATTTCTTAATTTTAAATTCTGCAGAGCTGATAATATTTTTTACTATCGGCATCTGTATTACGTCGGCAGATTGCATAAATTCTTATTTAGTTCGGAGATTAGATCTTTATAATTTAGAGCTGTGAACCGTAGCACTTTCCAACCCAGCTGCTGAGCCTGGTTATATTTTTCGGTATCACCGGTAAATCCCTTTGCTGTAGTATGCCGGCTTTTTTCACTCATCAATCCTTCGTACTCAATCCCAATTTTTAAAGCAGGGATACACCAGTCAAACTTCCACCTGCGGAATTCATCAAATTTGAATTCAGTTTTAAATTCAAGTGCATGCTGATTACACCAGTACATGATATTCCATGCCATCCAGTCTTTTTCCTTGCTCTGTGTTTTACAAATCGGAGGATTCTTGCGGTTTTTGGTAGAATCCTTCTTTGCCTTTTTATGGAAATGATAATCCCGGATCTTCCGCTGCGCCTTCAAGGCCTTGATATGTTTCTCTGTCCAGTTATTCATGGTATATTACCTCCTTTCCCTCTTGACTGCATTGTTTAAAAAATTCTATCACCGCTATTTTTTTCATATAGCTCCTTACCAGATCATCAGTTGCTTCAATACTTTTTTCTTTCAGGATATCCAGCGATCGTTGTTTGATATCTTCTACAGCATCATCGGAAAAAGAAATCCTGCCTGACATTTTCAGCTTATCGTAAAATGTTTTATCAACACTGTAGTAGGTAATCTGGTCGGGTGTTTCCACATACCGTTCGTATAGAAAATTGATGCTGCGCTCAATTTCATTTAAAGAACTTCTGGGAGTTTGCTGTACCGGTGGCCGGCGTGTTACTACAGGCGATTGTGATTGCATTGGTGCATTGCTGTAAGTTCCCTTCCTGGAATTCGATATCCATAGGTTCGCTGCGTGCGGCCAACTGATAATCGGCTTTTGTTGCCGGCCCTGCTTCCATCCGTTGGCAGTATAGAAATTAAAAAAATCGTTTGCCTCAGCTTTGCATTTATCCGGGAACCAGGTGTTAGGGTTTTTGGAATTATACTGCTTCAAAAAATAAGTTTCAACCTCAGATAATTCCGGCGCCACGAATTTTCGCCGCGGGGCATCCTGGCCTTTCGCTTCAATTTTTTTATCAGAACTATGAATATCTTTTTTTTCATCTGGCGCTTCATGCGCCAATAACTTTTGTTTTGTTTTAGTTTCAGTATTGTTTTGTTTTGTCTGTGGAATCTTCAAAGGAATTTCGCCATTCTTCCGGGGAACTATTTTTATATTCTGTGGAAATTTACTCGAAAAGTCTAAAAGAAGCCAGTCCTGTTGCATTTCGAAGACACTTCCTTTGGCACGCCTTTCAGACGTTGCGAATAGGAAAACTTCCTGCATCATTTCGCATGTAAGTACCTTGAACAGATCAGCCACGTCCTTATCAAATAAGCCACGACTGATGCACCCACGGATTACTTCCTGGACTAAAGTCATTTTCTTTTTACAATATTCACTTGCAAATAATTCCACTTCCTCCTTATCGTTCAGATCAAAATAATATCCTTTATTTGAGTATGCATAATCTATAAGGCAACTCCAGATATAATATCCATCGCTGTCAAATTCATTACACAGCAGCCGAATCTTTTTATTGATGATATGGCCGCTGTCCATCCTGTAAAATGTTATCCCGGGCTTTACATTCCTTGCCATTTGTTTTCTTTGGTTTATCCATTTATAAATTCCTGTATTGTGGCTGCAGGTATTGAACACCCAGCCATGCAAAAAATTTTTCTTCGCTTTCCCATACCGGTGGCAACGTTGGTTCCGTTACAATCGGCTTTAAATGCCATACCTCAGCTTTATCCTTATAACACTCCGCTTGCCTGCGCAACTCTCCCTCACAACCACACCAGCCCTTTTTAACCCACTGACTGGAGATATAACGCCTGGTATATTCAGCGCTGCCGGTCCTGATTGCAAACTGGCGGTAGTAATCGTGTGACTGCGGCATGAACAGGTCCAAGTTGATAGAATAGGCCACTGAATCAATTACCCTTTGCATGGCCACTTGCATATACCTGCCTGTAAATTTTCCTTTCATTACTACGCCATTCGCTTTTATTATCCTTTCAAACTCCGGATGAATGGTGGTTTGTTTATTGATTTCTTCATCGAATAAATTCTTTTCAGATTTTGAAATAAATTTTGGTATGCAAACCAGCTCAATATCTTTTACCTCTTCCATCTTACGGCGGATACTGCCGGCAATATTGATCACTTCACAGAATGGGGCCAGCTCCCGCAAAAGGTTTTCTGCTATCGTTGTGGCGTAATAGATGTGCATTGCTTTGGGTATTTAATTTTCGAAATACTTTTTGTACTGACTTATTTTAAATGCTTCAACCTGGGCACGGATGCTTTTTTTAGGATCCACGTAGATGCTTATCTTTCTATCTACTTTCACCAGCTGCATTTTTGAGTAATCAATTTTTTTAGTTTCAAACTTTGGTTCCCTTCTGGAAACGTTGTTTTTTCGGCGTGCTTCATTCTGGTTGGCAATTAGTAATTTGGTTTCCCTTTCCTTCTTTTTGCGCTCCAGTTCAGGATCAACAATTTTTTCTTTTTTTCGCTGCCGCAATATTGGCTTTGCTTCCTATAAAGGTTTCGGCTCTTTCACTTTTTTTGGCTTCGGCACTTTAACCGGTTTTGGCCTTTCTGCCCTCTTTGCGTTTCTTTTATCAACAATATCCTGGTAGGTCTGAAGGCCTGTTACTCCTTTAAAAGTTCTATTAATTACGTCAGCTACATCTTCCACTTCACATTCTAAAAAATCAGCGATCTGTTTGTGTGTTTTAGTGAGTGCCATATTTTTAATTATAACAAGCTCACTGTGCATGAAGTCTTTCATGGAATTTGGATTTAGATAATTACAACACGGTTGTGCTTCTTATTATTGAATATTTGCTCCAGGTTATACACGTATGTTTTATGTGATGGATTCTTTACTAGCAGGTCGGGATATTTCTTATAAGCTTCAAAAATATCAGCGATTGAAACCTTGCCGGCTTTCATAATTCTGTAAATAGCAATTACAAAACCGCGGTCACGCCAGAATGGAGAATCACTGAACCGTTTACAATTTTCAGCGATCATTACAGCCTCATTCCACTTGGTTACTTCCAGTAAACCGGTTTGAAATTTCTCCGTTAATGCGGTATCGCTTCCTTCCACGCCCGGAGTGCCTGTAGTAAGTAGGCGAAGGCTGGTACCGATATTGATGCCATAGGTATCATAGAATTCCTTCAGCTGGATATAATTTTTATTCCTTTCTGCAACATAACAATTGATGAAATTTTGATTGGTCCATTTTTCAACATTGCTGTTAACCCTGGCGATATCCCGCATACTCTTATTTTCTACTACGAGTATATAATATACAGGGCGCTTTAGTTTCTTACTTATAAAGAACCTGTGCTGGCCATCCAGGATGATCAATTTATTGCCATTCACTTTTACATTGATGGGGTAATACTGCAGCATGTCGTTACCACTTTCAATTTCCTTTATGATGTTTCTAATTTTCCTTTCATTCAAAGGCCTGTTGCCTTCGATCATTTCAAAATTTTTATACTGGTCAGTTTGGAAAACTGGTACAGTTGATACTTGATGTGTTAGCATTTACTTTATTTTAATTGGGTTTACACTTAATGTTTCAAGATTGATATAAAGGCCATGGTATTGTATTCGCAATTCGCGGAACATTTTCCAGAGAATTCCCAAACCCATATTGGCCAGGTTAGTGTTGATGAATAGATCCTGTTTCGTTAAAGCCTCAGCAAGTGAGCAGCTGGGTCCCTGATCATCTTTTTTAGCTTTCCTTAAAATGTCCGGATGAATCTTTTCTATTGTTGGCAACGAACTAACACAATTGAATTCACTTTTTTCCGGTTGTTTAATTGGTGAGAGCGATCCAATGACCACTTGCCCCCTGTCTTTCATATTTCCATAATCCATCCAATAGTATGGAGTGTGAAAGGGAGAATATGCACCATGTCTTCTGCGGCTAAATGCCGTTGCTTGTTTGCCGGTCATCTCATTCGTACATTGTTGAAGTACTGATTTGATTTGTTCCCTTGCAGGGCCAGAATCAACACAACTGATAGTTATATTGGCACACGGTGCACTATCGGTAGAATTATATAATGCCGGCACCGCTTCCCAATCAGTTCCAAAGAACCTGTTTATACGTCCAGTTAAAACCACGCATTTATGAAAGCCCACATCTGCAGGGCTAAACAATTGCCTGCCCATATTTGCTTCTGATACTTTATCAGGATCAATTGCCCTAACGTACAGGCCTGGGTGCCCAAGCGCTTTTAAAGCGGAATTCATCCGGGCCAAGGAATTTAATATTTGCGAACCCGTTCCACCTACTCCAATCAAATTGATAGTAACAGGATGCTGCGGATTTATAAGATAACTTTCTGTATAGTGCATGCTCTCTTTGCGCTCACTAATATTTGTTGTTTTATTCTTCATCTTCTTGCTCAATATTTTTATTGCCAATTAATTTTGTCATTAGGTCACCAACCGTTTTGTATTTTTTGTGTTGGAGCAATTGCTCTTTGGAGGGGAATGGCTTTTTACTTATGAGTAATTGTTTCCAAAGTGCAGGTAAAGAAGTCTTACAGGTATTTTTTATCTGGCCATGGTTTTGTTCTGCCATAAAAAACCCACGTTCAAACCTTTCGATTTCTCCTTCAAACGTTTTAGTTTTTTGTTTTCCAACATTGGCAGTGCCGAGGCAGACATTTCCATTTTCATAAATGTTAAAGAATGGAGCGTTATAAAGTTTTGTCTTCATATCAGGTCTTTCAGACGATTGAAGGCCATAGATGAATAATTCCCTGTTCATAATCAGGAATAGTAACGCAGGCACTTTTACAGTGGGATTTGATTTTATTTTTAACTGGGCAGCAAAATTCAATATCCTTGTAGCAGCTGGCCGATACCACATCACAATTGTTTTTCCATCTTTATTAGTAGCATATAAAATTGATCCATCAATAAAACCTTTAAATTCCATCTCTTCAGTTTTATTTTTGGTATAAGACTTAGCAATATTCAGCATTATGCTTTCTTCCAATGGTGCAGGTGCCATGAAAACCAGATTGCCGTTTTCATTTTTTATTTCTCTGCCCTCCAGGTAATAATTGGAAGCGTAATTGCCACGGTCTTTATACACAGTAATTAATTTTACCGGCATCAGAGATTTGTTGGTGTTCGTGTTATTCATATCAAATGCTTTAGTTCTTCTTTATTAAATATTTCTATTAATGTTGTTGCCGGTGTTTTACTTTCCAGGTATGCCTTTTTAAAAAAGTACTCTTTGTAACGCCAGCAAATATTTTGAATCCCATGGGAAAGAAACCCACTCAACCTTTCCGGAAATTTATCAAGCTGTAATGGCCGTAATACTTTACCCGGGCATGCAATACTAAATTGGATTGGTAGGTACATACCTGAATTGGAATGATGATCAATTTTCTTTGATGCCTTAATATTCACCACATCAGCCTTATGGTTACTCCAAACGAATTTGTATAATCGAAATGGTGTCACAGGATTTTTACAACCTTTATAATTGGGAACAAAAGTGAAAGGAGAAATAGTTTCATTGTTTGCAGCTATTTCCAAACCTGACCGCAACCACCATGATATTATTCTTTGTCTTTCACTAAGATCTTCACGGGCACGAAATTTATGTACGCGGACTTTCAGTTCTTCAATATCCACAACCTTGCGCCTTCTTTTTATTAATCTTAAATAAACGGCTGCAGGTCCAGTCCGATAATAATTTCGTTGCTCCTCAAACAATGGATTATCTGTGATAGGACTTTGTAGTAATAATTCCAGGGCTTCTGAAAAATCACCATCTTCATCCCATAACGGTATTTTATTAACCCTGGAAGTAAGTGCAACCACATCAATTATCAAATCATGCAATTCTCGGTCTCTATGCTTTAACATGGGTAAAAAATCCATCGGCATATAGAGTTCATCACGCTTCACCATATTATTACTATAACATTTTAATACCACGAAACGGAATCTTGTTTTGCCTCCATCATTATAGGTATCGATGGTCCATTCATTACCATTTGCCAATGGCCCCAATTTCCTTAAAAGCCATTGCAGCACTTTTACCGGGGTTATATCAATTTTCCAATCCGGTTCTTTGAGGTTTTTATATTTCGGCTGTGCCTTTACTATTAAATACAAATCCTCAATGGCCTGCAACTGCTTAGCCTCATTATCAACAGTTTTAAAAAGCATTTCATCATCTTTATCTTTTGTACCAAATATCATCGATATTTCAAACATAGATATCGGTTTCAGTTGAGACGTTAAAAGATGAAATCCAATTCCCTTGCAGGCATCTGCATCAGCGCTGGTTTGTTTACTTCCATTTTTTTGTACTCCGATTGTTCGACGTACAGAATTCTTGCCAGCGTGTGGTGATGGGCTATATTTATTTTTTCTACTTTGGGATTGCATTTTAATTTTTTTCTCTGTTTTATATATTCAAGTGTGTTCATAATTATCCTAATTGCCCCGCCTGGGTTTTGATTGTATAATTTGCTTTATCTCCGATAATTACCGGTCCTTCTGCCAAACCATTCGTTAACTCCGGGTAAGTGGGTGCATAGAATTTCATCACTTCAATTACTGAAAACTCCGGGTTTGGATCAGGCAGGTTGATGGTTTTGTTATCTTTTTTGTATGAAAATTGCCTGGTTAGATTTTGTACTTCGAGTGCCATAATATTAAATTGAATTTTTAAGAATTATTTTTTTGCTGTTTCTTGAATTGCCGGTAGAGTTTTTTATAAATCGTATTGCCATGTAGTCTTCTCACTTCCAGCAGGTTTATAAAATACCTGTCTTTCTTTTCACGTGTCAGCACACTTATTTTTTTCCACTCCACCTTTGAAATAAGCCGCACAGGTTCGTTCTTACCTTTGTAAAGACAATGTTCAAACCTTTTGTTTTTACCGCCTCTCTTGATGATGTAACCTCCGTTTAAGAGGGTTTTGAATAACCAATGCTTACCCGAAACAGATATTTTTGTTTTTACCTGCTCGGCCATCACAGTAGCTTCAAATAATTTTTGCTGTTCCATTTTTAGAATAATCCAGGTTCTGCTGGTTCCTCAACTTTAATTTTAGTTTTATCTTTTTTTACCGGTGTTTTCTTTTCCGTTGCGTTAGCTTTTTTGGTAGCAGTTTTTGTTTTCTCTTTGGCGGCCGGCTGTGTGGCCACTTCCTTTTTCACAGCTTCAATGTTGGAAACAATACCCATTACCTCATTGAAGCCGGGAAGTATCTTAGAGAAAAATTCATCATCAAGTTCAGCTGCAGTCCCTTTAAAATTCATTGGAGGGATACCAGCTGATGCAACCCCGGGTAAAAGGTTAATGGTCAGCTTGCCATTCTTTTCCATTATGCGAATGGTCATATCTACATTACCCTTTGCAGATAATTGTTGGAAGAAGTTCATATCGTTGTCGTTTTGTGGTGATAACATTTTTTCCAGTTCATCAAATCCTTTATTGATCTCATTGTTCGTTGCCTTCATTTCTTTCAGGATCTGTTGTGGCGATGGCAATTCATTTTTCTTTTCGCATGCACTGCAGAGATCAGGTTCAACCCAATAGCATGCACTTTCGGTTTTTTCAATGCACTGGATGCAATTATATTCGGTGCAACCGCAAACACGGCAACGCTTTAAACCATTAACCCATTCCTTCGCACGTTCAATGGCCTTGTTTAATTCGTCCGACATTTTATTATCATAATAAATTGCATGCACAAATTCTTTGGCCTCTTCATCTTTCAGATCAGGATAAATAAGCAATTGCACCAAACCAGTTTCTTCATATTTTCCGCCATCATAAAAAACATAGTCGTTAAATTTTCGCAGGAAAGATTTTGTTTTGGCTTCAACAGGTTCTTCAATCACAGCAGCTGCAGGCTTTACAATCTTTATGAGCATCGTTCTTATTGAAGTGCCAGATTCTTTAAATTCGCCTTCCGGTATTTCTTCAATGTGAGCACCGATTTTTTCTAACCAGGCCTTAAATTCAGTTTGCTTTTTTTGTGAACCAAACATCCACGATGGGCTGGCCAGCGTAACGATAGTGCCACCGGGCTTACACACGTCGTACATTTTGCGGATGTGATCAATGTCCTGATTCTTTGTAAAGGGAGGATTGGCAATGATGATATCGTATGTGTCTTTTAAATCACATAGCAGAAAATCTTCTCCAATAATATTTGCACCTTCAACGGATTTTAATTTTGTCCGGTTTAAATCCATGGTTTCAAAACAATCTACAGTAATCGGCAATCCCGTTGGGTTTGTTGATGCACCATTCAATAATTGCTTTATCAATGCACCATCACCTGCAGACGGTTCTAATATTTTTTCACCTTCAAGAATCCATGGCAATAAATCAACCATTTTATGTGCTACATTATCAGGTGTAGCAAAAAACTGATGTTCCTTTTTTAAATTCCTTTGCTCGCCATTGGCCAGCTGGGCAAGTAATTCAGTTGGATCCTGTTCGAATACAAAACCCTGGGTTTTACCTCCTTTCCATTTACCACCAATCAACTCCAGCGATCGTTTTACTTCTGTATAAGCTGTTCTATCAAGTTGAACGGCTGGCAGTTTAACAACCATTCCCTCAACAGTGCAGTCCTTTAGTGTTTCTTGTAACATGTTTTTAAAATATTTTTCTTTGTTTTTTAAAATATCAGATGCCCAATCCAAACATCCCTGGCAAATTGAAATAGCACCAGCTTTATCAAAAAATAGTTTATCGAATTCCTTTTTTACTTTGCCCCTGCAACATTTAAAGCAACCATAACCATCATCTTTTTTCCAACGGCTTTTCATATCCTTTGCAGCTTCCACACATTCTTCGCAAATACAGAAATTAGAGAAGCACATTGAAAAGCCATTAGTAACTTCTTTCTGACACCAAGGACAATGCGAACGGCCAGCTTCTCCTTCATCTACGCTTTTTTTTGTTTCATCCAAACCAAAATCAGAGTAACCCATTTCTATTTGGTCTTTTTTTTTTACTTCATACTTCACCATGGCCTGGTGAATGAAAAGCGTGTTATGTTGAATCGTTGTGAAAGGACCATGATATGGCTGGAATCCTTCCTTTATTCCCTTTGCAATACTGTCCAACAGTTCAAAGTGATCATTGCCTGTGGCCATTCCGTATTCAATGATCTTCTCCATTATTTTTTTACTGTTTGTGCTATCGGCATGATCATGGCCAGGTAACCTTCATCATCTTTGGATGAAAGAACAATCTGTTTATTCATGTCGTGGATTGCAAAACTTATTTCATCATAGTTAACCTGGTGCAGCAGCTTCATTAATTTATCGCTGTTGATTTTGGTTTGTTTTATCTCACCGGTATATTGACATTTTACAGTAGGTGTAATTCTTACAACTCCATCCTCTGCAATCAGTACAATGGTACCGGCAGCTGACAGGTCAACATCAGTGGTTCGCAACGGATCAGAACTGATAGAACATTTACCGAGTGCTTCCAAAAGTTCATGGCGGTTAATCACCAGGTTGGCTGGCCAGTCCGGAGGAAATACTTTGCGGAAATCACCATACTTCATTTCGCTGCGTGTATTAACGATGGTGATGTGATCAGCTTCAAAACCGATAACCTTCTTTTGGTAATACACTTTAGCTTCCTTACATCCTTCCAGCGCTTTAATAATTTTAGGGCTGAGTAATAGTTCCTGCGCATCTTCAACTTCAAGTGGGAAGCGCCTTGAAAAAACCATTGAAGCATTATCCGAACTTGCCACGGTAATATTTTTACCTTCTACATTCATCAAAACAAATTCTGTTTGCGGCTGCTTACCAAGATTGATGGCTGTTGATAAAGCAGTGTGCAGGCAATGAAGAATATCTTCATTAATGGAGAACTGTGATTTACGTGGCAGTTCCTGAAGTTTGGGAAACGTCTCTACCTTTTCCGGACTCTTCACTTCGTAAGTATCTGTTTCATCAGTTATCTTCAAAGTTTTACCTAACTCAAAAGTCAACGGGCAGTTCTTATTTAGTGCAACAACTTTATTTAAGAATTCAAAGGGTACAAGAAAATCAAACTCGGCTTTACATTCACAGGAAAGTTTGTAGTGAATAGTTATTTCTATATCGCTGGCAATTAATATTACCTGGTCCTGCGATGCCTTTACATAAATGTTACTGAGTGCAGGCAATGGGCCCGATTTTAAAATCGCAAGGCTCAATTTCTTTAATGCCACTGCAAGTGGTGTTGTGGAGATAATAAATTTTTTCATTTCGTTTTGTTTTATGCTTCGTTAAACAGGTTAAAAGTTTTATCCACCTGCTCTATATTTTCCATCATGTCAGTTGCACCGGTTACGGTATTTCCGATTGTCATTTTCTCAATGATCAATTCCCACATTCTTTCATCCACCGTATTCTGTCCGAGGAAGTAAGTACACATCACATTGTTTTTCTGGCCAATCCTGTGGGCTCTGTCCTCGCATTGAACACAATCAGCGTATGTCCATGGATATTCAATAAAAGCTACCCTGCTGGATGCTGTAAGCGTTATACCCACACCAGCTGCTTTGTGATTACAAACAATCAATTGACATTTGGGATCATTCTGAAAGGCATCAATATTCCGTTGCCGTTTATTGGTATCATCCCGGCCAGTCACAGTAACAGCATTAGGCCATATTCTTAAACATTCGTCAACAATGGAATGGAGATTGCAAAAAAGAATTAATTTTTCCCCGGCTTCGATCACTTCATTCACGAATTCTTTTACCTCATTAATTTTTCCCTTACCTGCGATCGCTTTCAGGTTCATCATTTTTAAAATGGCTTCGCCTTCCATTTTCTTTGTCACCTCTTCTTCAGTTAAGCCTTGCTGTTCCAACCATCTTTTAAAATCAGCTTCGGCTTTATCATATTCATCCCGGTTGCTGATCTCACAGATAATTGTTTGGCGTTGTTTATCTGGCAAATCCTTAGCAACATCTTTTTTCTCACGGCGAAAAAAGCAATTGGTATTAAGCAGGTAATTGAGTTCCTTTAAATTGCTGGCGCCCTTACCACCTTCACAATACCTTTCTTTGAATCCAGCTGCATCACCGAACCTTTTTAAAACACCCATGATGGCCAGCTGGGGAAACAGATCTATTGGTTTATTAATAACTGGCGTTCCTGAAAGCAGTAACCTGTATTTTAGTGTATGAAAAATGCGGATAATAAATTTTGTTTGGTCAGCAAGTGGATCTTTACAACGCTGGCTCTCATCCAATATGCCGGCTTTAAATAAACTCATGCATTCTTTCAGCACTACATCTTTACTATGCCAGGGTTTCTTTTTTCCCTTTGCTGTTTTTTCCTGTGGATATGAATCAACAAGAAACGTCCTGATACTTTCATAATTAACGATAACCACATCAATCAAACCGGTTGAAACATACTGGTGCCAGTTCTTACGCATTGATGGACTCATTTTTCCATCAAGTACCATCGACCTGTAATGGCTGAACTTTTCAAATTCTCTTTTCCAATTCAATTTCGTGGAAGCCGGGCAAACAACCAATACCGGTTTAACCTGCAGTCCAATCATTATACCAATGGACTGTAATGTTTTTCCGAGGCCTTGTTCATCACCGATCAAACACCTTTCAAATTTCATTCCTTGTGCTATGCCAGTATCCTGGTAAGGCCTTGTGATGGTTCCTTCCTTCCATGGAATTGGAATAGTCAACTCAGCCATTGGTGGTAATTCACCCGTTATTTCAGGAGTTAATGCGCTGTGCAGAATGATGGTTGCTCTGTTTGTTTTCTGCAGTCTTTCAACCTGCTGGCGGAATTTACCAGGCACATACCAAAGCTTTTCTTTAGCAATGTATTTTGACTCCTGGACGAAGCCGGTGTGTGGATTTGTATAACCGATAGCTTTGACCGATTTTAGATTATGGCTGTGCCAATGGTTAAAATCCCATGTTATATGAAAATATGTATCGTAGTCTATGATCCGCATTTACAAAGCCTGTTATTATTCAGTGGTATTGGTTTCGTCTGTTCCTTCGGCTAATGGCAATTCAGCCTGCACCATCTTAGGTTGTGATTTTCCATTCATGTAATACTCAACCTCTGTTATTAAATCATCTATAACAGCACGCAGTTCCATGATAAATGGATAATCACAATCCCATGTCTTTTTAGGAGAGGTAAGTTTTACCAGTTCATCTGTTGAAAGCATCTTGCTACCGGAAAGCGATACACCTTCTTTATCGCCATTACCGGATATTGAAAAAGAGTCAACATAAAACCTTGACACTTTATATTCCAGGCTGGTTACTTTGTGTTCATCTTCATCGTAATCTACAATCTGTTCAATGTCATTTATTTTGTTATGGTCAATTTCTTCGCAGATCGCAGCAAGGTGAGCATGTAATTTTTTGAATGCATTTCTCAAATCATCGTGAACCAGCAATGAGCCTTTACGGTTGCATTCATCGCCTTTGGTAACACCGCTGGCTATTTCATAAGAATAGTTACAGAAACTATCTTTTAAGGAAGCGGATGTAATGATGTAAAGCTTCTCATCATTATCTTCTTGCATTGCTTCCTTCAGTTTATCCATCCCCTTTTTTAAGGAACCAGCGTTAATCGCTATCACTTTTTTTGTCATTTTTAGGAGTTTAATTTTTTAGTTAATTATAGAATTCATAATGACTGTACTTGTCATTTACTTTTTTAATCTTGGCGGTAAATGGAAAATCCTTTTCAGCTATTTGATTTAACTGGTCAATAAGAATTTTTCCACTTGTAAAAACTACCTTCTGGATACCTCCAATTGAAATTTGCAAATGCAAACAATCTGTACCATTCTTTTGTGTGGAAGGTGTTACTTTATACCAATGAACTATCAATTCCTGGTCTAGTAATTCGCTAACAGGAACTTTTGGACCAACAAGAACTTTTTTAGTGTTTACTTTTAACTCACCGAAATTTATCATGCTCTTAATTTTTTTAACAGGTGTTTACAATTAGCCCATTTGCACAATCCTTTATAGGAAGCGAGTGAAGCCATATTAATTCCTTTTGCCACCTTTCTGGCAAAGTTTTTCTTTATGCGTTTGCGGATAAACACATGACAATGGGAATAGAAAACGTATCCAAGAAAATCCAATCCTCTGCCCTTTTCCCTGGTGCCTATTGGAAATACCTGCCAATTTTCTTTTACTTGTAGTTTAAGTTTGTCCTGGAGATATTCTTTAAAATCAATCAGCAACTGATGCAGGTGTTCCTTGCTATCAGATAATACAACGATATCATCTGCGTACCGGAAGTAATATTTTACTTTCTTTATTTCTTTAACCCAATGATCAAAATAGGTGAGGTAAAAATTTGCGAAGTATTGAGATAAGTAATTACCAATTGGTAATCCGGGAGCACTATCAATTATTCCGTCCATTAACCACAGAAGATCTTCATCTTTAATTTTGCGCCTGAGTAATTGTTTTAAAATCCGGTGATCAACACTTGGATAAAATTTCTTTATATCCAGTTTTAAACAATATTTTGTACCAGACTCATCCATTAAAGCCTTCCTGACTGCATTTGCAGCAGCGTGAATACCTTTTCCTTTAATGCATGAATAAGTATCAGTAGTGAAAGTGGAGACGAATATTGGCTCCATCACCAGCATTACAGCATGATGAACAATACGGTCAGGATAATATGGAAGTCTGAATATTTCGCGTTCTTTAGGCTCATAAATTTTGAACGTACTATATGCAGAAGTTTTATAGGTTTTGTTAATCAGGCTTTGATGCAGGCTTAAAATATTTTGTTCCCGGTTGCGGTCATGCACTATTACACCATATTGTTTGGCTTTGCCTTTCCTGGCAATTATATCAGCAGCATTCAAATTTTCGATGCTGCAAATGGCGGTGTATAAATTGTTTCTCCTTTTCAATGTTTCCTTTGCTTTTAAAAGATCGCCTTCCTACATGCAGCAGTACCAACGCTCTTTTTGAATAAGTCATTTTTTGCCAAGAGGCAGGGCCTGTATCGCTAAAATTCTTACATAGTCGGGGGCTGCAGTTCGTATTCGTATTCCAGTTATCGTAGTCGTTGTAACGAAGCCTGAGACCTGAACAACCATCAGCCAATGCAATACACAGCCTTATTTATTTTATGAGAACATATCTTGCAGAAGGCCAAGAAAAAACTTTACCATGTGCTTCACTATCACCGGCGAAACGTATGCAAAGCGGGGGCCGCAGTACGTACTCGTATCCCAGCTACCGAAGACGTCGTA
>Ga0068859_100002208_pt1 | contig 19742 bp, 13 predicted proteins | sample KBSSwiS22_FD_66585 | JGI IMG/M metagenome (GOLD analysis project Ga0068859, IMG submission 66585) | Switchgrass rhizosphere microbial communities from Kellogg Biological Station, Michigan, USA - KBS Switchgrass S2-2 | ecosystem: Host-associated > Plants > Roots > Rhizosphere > Soil ...
CCAATCACCGCGACGCGGTGGCCTGGCAATTCTTCGATCAGCGCGAGGACGTCCGCAGTATCCAACCGACCGCCTCCATCAAATTGTTGAGAATAGCATCGGGCCGCGCGTTCACCGGTGGCATGGCTTCTTCATGCGCACCATGACCGGTGCGCACGAGGATCGTACGCGTGCCTGCACTGCTGCCGGCGACGACGTCGAGGCGGCGATCGCCGATCGTCACAGATCGCTTCGGATCCAGCGACAGCTCGCGGCACGCCTGCTCGATCATTCCAGATGCGGGTTTCCGGCAGCCGCATTTCTGCCGCAGCTCGGGAACGATGGCGTCCGGATGATGCGGACAGTGGTAATAGCGATCGATCCGCGCCTGGCCCGCCGCGAGTCTGGCGTCGAGCGTCGAGTGGACCAGCTGCAGAAATGGCTCGTCGATGATCCCGCGGCCGATCCCGCCCTGGTTGGTCACCACCACGGTCGCGTAACCGGCGCGGTTCAGCAGCCGAATCGCATCAACCGTGAAGGCATACAGCTCGAGCAGATCCAGGCGATCCAGATAGCCGCGCTCCTCGATGATCGTGCCGTCGCGGTCGAGAAAGACAGCCGGACGCATCAGGCGAGCGCTCGCGAGATGCGGTCGATTGCGGCCAGAACGTGGCCGGGTTCAATGCCTGTCATGCAGCGGTGATCGATCGGGCACTCACGAAGCATACAGGGACGGCACCATACGGGATTGGTGAGCACTTTGATTGTGACGTCAGGACGCGCGAGCGGTGCGGTGGCACGCTCGTTGGTCGGCCCGAAAATCGCCACCGTCGGCACGCCGGCCGCGGCAGCCAGGTGCATCGCACCAGAATCGTTCGAGACGCATGTGCTGGCGAGGCTCATGACGGCCGCGAGCACCGGCAGTGTGGTCAGTCCCGCGAGATCGAGAATCCACGGCTGGCAATCAGCTGGTGCTGCCGACCGGATTGCGCGAATGGTCGCGGCATCGCCGCGACTGCCGACAAGCGCGCACGTCATGCGCCGCTCGCGCACGAGGTCCGTCGTCAAGCGCACCACGTGAGTGGGAATCCACTGTTTCGCTTTGCCATAGGCAGCGCCAGGCGCCAGTACTACGAGCGCGCTTTGTGGATTCCAGCCGTGCTCGGTGAGCAGCCTTCGGGCGTCATGAAGCGAATCCGATGGAATCGTCAGCGCGGTCTCCCGCGGGCCATTCTCGATGCCGAGCGCGCGCACGAGGTGCTGGTAATACTCGCTCTGGTGCATCGGCGTGCCGGGTCGCCGAATTGCCCGCGTCAGTATCAATCGGCGGAGATCCGCCGAATAGCCCCACCTCTCGGGCACCCTGGACCGTTTCACGAGCCATGCGCTCGCGAAGGAGTTCGGAAAGAGCACGGCAACCGTCGCGCCCGTGCCCCGAATCGACGACGCGTCGGCGCTCACGACCGCATCGATTCCTGGCACGAGCGTAAACAGGCTGCTGACGCTCGCCCGCGCCGCAATGACGAGACGCTCATGCGAAAAATGACGTCGCAGATCCGCAACCGCCGGGAGCGCCATGACAGCATCTCCGAGCCAGTTCGGCGCAAGCACGACGATGCCGCCCGGTTCAGACATCGCCACCCTCTTCAGGTTCGTCGCGCATCCGGAAATCTTCGCCGGTCAACACCTCCTGATCGCGCCACCGCCGGTGCATCCACAGCCAGAGTGTGGGATGCCGCCGCACGTACATCTCGAGCACGTCGGTGCAGCGCTGCGTGAAGTCGCGAACGGCATCCGGCGTATCGGCTCGCGGCGGATCGACGGGATGCTCGTAGACGAGACGGTAGCGTCCTCGCGGCAGCGGCAGCGCGAAGACCGGTATGACAGGTGCCCCTGTACGCAATGCGAGCGCGGCAAGCGCCGACGTGGTCGCCGCGGGACGACGAAAAAAATCGACGTAGACGGCGTCGGGTGTATGCAGATGTTGATCGATGAGCAGCGCCACCCCGTGATTGGCGGCGAGCTCGCGAAGGATCCTGCGCACCGCGCCCTGACGGTAGATCACGGAATTGCCGGTGCTCGTCCGGATGCGTTCCAGCATCTCGTTGAGCCGTACGTTGTCGAGCGCACGCGCCAGGACGGAGATCGGTCGATTGATCAGCGGTTCGGCAATGGCGTGGATTTCCCAGTAGCCAAAATGCCCGGTGAAAAACAACACGCCGCGGTGTTGCGCATACGCCTGGCGGGCGCGTTCTTCCCCCTCCACGTCCACGGCTTTCCGCATTTGGTCGGGGGTATAGTTCGCAAACTTCAGCAGCTCGAGGAGCAGACTTCCAAAATGCGCGAACATCGCGCGTGCGAGCGCCCGGCGTTCGCGCTCCCGCTTGGACGGGAATGCGGCGGCGAGATTCTCGAGCGCCGTTCGCCGGCGGGAGCGGTCGAGACGGTACACGATCCGTCCGAGCCCAGCACCGATGCGTCGAACGATTCGCATTGGCAACGCAGACACGATTGCGGCCACCAGCCGCACCGCTCCGAATTCGAGCGCCCGTATCATCCGCCTTCGCCCCTCCAAGGCTTCGGCGAGACACCTTCGCTGTTGCTGCTGCGCAATCTGCCCATCAGCCACTGTTCGAATGCTGCCGCCGGCTCGACCTCAACCGTCATCGGCAGCACGGCGCACTCCAGGTCGCAGCGAACCGCATCTTTCTCGGTGGTGACGATGACCGGCGTATTCGTGTGGCGTGCCGCCGCTTGAATGAGGGAAATGTCTCGCGCGCTGTACCAGTGATGATCCGGAAACGTCAGCTCGCGCGCGACCTCGTAGCCGAGCGATCGGAGCGCGTTGAAGAACCGCTCAGGCCGTGCGATGCCTGCAAACGCAACGACGCGCTCCGTGGAGGGCAGGTGGCCGTACCTGGTGTTCACGCGGAATATCGTCGGATGTTTCACCGCCTCCGCGACAGCCACAACGGATTCTTCGCCGCCGGTCACCAGGACCGCATCCGCCAGTTGCGCCGCCTCCAGCGGCTCGCGGAGATGCCCGGCCGGTACGACGCGATCGTTCAGGTCGTCGACCGACACGAGCAGCAGATCGACGTCCCGCTCCAACTGCACGTGTTGAAATCCGTCGTCCAGGATGCTGACGGTGGCGGCGAAATGCCGCGCCGCGAACACACCTGCAAGGTAACGGTCGGCGCCGACAAGCACGGGCACACCCGGAAGGGTGCGAGCGAGCAGCTGCGGCTCGTCACCTGATCGATCGACCGGCTCCAGCACGCGCTCGCCATCGCTAACTACGAGAACGCCCTCGCGCGTATCACGGCGCCCATACCCTCGGGTGAGAATCACTGGCCGCTCACCGCGTTGCCGCAACAGCCGCGCCAACGCCGCGACAACCGGCGTCTTGCCGCTGCCACCCATCGAAAGATTGCCGACGCTGATAACGGGATGAGGGAGCCGCCTGCGGCGCCCCGGACGCGCGTACCACGTACGCCGCATCCGCGCGATGCGCTCGTAGGCGGCGCTCAACGGATCTGCGAATGGATACTTCGTGTTCGTCGCAGAACTTCGTGAGCTTCGTGTCAATGGATGACGCGGAAGGGACGGACCACAGCCGATGCGCGATCCGGAGGCAGCAGATCGCGGATGACCGTCAGGGTGCGATCGCGTGCGCCACGGTTCGATTCGACCAGCGCACGCGCAGCGGCGCCGACGCGCGCGCGCCGAACGGGATCGCCGATCAGGCTGAGCATCGTCTCTTCGAACTCGCCGGCCGTTCGGACCTGGATGGCGGCACCATTGGTGAGAAACGTTTCCGCGATCTCACCGAAGTTCTGCATGTGCGGGCCGAAGACGACCGGCTTTCCATATAAGGCGGGTTCGAGGATGTTGTGACCGCCGGCAGGAATCAGGCTGCCGCCAACGAACACGACGGTCGCAATCTGATAAAGCTGCGCGAGCTCACCGATGGTGTCGAGCACGACCGCATCGGCGCGCGGCTCCGCATCGATCGGCAGCTCCGTCCGGCGCACGACCGTGAGCCCTTCGTGGCGGCACAACCGTTCCACTTCGTCAAACCGTTCAGGATGCCTGGCCGCGATGACGAGCAGTGCATTGACCCCAGACGCTCGGACGCGATTGAAGGCGCGAATCACCGGCTCCTCTTCGCCTTTGAGCGTGCTGCCCGCGATGATCACGGGGCGTGTCGGCGGGACACGGAAGAACCGGAGCACGCGCTCGCGGCCACGACCCGGCGTGGGCGACGATTCGAGCGAATCGAATTTCAGACTGCCGGTGACGATGATGCGGGCTGGCTCCGCACCAAGCTCGACGAGCCGGCGCGACGTTTCTTCACCCTGAACGCAGAACCGATCGATGTCAGCCAGCACACGCTTCATGAACGGCCGGACAAGCCGGTAGCGGGGGAACGACCGGTAGGAGATCCGTCCGTTGACCATCAGCGTCCTGACGCCACGCCGCTTGCACTCGCGCAGCAGGTTCGGCCAGATCTCGGTTTCCGTCATCACGAACAGCCGTGGGCGGACGACGTTGAGTGTCCGGCGAGCGGTGAGCGTCCAATCGAACGGGAAATAGAACACCGCATCCACGTCGGGCACGCTGCGGCGCGCCAATTGCTGCCCCGTCAGCGTCGTTGTGGAGAGGAACAGACGCAGCTTCGGATACGACGCGCGGAGTTCGGAAATCAGCGGCCGCGCGCTGAGCACCTCGCCGACCGACACCGCATGCACCCAGATCGATTCGTCGCCGTCGAGGTTGAAGGAGACGGGAAGGTAGCCAAGCCGCTGCGCGATGCTTCCGACGTACTTGTTGTGGCGCAGCGCCTGATAGAGAAAGTACGGCGAGGCCAGCACGAAGACGACCGCGGTGAGAAAGCTATAGAGGAGATACACGCTAACTTGCAGGGAAGGAAGCTCTTAAGGTGATGGCAGTATAGCGCGCCGATTGACCCCGTTCAACGCGGCTTACTAGAATCGGGTGTTTCGGGCGTGTCGGTTCAGGCGCGCATTGGAGAAGTTCGATGGCAGTCAAGGTTGGTATCAATGGTTTCGGCCGTATCGGGCGCAACATCATGCGGGCGGCGATGGGGCACAACGACATCGATTTCGTCGCCGTCAACGATCTCACCAACGCTGCCACACTCGCTCACCTCCTCAAGTACGACTCGGTCCTCGGCAATCTCGAGGCGGACGTGCGCGCTACATCGGATGGCATTACGGTTGCCGGCGATGAGTTCAAGGTTCTTTCCGTGAAGGATCCCGCGCAGCTGCCGTGGAAGGACCTCGGCGTCGACATCGTGGTCGAATCGACCGGCATCTTCACGGATCGCGACGGCGCGGCGAAGCACCTCGCGGCTGGCGCACGGAAAGTGATGATCACCGCGCCCGCGAAGAAGCCTGATATCACCGTCGTGCTCGGTGTCAACGACGACAAGTACGATCCGTCCAAACATCAAATCATTTCGAATGCGTCGTGCACGACAAACTGTCTTGCGCCTCTGGCCAAGGTGATCCACGAACGGTTCACGATCAAGAAAGCGTGGATGACCACCGTGCATTCGTACACGAACGATCAGAACCTGCTCGATTTGCCGCACAAGGACTTGCGGCGCGCGCGCGCGGCGGCGTTATCGATTATTCCGACCACCACCGGCGCCGCGATCGCGGTCGGTGAAGTCATGCCCGAGCTGAAAGGCAAGTTCGACGGCATCGCGATGCGCGTGCCGACGCCAAACGTCTCGATCGTGGACCTGAACGCGCTGGTGGAAAAGAAGACGAGCCGCGACGAGGTCAACGCGGCGCTGAAGGAAGAGGCGTGCGGCCGGTTGAAGGGAATCCTCGCCGTCAGTGACGAGCCACTGGTATCGATCGACTTCCGGCGCAATCCAAATTCGTCGATCGTCGACAGCGCGTACACGAACGTCATGGATGGCGACTTCGTCAAGGTGCTGTCGTGGTACGACAACGAATGGGGCTACTCGAGCCGCTGCGTCGATCTGGTGCGGCGAATCGCGAAGACGTTGTAGGGCGGGCCGTTATGACCGCCATTTGAGCGGGGCTTCACGCCCCGCCATCACATGCCCAAGAAGACTATCCGCGATCTGGAACTGAACGGCCGACGCGTCTTTATTCGCGTGGACTTCAACGTTCCGTTGAAGAACGGCGTCATCACCGACGACACACGCATCAAGGAATCGCTGCCGACGATCAATTACGCGCTCGATGCGGGCGCGTCGACAGTAGTGCTCGCATCCCACCTCGGTCGCCCCAAAGGCAAACCCAACCCCGAGATGAGCCTGCGACCCGTCGCCAAGCGAACGGGCGAACTGTTGGGCAGGAGTATTTCCTTTGCTGAGGACTGCGTCGGCCCTGCTGCGTCGGACGCGGTGTCAGCGGCCCCCGCCAACAGCGTCGTGCTGCTGGAAAATCTCCGGTTCCATCCGGAGGAAGAGAAGAACGACGAGCGCTTCGCCCAGCAGCTCGCGTCACTCGCCGACGTCTACGTGGACGATGCGTTCGGCGCGGCGCATCGCGCGCATGCATCGGTTGAGGCGATCGTCCGCTTTCTTCCAGATGCGGGCGCCGGCCTGCTCATGGAGAAGGAGCTTCGGTATCTCGGCGAGGCAGTTGGCAATCCCGCGCGGCCGTACGTCGCGATACTCGGCGGCGCGAAGGTATCGGACAAGATCGAGGTCATTGAAAATCTGATCCCGCGCCTCGACCGCCTGCTGATTGGCGGTGCCATGGCGTATACGTTCTTGAAGGGCCTGGGAAAACCCGTCGGCAAGTCGCTCGTCGAGGACGACAAGCTCGATGCCGCGCGCAACATTCTCGAACGCGCCAAAGCGCGCGGTCTCGCGCTGTTGCTTCCGGTGGATCACGTCGTCGCCCCGACGGTCGAAGCCGGTGTGCCGACGGAAACACTTGCGGTTGACGATCTGAAAATCGGCGACCGCATGGGTCTCGATATCGGCCCGCGAACTGCCAGCGCGTACGCGGATGCATTGCGCGACGCGCGCACGGTCGTCTGGAACGGACCGATGGGCGTGTTCGAAATCGACGCTTTTGCGCAGGGCACGATCGCGGTCGCGACGGCAGTGGCGGATGTGAACGGAACGACGATCGTCGGCGGAGGAGATTCGATCGCAGCGGTGAAGAAGGCGGGCGTGAGCGATCGCATCACGCACATTTCCACCGGCGGCGGCGCCTCGCTCGAGTTTCTTGCTGGCCGGACGCTGCCGGGCGTGGCAGCGCTGCCGGACAAATGACATGAGAACTCCCTTTATCGCCGGCAACTGGAAGATGTACAAGACCGTCGCCGAGACGGTGAAGTACGTGAAAGAGTTCCGCGGGCTGGTCAAGGATTTCACGAACGTCGAGATCGTGCTCGCGCCTCCGTTCACCGCGCTGCACGCGGCCGCCGAGGCTGCCCGCAACAGTAACGTCGGGATCGCCGCTCAAGATATGCACTGGGAACGCGAAGGCGCGTTCACCGGTGAGATCAGCGCGGCGATGATCCGCGAGACCGGCGCCGAGTACGTCATCATCGGCCACTCCGAACGGCGCACGCTGTTCGGCGAAACAGATGCGATGGTGAATCGGAAGCTCGGGGCGGCGTTTACCGGTGGCCTCACGCCGATCGTCTGCATCGGCGAAACGCTCGATCAGCGCGAGCGGAACGAAACGTTCACCGTGCTCGATCGCCAGATTCGCGACGGCCTGGACCGGATCACATCCGAACAGCTCGTTCAGCTCGTCATCGCCTACGAGCCGGTCTGGGCGATCGGCACCGGACGTAACGCCACGCCCGCGCAGGCGGAGGACGCCCATGGTCACATCCGCAAACGGCTGCAGCAATGGTTCGGCGCGCAGCCGGCAGAGCTCTGCCGGGTTGTCTATGGCGGCAGCGTCAAGCCCGAAAATATCGCCGATCTGGCGATTCAACCCGATGTCGACGGCGCACTCGTCGGCGGCGCGAGCCTGGATGTGAAGACGTTCTTCCAGATCGTTTCGCGGAGCCGCAAGGCGACGGTATAATCAGTTTTTCGCTGAGGACGAAAGGCAAATGCTGTACTACCTGGTGAGCGCGCTCTACATCCTCGTCTGCTTTACGATGATGCTCGTCGTCTACCTGCAACAGGGCAAAGGCGGCGACATCGCGAGCGCGTTTGGTGGTGCGAGCAGCCAGGCGGCCTTTGGTGCCCGCAGCGGCGCCACGGTCCTGTCGCGCGCGACCTGGATCTGCGCCGCCATCTTCATCTTCGGTGCGCTGGCGTTGGGAATCATCGGCAGACAAGGTCCGGGATCGGTCGTCGGTGGCCGCTCGCCGCTGTCGCAGCCGTCAGGTCCGACGCCCTCGCCGCTGGCGCAGCCGCTACCGGGTCCGGCGACGGCACCGCCGCCAGCCAACAGCGCAACACCCGCACCGGCGCCGGCGCCTGCGCCGGCAAAGTAACCAGACTCGTAGAGGCGAACCTTCGTAGAGGCGGACCTTTAGGTCCGCCTACCTTAGATTCGGTGGCCATCAAGCCACTCGAGCGCCTTCGGCTCCTCCGCGAACATCTTCATCGGCATCGGCAGGCGCGCAACGCTGAAATAGACGTTGCCCATCGTGCGTCCCAGCGGGCTGGTGTCGATGAGGAGCGCCAGCGCGGTGAATGCGTCAGCGATGTTTCGTCCCGAATACATACGTCTGACATCCGCGGCCAGAGGCGCGGCCTTGCGGATGTCGACGAGAATCGGACACCGCTGACCACCGCGCGTCGCGATCGCTGCTAAGACGTTTTCGCTGGCGTCGCTGACCGATTGGCGCGCGCCGTTGCGGACGCGGACGATGACGATGCCGGCATCGGAGAGCTCGATGCGGGCGGTTCGAGTGTCGGGCACCGGTCGAATTTCATATACTGGATTGCCCACCACGCGGAAGTGGCGGAATTGGCAGACGCACCAGCTTGAGGGGCTGGCGGTAGCAATACCGTGGGGGTTCGAGTCCCCCCTTCCGCACCAACCTCTAAGTATCAAGAAACCAGTGACTTGCTCGGCGTGGACGACGCCTCGGCGTCGTCTGAGTGGGACGAGTCTTCCGCACCGTCTTTGCAAGAATTTGCAAGACGCTCGGCCTCCGCTCTCGCCTGCTCGACTCGCAGCAACGCGAGGCGAAGCCGGCGGCTGGTGGTGTTGAGGTACCGCGTCGTCGTGGTGAGGTTCCGGTGTCCCAGGAACTTCGACACGTCGGTCGTGAGCACGCCTGCCTCCTCGAACCGGGACGCCGTCTCGTGACGCAGGTCGCGAAGCTGGAATCCCGTGAGGCCGGCGGCCTCCCGCGCGTTCTCCCACGCCGTCCTGACGCTCTACAAGCCGCCGCAGGAAGTCCGTCGTCTTCTGGCCATGAGTGATGCCTGCGAAGGTGCAGTACTGGCGTTCGACGAATACGCCGCTGTGAATGAGGACCTCGACCAAGAAGCGCGCCTGCCGGTCGGTAAATCCAAAAGCGCTGACCGCTTCTGTGCGCTCCCCCGTGAGGCGCTCGATGTCCCAATTCGACGGCGGTTGCGGCAGGTTCATAGGAATCTTTCTGCGAGGTCTGGGTCGAACGGCGCGCCTCGCCCGCTGCCGCTGCTGGCATGGATCGAAAATCCCGAACGACGCGCGGGCCGCGGCGTGGCCGCCGCGGTAGTGTTCGGTCGTGACTTCGATGTCGACGTGGTGGACTTCGCCGGCAGCGTCCTGGTATTCGATTCGAGCGTCGGGAAAGTGCACCTGCTCGTCGAAGTACGGCAGGTCGTGCTCGCGCGCCCATGCCTCAACTTCCTCGCGGCTGCGATCGGGCCGGCCATCGCTCTCGCGGTCGCCTCGATTTCGCTCCTGTAAGAACCGCTGGTACTCCCGTTTCAGCTCTCGATCCAGCTCCACGCGAAGGATGCGTGCGTCACGGTCCTGCAGCTTCTCGGCTTCGCGCAGATAGGCGCGGTAGATCTGCGCATCGTGCGTCCGCTCGCGCGCCCTGTCAGCGCTTGCGTAGAAGGCCTGACGATGGCCTGAGTCGGCCTTTCGATGGTGCTCGAGCAGGTCACGGCCTTCCCTGGTCAGCGTGATGGCGCGCTCGCGTTCGTTCAGCGGGACGCGCTTGATGAGCCCTTGCTTCTCCAGGTGTCGAAGGTCAACGGTTTCGTCGCGCTGGTCGCGCAGATCCCGTTCCGGGACGACGCGAAAAGCGCCGACGGTCGCGAGCGTTCGCGATTCCGACCGATTCAGCGCGTAGTCGCGATCGCGTTCGTGAACCAGCCTCGCGGTCGCGTCCATCTGGCAGTTCCAAGTCGCGCACGAACACATCGCGAGGGTCGAAGCTTCCCCGGTCACCATCGCGGTCGTGCTCGCGAGTGTCGTACCCGATTTGTTCGTCACGAAGCGCCAATTCATGGGCACGGCCGAGGACAAGCCACTCGCAGTCATGAATTCCGTCTTCGCGGTCGCGGATGTCGGCGTCGCGCGGATCGAAATCGCCTGCCATCGCAAATTTCCCTCGAACGGCTGCAATTCGCACAAGCCGAAAGAGCCGATGACGCGATTATGCGAAGCCGCGATACCCGTGGCAATTCACGATCGAGCGGTTTCGTGTGGTGTTGGGTGATGAGTGTTCTTGTAGATCGCGAATCAGCCGGGGGCCGATCGACGTTACTTGAGTACCGAGTCCATGAAACAACTCACCGCGCCGGCGCTGTCGCCAAGCGCGCAGGAACTGCTGGCGGCGATTGTGTGGCGATGACGACGAGAGTCGATGTGGGCGCTGTAGGAGGCTGCGCGGTGGGCGGGCGCTTTCAATCAGACGAGATATGGCTCACGATCATATCCACTTGAGCGCTCGCCTACTTCGTCGGCACGAGGCGTTGGAGCATCTCGTCGAAGTGCTGCACGACGACGAGCTGGGGCGGCGACGCGTCCGACACGTTCACGGGCTTGATCAGGAGGAACCGTTGACCGTCCGGCGAGATATCGTAGGCCAAGCCAGGAAAACCGCCGGGTGTAAACACGGAGCCGTCCTTCAGCAGCATCGCCGGCGTGGTCGCAGCCCACGACGCGGCGGGCTCGACACCGACGCGCATCAGCCCGTTGCCTGGCGACACGTAGAACAACTCCCGCCCGTTGCGCGACCAAAGCGGCTGCGTTCCACCGCCATTGGAAACCTGCGAGCGGCCGCTCACCACGTCCGGATACGGCCGCACATAGATCTCGAATGTCCCAGAGTCGTTCGCCTCGTAGGCGAGCCACCGGCCGTCCGGTGAGACGATGCCGTTGCGCTCAACGGCAGGTGTGTGTACGAGCGGCGTGACCGCGTGGGTCCCCGTCAATGACACCTGCATGACATCCTCGCGCGTTTGTGGCACCGCCTCGGTGAAGAGGAGGCGCGTGCCGTCCGGCGTGACCGCGCTGGCGCTCTGCGGGTTGGAACTCGTCGTCAACTGCTCGGCCGCGCCGGTTCCGTCAGCCGCCTGCGCGTAAAGATTGCGCACGCCTTCCCGCTCCGAGCTGAAGAGCAGGCGTTGGCCGTCAGGGGTCCATACCGAGTAGGTATCAATGCTTGGTGTAGACCTCAGTCGCGTGAGCGTCAGCCGCGCCAGGTCCCAGACCCAGAGGTCGATCCCCTGATCAGCGGCCACGACCACGAGGCGGCCGCCGTCGGGACTTATCCGCGGATAGATATAGACGCGCGGCGGTGCAGGAATCGTCGTCTCACGTCCCTGTCGATCGACCCAGACAAGCGTCCTTTTTTGGGGCGCCCCAGTGCTCCCCCGCACGTAAACCAGCGTGCCGTCGTCCGCTACCACTGCATCCACACCGCCGCCGGCGAGCACCCCTGATGTCGTCGCCACTTCAGGAACGACCGGGACAGGTGTGCCGCGCGTCGTAAGAGCGACGGGATCGAAGGCGATCGCGCGGAGCGTGCCGCCAGCAGCGTAGACAAGATGCCCGCTCGCGACATAGTGTGCGTGCCCGCCACCTCGCACGACGATTTTCTGTGTGTGCGTCTGGAGGTCGAGGACCGCGATCTGCGCTTCCTCCACGCCCGGGGTCGTCGGAATAATCGTAAAGAGCACGGCGCGTCCGCCCGGCAACATCTCCGGCCACAGGTGATCAGCCTCTCCGCGCGCGCCATCGGGACGCGTGAGCACCGTTACCGGCCCGCCGCCCGCCGCCACGCGCTGGAGCCCAGTCGAGCGACTTGCCGTCGCGAAGATGATCGTGTCGTCCGGCAGCCAGACCGCCCCGCGCGAGGCGTTGTCGAGTGTGGCGAGCGTTACCGCAGGCCCACCGGTCATGGCCACCTTTTTCAGCGTCATCAGATTGTCGGCGAAGCCGACCCACTGGCCGTCGGGTGAAACAAACGGGCCACGCGGCAGGCCGGTGTAGACGCTCACTGGCTCGAGCGCATCCAATGATCGGACGAAGAGGGTCGTTCCGTTGTTGCCGCCGTAGACGACGCGCGAGCCGTCCGGTGTGATAGCGAGATCGCGATCCCCGCCGCTGAACGTCAGCTCCGTCGCGGGCGTCGTCGCGAGCGTGAGCTGCACAACACGCGGCGATGCCGGACGCGTCACATACCAGAAGACTGCACCGACGGCTGCGCCTGTGATGAGTATGGCGCCTGCGGTTATCAGAGCCATACGCACGCGCATGGCTTGTCGGAGTTGCGCAAGTGCTATGGCTACGGCGGTGGTAATGCGCGGTTGAACGGCGGCCTCGTCGATCGAAGCAGCCGCGCCAAGAGTGCCCGCTTCTTCGATCGTGAAGCGGGCGGCGGCGATCTCTCCAACTCGCTTACGGCGATCTTTCTCGAGACAGCGCCGCAGCAGCGTGCGAATGGGCGGCGGGACTGTGGTTGGCAAGGCGGTCCAATCGGGTTCGCGCGCCAACACGGAGGCAAGCGTCTCGCTGACGTCGTCGGCTGCGAACGCGCGCTTGCCGGTGAGCATCTCGTAGAGGACGCAGCCGAACGCCCAGATGTCGCTGCGTTTGTCAGCCGGCTTGCCTTTCGCCTGCTCCGGTGACATGTAGGCGGCGGTGCCCAGCAACACACCAACGCCGCTGACCAGAGCAGGACTGGTGACGGTAGGCGAGAGTGATGCTGCTCGCGCCGGCTTCGCGTCGCCGAGCGCTGGCTCGAGCGCTTTTGCCAGCCCGAAGTCGAGCACTTTCACCGTACCGTCCGGGCGCAGCTTGATGTTTGCCGGCTTCAGGTCACGATGGATGATGCCCTGCTCGTGCGCGGCCTCGAGCGCCTCCGCGATCTGCCGCGCAATCGGCAATGCTTCGTCCACTGGAATTGCGCCCTGAGCAATTCGATCCGCAAGAGTAGGACCTTCGACGAGCTCGAGGACGAGCGCGTGGACATCGCCGGAGTCTTCAAACCCGTGGATGGCGCCGATGTTGGGATGATTGAGCGAGGCGAGCACCGTCGCTTCGCGGCGGAAGCGTGCGATGCGATCCGGATCCTGGGCTACCGCCTCCGGCAAGACTTTCAGCGCCACCTCACGCTGCAGCTTCGTATCGCGAGCACGGTAGACCACGCCCATGCCGCCGGCGCCGATGACCTCGAGCAATTGGTACGCACCGAGGCGGCTCCCCGGCGGAAGCGCGAGTGGGGTGGCGAGAAAGCTTTCGCCCTGACCGAGCAGCGATTCGACAGCGCCGCGAAGTTCCTTGTCGTCGCGGCAGGCGTCCACCAGGTAGGCATCGCGATCGACGGCATCGCGCGCGATCGCGACGTTATAGATCGCTGAAATCTGCCGCCAGCGATCCGCTGACGTCACGGTGTCCCATCCTGCGGTGACCAATTGAGGATGACCTGTATCGGGGCCGTGTTCTCCTGTTGGATCGTCCTGACCACCAGGAATCGATCGCGATCACCGACCATGTAGTTGATTCGATCCGCGGCGCCACCCAACACGCGAGACATCGGTTCACAGTTCTCGCACGCCAGCCCGTACAGATCGAAGAGTGACTGCGGAGTGAACGGCTCGCCCGCCTCCGCGGCCTGCGATGGAATCGACACCAGATGCCCGTCGGCGTCGACATAAAAGAGCTCGCGACCGTCAGGGCTCCACCGAGGCCGCGAGGCTCCATTGGTCGACAGTTGACGTCTCATTGCCCCCGACGGAAATTCCTGGAGATACACTTCGAATTGTCCCGTCGTGTCAGATTCGAACGCGACCCATCGCCCATCGGGTGATAGATGCGGGTTTCGCTCGTCGGCGCTCGATTCCGCAACTGGAAACGGCGTTCCCAGAGGTTTCTCGGACAATGCAAAGATGTCTCGATCGCCTTTTGGCGTGAGCGTCCAGTACACGATGTACCGTCCATCGCGCGACCATTGGCCCGCGTACTTGTGCTGGGCGCTGGTCAGCAGCTGGCGATCGGTCGCTTGATCATCAACCGACTGTTCAAATAGATCGTTGGACGTCGTGGAACGGATGGAACTGAAGGTGAGATGCTTCCCGTCAGGCTCCCACACCGGCATGACCTCGTTGGTCGGACCGGTCGTAATCCGTCGCATCGCGCCACTCGGCAGGCTGACGACCCAAATGTCCACGTTGCCGTTGACACTGCGATAGAACGCGACGTCCTGACCGTCGGGCGACAGTTCGGGCGCGAGAAGCTCATTGACCGGTGTTCCTATCGGCGTGAGCTTCTGACCTGACCGGTCGATCCAGACGAGTTGTTGCTGTGGATTCGACGCTGGTCCCGCGCGGAATGCAATCGGCCCGGCAGCGGATACCGACACAGCCGCACGGCCGAGATACTGGACAGCCACGTCGTTGGCGACGACCACCGTCGGCCCGGAGAGGCTGAGCCGAGCCGCGTCGAACCGTTGCGCCAGAAGCCTGTTACGTTCAACGAAGAGCAGGTAACCAGAGGGGGCATAGGCGCCCGGACTGTCGGTGCCGAGCAGACGCACACCGTACGGTCCGTTCAGTTCACCACCGTAAATTCCCCGCACGTCGGGCCCGCCCTGCACGAAATACAAGAAATGTCGGCCGTCAGGAAGAAGCTGTGGAGACCCGTGATCGAGTTCCTGCCCGCGTCTTGTGGTCACGATGGTCTGGTTGCCGCCGCCAACTGGCGCACGCGCAAGGCCGGCGCGCATGCCGAACAGCAGCATGCCGTCGGCGCCCCACGTCGCCCCGATGCCACCAACCGGCACGAGGAGCCGTGTAGCGTCCGTTTCGACATCGATGCTCCGCAGCGTACTGTTAGGAAACGCCTGGAATCCGAGCTGTCTGCTGTCGGGGGACCAGAACGGGAATCTCGCTCCTTCGGTTTGAGGAAGCCGCTTTCGTGTCCCGTCGCGGAGGTCATAGACCCACAAGGTCGATCGCTGATCCGACCGTGCGACAAAGGCGACTTTGCGTCCATCAGGTGAAACCGCCAACGAAACCGGATCGGTGGTCGGCGGCGTGGCAATCTCCAGTCGCGTCTCTGGGAGAGCCACCGGGGGGGCGTTCCGAGACCATTCGAATGCCGCGAGCGACAGAGCCGCAACGATCAACGGGACGCCGACCGCAACCAACATGGACGGGCGCGCGAAGATACCGCGGCTGCGCGCCAAAGGGTCGTCGTCCCGGCCACCGCTGCTCGCCGCATCGTCGATCTCAATACGCGCGACGGCGGCATCGGACAAGCGATTCTTAGGGTTTTTCGCAAGGCAGCGGCGAAGCAGACGGCGGATAGCGTCCGGTGTAGACGCTGGCAGCAAACCGAAATTGGCGTCACTCTTGATTACGGCAGCAAGCGTTTCGGAAATGTCTTCGCCCGGAAACGCTCGCGCGCCGATCAGCATCTCGTAGAGCACGCAGCCGAACGCCCAGATGTCGCTCCGCTTGTCGGCAGGTTTGCCCCGCGCCTGCTCGGGCGACATGTAGGCGGCGGTGCCGAGCATCACACCAACGCCGCTCACGATCGCAGGACTGGTGATGGTAGGGGAGAGCGAGGCAGCCGCGGCAGATCCAGTGCCCGCAGGTTCCAACGCTTTCGCGAGGCCGAAGTCGAGCACCTTGACCGTGCCGTCGGGACGCAGCTTGATGTTCGCCGGCTTCAGGTCGCGATGAATAATCCCCTGCTCGTGCGCGGCTTCGAGGGCCTCCGCGATCTGCCGCGCGACTGGCAGCGCCTCTTCGATCGGAATCGGCCCTTGTGCGATCCGATCGGCGAGCGTGGGGCCGTCGACCAGCTCGAGGACCAGCGCGTGCACGTTGCTGGAGTCTTCAAAGCCGTAGATGGCGGCAATATTCGGATGGTTGAGCGAGGCGAGCACCGTTGCTTCCCGGCGAAAGCGGGCGATGCGATCCGGATCGAGCGCCACCGCCTCAGGCAAGACCTTCAGCGCGACATCACGCTGCAGCTTCAGGTCGCGTGCGCGGTAGACGATGCCCATGCCGCCGGCGCCGATCACTTCAATCAGTTCGTACGGTCCAATGCGGCTGCCCGCCGGCAGTGTCACTGGCGAGGCGAGAAAGCTCTCGTGTGGATCGTGCGCCAACAACGACTCGACGTCGCGGCGGAGATCGGCATTCCCACCACATGTCTGCGTCAGATACACGTCGCGGTCCTTGCCGGTGCGGGCGGCTGCCTGCTGATAGATTGCCGAAATCTGCCGCCAACGCTCCGGGGGCATCTCCGCGATTGGCATCACTTGTTGGCTGGCACGAGCCGTTTCAATTCCTGGAACCAGTTCTGCACGATCACGATCTGCGGTGTTTCCTTGGCCGACTTGTCGGATGACTCAACATCTTTGATCATCAGAAATCGCCCGCCATCGGCGGATACGTCAAACCCTCTTGCGCCACCTGCGTTTTCGGCGAAGTAACCTTTGTCGAGAACCTTCGTCGGCTTGCCAGCGTTCCACGTGATGCCGGGCGTAACCGCCACGCTCATCAGAGCGCCATCCGCGGCGAGGTAAAACAACTCCCGGGCGCTTCGCCCCCAAAGCGGTTTCGTCCCTCCAGCGATCGACACCAGCGTGCGCGCCGCAGCTACGTTCGGGAACGGCCGTACATAGATTTCAAACCGCCCCGAGTCGTTTGCTTCGTAGGCGAGCCATTTGCTGTCGGGTGAGACTTCGCCGTTCAATTCCACGAAGCGAGTTTTGACCAGCGGTGCGGGCTGGCGATTGCCGGTAAGCGCGACCATCATCAGGTCGCGATCGCTGCCCACCTCTTCGCGAAAAATCACTCGATTATCGGAAAGGACAGCCGACGGGTATTGACCGTTCGAACTGTGCGTCAACCGTTCGGCCGCGCCGCTGCCATCGGCCGGCTGCCAGACCAGATTGCCCCTCCCTGGAGGGCCGGCACTATATACGAGGTGACGGCTGTCGGGCGCCCAGACCGGTACGACGTTTTGTTCAGGATCGTTTGTCAGACGCTGCAATACCTCGCGCGCCAATTCCCAAACCCAGATGTCGCGCTTCTGGCCGTCGTTGATGTCCATCGCGATGCGCGTTTCGTCGGGCGACAATCGGAGAGTGGTGTACCCGGCTGGCGGCGCTTTGATCGACTCTTCCCGACCCTGACGATCGACCCACACAAGTCTGCGCTGCACCGCAGGACCGGGATCCTTGAGGTACGCCAGGCTGCCGTCGCGGGATACGTCGAAATCGTACGCGCCACTGACTTTTATGGCGACTCCCGGGACAAGGGAGACAGGCGCGCTGGTGACCTCCTGCCGGGTCAGGTCGAACGCCACCGCCTCGAGAGTGCCGGCGCGGCCGTACACGAGGTGGCCGCTCTGCACATAGTGTGCGTCGCTGCCCCGCACGAGCATCTTCTGCGCGCCCGTTCGCAGATCGAGCAGCGCGATTTGCGCGTTCTCTTCAGCTCGGTAACTGCCGGTCAGTACGGTAAACAGGACAGCGTGGCCGCCAGGCAGGAAATGCGGCCACGCGTGCGCGACTTCGCCCCGTGCCGCGTTTGGTCTGGTCAGGGGGAGTGGCTGGCCTCCAGCCGCTGAAATCTTCCACAGGCCGGAAGGGGACACAGGATTACTTGCGAAGACGACTGTTCCGTCCTCGCTCCATGTGCCCGACGTTTGGCCCAAGAATGGCGTCGTGCCTATTGTGGACACCGCCCCACCGTCCACGCGAACCTTCTTCAGAGTTCCGCTCGCGTAAAACGCGACCCATTCGCCGTCAGCCGAAAAGAACGGGTTGCTGACAGCACCTGCTGTATTGAGCTCACTTGCGGATGTGGATGTCAGTGAGGTCGCCTCTAACTGGGTGAGCGTGCGGACGAAGAGTGTGGCGCCACGCTGAAGCCCTCCATCACCGTTGTTAGCGACATACACCACGCGCGCGCCATCAGGTGAAATTGCAAGATAGCGATTCTGTCCCTGCGCAACGGCTGCTGAACCTGGGACGCTGATTGTCAACCGCGTCACTCGCAGCGTCGGCAGTGGCCTTCCGAACCACATGATCGTGCCAACGACCGCCGCGCCAGCGAGCGACGTCAGACCATAGGTCGCGATTCGCCGCCATCGTGTCACCGGTGCAGTCGGCGCGAGCGGCTCCGCGCGGTCCAAATCCTGCGGATTCAGCGCCTCGTCGAGCTCAAGTCGAAGATCCGCGATGTCCGACAGACGTCGCTTTCGATCCTTCTCAAGACTGCGACGTAAGAGTCGTCGAATGGCCACTGGCGTCGTCGCGGAAAGCGGCCGCCAGTCCGGCTGCGCCTTCAAGATATTCGCGAGCGTATCGCTGATGTCATCACCCTCGAATGCGCGCTTGCCGGTGAGCATCTCGTAGAGCACGCAGCCGAACGCCCAGATGTCGCTGCGTTTGTCCGCGGGCTTGCCTTTCGCCTGCTCTGGTGACATGTAAGCGGCGGTGCCAAGCAACACGCCGACGCCACTCATCACTGCGGGACTCGTAATGGTCGGCGAGAGCGACGCCGCCGTCTCCGCGTTGCTCAGGACCGGCTCGAGCGCCTTCGCGAGCCCGAAGTCGAGCACCTTCACGGTGCCATCGGGTCGCAGTTTGATGTTGGCCGGCTTCAGATCACGGTGGATGATGCCTTGCTCGTGCGCCGCTTCGAGTGCTTCGGCGATCTGGCGCGCAATCGGCAATGCTTCGTCTACTGGAATTGCGCCCTGAGCAATCCGATCGGCGAGCGTGGAACCGTCGACGAGCTCGAGGACGAGCGCGTGCACGTCGCCAGAATCCTCGAACCCGTAGATCGCACCGATGTTGGGATGATTCAGTGACGCGAGCACCGTCGCCTCGCGGCGGAAGCGCGCGATGCGATCCGGATCCTGGGCGACCGCCTCCGGCAAGACTTTCAGCGCGACCTCACGCTGCAGCTTCAGGTCGCGCGCGCGGTAGACGATGCCCATGCCGCCGGCGCCGATGATCCCGACGAGTTCGTAGGCGCCGAGGCGGCTGCCTGGCGGCAATCCAATGGGCTGCGCGAGAAAACTCTCGCCTTGCGCCAGCAGCACCTCGACCTCGCGCCGCAGGTCGTCGTCGCCGCCGCAGGCGGAAGACACGTACGCCGTGCGATCGGCGCCGGGGCGCACGATCGCCGCGTTGTAGATCGCCGAGATCTGACGCCACCGGTCGGCGGTCATGCCTCCTGCTGGTTTGGGCCAGATTCTAATCCGGCCACACGATCAGTTCTGCAGGTCCTTCGAATTCAGGACGACGGTAATCGGCATCGTCTTGTCCTCACCCGTGATCACGTTCATCAAGAACCGTTG
>Ga0068859_100002211_pt1 | contig 19739 bp, 19 predicted proteins | sample KBSSwiS22_FD_66585 | JGI IMG/M metagenome (GOLD analysis project Ga0068859, IMG submission 66585) | Switchgrass rhizosphere microbial communities from Kellogg Biological Station, Michigan, USA - KBS Switchgrass S2-2 | ecosystem: Host-associated > Plants > Roots > Rhizosphere > Soil ...
CATAGCAATCACGACGGGTAATACAAAAAGGATTTTACGCATTTTCTTGTTCTCCTTGTTCATTTCCGCGTGTGTCGGAGTTTTTGCGCCTCCCGACGCTACGCCCGGCTACCGCTCGGCTTTCTCGGCTCTACGGGTGGAATAACGTGCCAGCGTCTTGGGGAATTCCTGGACTGGCGCAGGAGCCGTAATGCGGTCTTCCTTCAAAGTATCTTTTGCGGTGACGCCCTCGCCGTACACATCGCGCATATCGTCCTTGGAGGCTTTGATCACAACTCCCTTAAGTTCCAGACCCGCGAACAGTCCCTTACTTCGTGAGTAAGATAGGATTTGTGCCCGAAGCTTGATGTCGGTCTCGGCGCCAGCCTGACGCCCGACCGGACCTGCAGCCACGGATGCGTCTCCGCCAATTGTGAACTCGTCCGAAAGCAGACTATTGATTCCGTCCTTGGTCATAAATAGCAGGACGAAATCGGTAGCCTGCGCTCCGATCTGCAAGCCGATGCTTGCACCGCCAAGATTGAAGAAGGCGGGTGCGCTCCAGCCGCGCGCCGAGCGACAGCTCGCCACGCCGCGACCACCGCGGCCGCCCACGATAAATCCAGCCTTAATCACCTGCGGAAAGACAGCTACACATTCGGCGCCATCAAGGATGTCCTGCGGAATCGCCTTGTCCGGCGCCCGCATGATCTCATTAAAAACCACGGCAGCCTTTTCAGACTGCCGTGCCTCATCCTTGATTTTGTTGGATTGAGCGAAAGATACTGAACTGGCCAGTATCATGAATGTGACTGCTCCCGCCATCATTAACCGATTCTTTTCTCGATGCTCATTCATAACTCCCTTTCAGAAACTCGGTTAAAGTACCGCCCTGCGTCCATTGATCAGGTTGATGACCACCACGACGAGTGCGATAACGAGCAGGATGTGAATGAATCCGCCCATTGTGTATGAGCTGACCATTCCGAGAAGCCAAAGCACTAGCAGAATCACAAAGATGGTCCAAAGCATGGTTCGTTCTCCTTTTCTGGACCGTCGTTCAAGCGATTGTTCTGGAGAATTTGATCTCCCTTGCGATTCTGAGTCGATAACAACCGCTTGATTGACGGTACCGCCGACCATTAGGCAAAACGCGTTCCGTAGAGTATCCGACGGGCAATAAGGGATTTGTGGGCTAATATATCGGGCAATTCAGGCTTGAGGACTAGCCATCCCCGAATCTGTATTCGAAGTATACAGAGGCTGATTCAGCGCGGTGTATGTCAGACGTGCAGACCGCCCTTGCAGGCGATTAGGCGTCAGGTAAGCCGTTGTGTCAGTGCCGTCGTCAAGCGGTCTTCATGCACAAACGCGATGCTCAGATGCGCCTCCCCCCAGCCATTCTTGTCCTCCTACCTTCCATGCCTCATCCCAAAGAGTGGACAAATGTACGGGATCGTATACATAAGACCGAGCCCTCAAGAGTGAAATACCTGTATTTTCTATGAATTAACATTGGCACGCTTGTTGCCCTTCTAATTGGCGGGATGAAAAGTGGGGGCGCAGAGTGTCCCCGAGCGATTGACAAGAAGGAAGGGCACAATGAAAGACATCTTGAAACGTACGGCATTTGGATTCGCATTCGCCGCGATGTCACTCATGGGAATGAGCGTACAGACGAGCGCGCAGAATGAAGGAAGACGGCCGCACAGGGACCGTGGGCAGGAGCAGCAACAAGCGCAGCAAGCGCAACAAGAGCAACCGCAACAGCAGCAACAGCGAATACCGCGACCGGAGCGTGTATATCGGCAGCGGGACCAGCAACAGCAGGACCAGTCGCAAGCCCGGCAGCAGCAGCAAGCTCAGCAGGCGCAGCAACAGCAGCAGGCTCAGCAGCAACAGCAGCGACAACGCCAGGAAGAACAGACGCGATGGCAGCAGCGGCAGGCTCAGCAACAAGCGCAGCAACAGCAGCAACAGCAACGTCAGCAGGACCAGTCGCGATGGAGCCAGCAACGTCAGCAGGACCAGTCGCGGTGGGGCCAGCAACAACAGCAGCAGCAGCAGCGTCAGCAGGACCAGTCGCGATGGGAGCAGCAACGGCAGCGTCAGCAGGACCAGTCGCGATGGGGTCAGCAATCGCAGCATGACCAGCAGCAGAGAATTGAACGGCAGCGTCAGCCGGACGGCCGATGGCAGCAACAGCGTCTCTCAGAGGTACGGCAACGCCAGCTCATAGCCGAGCAGCGGTCACGCTTCTCGCGTTATGGTCAGCATCTGGATCGGCAGCAACAATTCGCTCAACAGCGGATGTTCATGCTCCAGCAGCAACGGCGCATGGCGCAGTATCGCTTCCAGCAGCAGTACTGGGAACGCCTGCGGCAACAGCAGCGATATCTCCAGTCGGTAAGAAGCTACGATTACGATCGTGATCCGTACTTCTATACGGCGCCGAACTATCGCTACAGCCGCGGCGGCAGATTCTATGAGACCAATGAGTACGGCGCAAATCTTCTCCGGCAGGCCATAAACTATGGTTATGAGGAAGGGTTCCGTGCTGGACAGGCTGACCGCGAAGATAACTGGCAGTATAACTACCAGGAGTCGTTTGCTTATCAGGATGGCAACTACGGCTACGATGGCAACTACGTAGACCAGGACGAATACAACTACTACTTCCGCCAGGGCTTTGAAAAGGGCTATGAAGATGGCTACTACAGCCGCAATCGGTATGGCACCTATTCAAACGGGAAGTATGCAATCCTGGGGGCCATCTTGTCGCAGATACTAAATTTTCAATCGCTCTCTGACTACTAAGACGAGCGTTTAACAGGCACGCGCCCGGCTCCGCTAACCAGAGAAGTTAGCGGAGACCGGGCGTTTCTTTTCTGCACTCCATCCGCCATTCGTCGCGGCCCGCGACACTCTCTCTCTCGTAGACTAGACAACTGTTTTCTGCAAGAATGCTCCGACTATCGGAGCGGAATCAAACTTCGCGCAGCCCGCATGGAGGATAACCAGGGAGATGACGATTGAGCGATTCGTTCGAATGACGGGTTTCTTCTTCGTGGCAATCTCTGCGCTGTGCCTGGGCCCGAGTCGGCAGTCGACTGCCCAGAACAAGGCACCCGAAGTGCCTTCGCCTCAGAACCTGCGACTGGAACCCTGTAGACTGGCGGGATGGAATGAGGACGTGCGTTGCGGGAGCTATGCAGTCTTCGAGGACCGACGGGCGAAGGCCGGTCGCAGGATAACGCTCAAGGTAGTCGTGCTGCCTGCGCTGGCCGAAAAGCCGGCCCCCGACCCGGTCTTCTACTTCTCCGGCGGACCGGGCGGGAGCGCCGTGGACACTGTGACCAGAGCAGGGAAGCCGTACTTAGCCGGTCTCCGTCGCGATCGGGACATCGTCTTCGTTGACCAGCGCGGTACGGGCGCCTCGAATCCGCTCCCTTGCAATCTTTACGGCGACAGGAACGATATCACCAACTTCGTCGGGGAATTGTTTTCACTTGAGAAGCTGCGAGCATGCCGGGCTGAACTCGAGAAGAGCGCCGATTTGAAGCTCTATTCCACGCCGATGGCTATGGAGGATCTTGACGAGATTCGCGCGGCGCTCGGTTATGACCGGATCAACCTTTACGGTGGTTCCTACGGTTCGACGGCGGCTCTGGTCTACCTGCGTCAGTTTTCGCAACACGTTCGAACCGCAACGCTGCTTGGAGTGGTGGCGCCTGAACAGAGCCTGCCGCTGCCGTTTGCGAAGGGCGTCCAGAACTCACTGGACAGGCTCTTCCAGGATTGTGCCGCTGACGATAAGTGCCGCGCCGCGTTCCCCGACCTCAAGTCGGATTTGAACACAGCGTTGAAATTGCTCGACAAAGAACCTGCGAGCGTCGATGCGCTCAACCCGTACACACGGAAGCCGCAGCATGTCACTCTGACTCGCGCAGCCTTCGTCGAATTCGTGCGGACGCTTTTGTACACGCAGGACGGATCGCGGTGGCTGCCGTTGATGACTCATCAAGCGGCAGACGGAGAATTCGGCCTGTTCGTGACGATCGGCTTTCAGCTCTTCCGCAGCATCGATGATCAGATTGCCAGAGGTATGCATTTCTCGGTAGTCTGCGGCGAGGACATCCCGTTTGTCACGGACGAAGATGCAAAGCGCGAGATGATCGGCTCATTTTACGGCGAGGGCCGTCTCAAGGCCTACCGGCAGGCATGCGAAATCTGGCCTAGAGGGAATGTACCCGCGAGCTTCACGAGTCCCGTGAAGTCCGATGTCCCTGTGCTCCTGATTTCCGGCGAAGCGGATCCGGTTGCACCGCCGTGGCTGTCCGAAGCGGCGGCACGCCAGCTCACTAATGGACGTCATGTAATTGTTCCGCACACTGGCCACTCTTTTGGTTACCCGTGCGTTGACGCCCTGGTCGTCGCATTCGTGACGAAGGGTTCTGCTCGGGAACTCGACGTTGCGTGCCTGTCCCAGGTGAAGCGTCCGCCATTTGTAACGGAAGAGATGTTGGCTGCGATTGCGCGAAGCCAGGTAACCAGGGAGGACTCGCCTGCAGGGGCGGAGCTGGAAGTTTGGCAAGGCGTACTGGAAATCGGCCAGGCCAAACTTAGATTGGTGTTGAGGCTGTCAAGAAGGCCGGACGGCAAGCTAACAGCCAAGGTCGACAGCCCCGATCAAAACGCGAGCGGTATGCCGGTCAGTGCAATAAACTTCACGGACAAATCGCTGCGTTTCGAGATGGACATCATCGGCGCCGTGTATGAGGGCAAGCTCAATGGTTCGGAGATTACAGGTCACTGGCAACAGGGCGGCAATAGCTGGCCCCTCGATTTCAAGCGCTCGAAGTAGGGGCACGGGCGATTTTGGATTTTGGATTTTGGATTGAAGCATTCGGGAGATCATTATGCGTGCAACGGCGGGATTGATGATTATGGCCCTTTGTGGTTTTTTTGCGCTTAACTCGATGACCAATGCAGCTGGGAAAGCGACGTGGAAGAAAGAGAGCTTTGGGACCACACCCGACGCCCAGAATGTCGACCTCTATACCTTAACTAATTCGCACGGCGTTGAGGCGAAGATCACCACGTACGGCGGTATCGTCGTGTCGCTGAGGGTTCCGGACCGTGCCGGAAAGTTCGATGACGTCGTGCTGGGGTTCGACCGGCTGGAGCAATACTTAAAGGGCCATCCCCATTTCGGCGCTATCACCGGTCGCTATGCCAATCGCATAGCCAAAGGACGCTTTTCGCTGAATGGCACTGAGTACAAGCTTGCCATAAATAACGGAGAGAACCATCTACACGGGGGACTCAAGGCTTTCGATAAGGTTGTCTGGAAGGGAAAACCCCTGACGAAACGTGACGGTGTCGCGCTCGAGCTGAGCTATCTCAGCAAAGACGGCGAGGAAGGCTATCCCGGGAATCTGGCAGTCAAAGTCGTTTACACACTGACGGACAAGAACGAACTGCGAATCGACTACGATGCGACGACTGACAAGGACACGGTCGTCAACCTGACAAATCATTCCTACTTCAATCTTGCAGGCCAGGGCAACGGAGACATTCTCGGCCATGAGCTGATGATCAACGCAGATCTCTTCACTCCAGCGGATCCCGGTTCGATTCCTACAGGAGAGCTACGTCCAGTCGCCGGCACGCCCCTTGATTTTACCAAAATGACAGCGATAGGGGCGCGCATCGATCAGGACTATGAGCAGCTAGTCCTGGCAAAGGGGTACGATCATAACTGGGTGATCAACGGAAATGCCGGCACGCTCCGGGAGGCGGCCCGAGTTCGCGAGCCGAAGACAGGGCGAGTGATGGAGGTCCTGACGACCGAGCCGGGAGTGCAATTGTACACTGCGAATTTTCTCGATGGGAGCCTCACCGGGAAAGGCGGCAAGGTATACCAGCGTCGCTATGGTTTATGCCTGGAAACGCAGCATTTTCCGGATTCACCCAATCACGCGAATTTTCCCTCGACAGTACTAAAGAAAGGAGGTCGTTACCACTCGACTACCATCTACCGCTTCTCTTAACATCTTTGCGCCCTTGCGCCTTTGCGTCTTTGCGTTGATCTTGCGACCAGGAGGATTGAGCTATGGACAAAGACGGCAAGCTGCGGCTGGAGTTACTTAATGCTCAGGGCAAGTTTCTGTCGGAAGGTGTCGAAGTTAATCTGCGCCACCAGGTACTCAGCCACAGTGCTGTGCTTTCAGTAAATGCAGCCAGACAGGTTACCATCAGAGGCCTGTTTGGCGCTCCACAGGGGTTGTATCGCATCGAAGTGGATCCTCCTTCATACCTTCCGATCAGCCAGTTCATCAATCTCCACGCCAGCGACGTGACGGATCTGCAAATCACTTTTCCAATCGATCCAAAAAAGGTCAAGAAGGTAAACTTCACAGCCTATGAAGACGTACCCGCAGAGCTCCAGACACTTCTTGAAAACAGCACTGAGGTGTTGGGCTTTGGTGGCTTGAAGGGAAGACAGCTCTATAAGGCTATTGACAATGTGCGCAAGGCGGCATTGCTGAACATCGTCGTCAAAACCGGAGCGACGCCGCTTACGAACGGCAAGACGGTTCTGCCTTACATCACACGGTTGAACGAGCTGCGTGGTGACCGCTTCTTCGCTTTCGTGCAGAAGGAACTTCGGGAAGAGACCAAGAACAGTGTTGCTGAAGGACTGTTTCGCTGCGCTGATGATACGCTGCACCACTTACCGGAACAGTTCAGCGGATTCAACAAGGCAGGGAGTTACAAGACCGAGGACGCTTACGGAAACCTGCAGCTTACATTTTTCATGAAGGGTGACGAATGCGTCGCGGACATTGACATTGACGATGCGGCCGGGCTCGGGCACGTCTTCCAGGTTTTGCGCAATGCACTCGCTAACCGTGCTACGCATCCCTATGACATTCACGAAATCCTGCTCTTTCATCAGAAACTCGACCCTCTGTACACCTTTGAGGTATAGCGCAGCTAGACAGTATAAGGGACACCGGACATGACCTTTTCCTGATTCGGATGCGTGGCCTCTCGAACCGGCAATTTGATCGTAAATTCGCAGCCTGACCCGGGCTCGCTTGTAACATAGGCTTCGCCGCCGTGGGCGCGCGCGAGATGCTTGACAATGGCGAGCCCCAGTCCCGTTCCACCCGCCTCCCGTGAGCGGGCTTTGTCGACGCGGTAGAAGCGCTCAAATATCCGCGGTAAATGCTCGGGAGAGATGCCAGGTCCGGTATCGCGAACGCGAATCAGCTGGTGCCGTTCGTCATCGGAGATTGCAGCCGAGACGCATACCTCACCGCCCGGAAGGTTGAACTTGATCGCGTTGTCGATAAGGTTGGTCAAAATCTGTTCAAGTCGACGCGAATCGGCCGTTACGAAGAAGTCTTCATCGATCTGATTGCGCAGATGGATTCCGCTCTTTGCTCCACGGTGCGCCAGGCCGTTGAAGACCTCAGCGACTACCCGGCGCAAAGGCAGCCGCGTGGGACCGATCCTGACTGCACCTGATTCGATTGCCGAAAGTTCCGAGACATCGTCCACAAGATCGCGCATGCGCTCAGCGTTCCTCTCAATGGTATGAAGGAATCGCAGGCTGTTTTCGGTGTCGTCGATGGCGCCGTTGAGAAGGGTTTCAACGTAGGCTGTAATCGACGCCAGGGGAGTGCGCAGCTCGTGCGATACGTTTGCCAGGAATTCCTGGCGAACTCGCTCGAGTTGTTCAAGCTGGGTAATATCGATGAACGCGCCGACAACGCCGTCGACCCGATCCTGGCCCAGCCGAAGCGGCGCAGCGTGCAGATGGAGGAGACGTCGTTCCCGCATGTCGCCGTTGCCGGTCCAGCTTTCGACGCGGGCTTCAGCGTCCTCACCTGCCGCGAGCACGGATGCAAAGGCACGATGTGCCTGGGGGTCGCGGCTGATGTCTGCGAGACGATCGGTCGAGCGCTGGCCGATGCCAAGCAGGGCACGTGCGGCATCGTTTACAAGCAAGACCTGTGTATCGCGGTCAGTGATGACGAGACCTTCAGCGACTGATGCGAGGATCGAGCTGAGCAGATTGCTGCTTCGTTCGGCGGCGGTAAGCGCCTCGCGAAGACGGAGGTTACTCATTTCGCGTTCGCGCAGAACAAAGGCCTGTTGGTGAATGACGTAGCGCGCTGTAACTGCGGCGATCGAGATAACGATTATCGTCGTAACCAGGTGCGACGTGAAGGCGCCCATTTGCGGAAAAAGTACCGTCTTTCCGGTCTCATAAGCCGCAAATAACACAGCGACGACGACTGTGGTAAAAATGATTTGTCGTCTCTCTTGCGTCATTTGTTGTCTTCGTAAGGAGAACGGCGGCTCGCCGCCGTTCTCGCCACCTCAGTTCCGGACTCACCCGGAAGCACGGCCACTTCGGGGGGCCTTCCCGGCGTCGCCCTTGACCACCGAAACCTGAACTCAGGCAGTCGAGAGCGGCGTCGAGCCGCCGACTTCGCTCGCAATCTCTGCCGTCTCGCCACAGCCGAGAAAACGATACCCGATGCCGATCATAGTCTCAACGCACCCGCCACACGGGCCGAGCTTCTTGCGCAGGCCGCTGATGTGCACATCGAGTGTCCGGGCCTCGCCGTAGTATTCAAGTCCCCATACCTGATCGAGCAACTGTTCGCGCGGCACTACACGACCCTTATTGCGCGAAAGGATTGCCAGCAGGCCGAATTCCTTGCGTGTCAGCTTGATCTTCCGATTCTGGCAGGCCACCGCGAAATCGGCGTAGTCGATTCGCAGGTGTCCATCATCGTAAAGCTTCGGCGACTGCGGATCGAAGCCCGACCGGCGTAGCGCGGCTCGCACTCGCGCTACAAGTTCGCGCACACTGAAGGGTTTGGTCATATAGTCGTCCGCCCCCAATTCCAGCCCGCGAACTTTATCGCTCTCTTCCGCACGCGCGGTCAGAACAATGATGGGAGTGCGCCGGGTCATCTCTTCCGTGCGGAGTCTTCGGCACAGTTCAAAACCGTTCATTCCAGGAAGATTGAGGTCGAGGATGACCAGATCGGCCCTGCGATCGACTTCGCTTGCGACTCGACGCGCCGTTCGACTGAGCGCGGCGGAAAGCCCGGCCTCACCGGTGAGCGCGACCTGCGCCGTGAAGGCGCCTTCACGTTCGAGATTGTAACGGATGCTTTCGGCAATGTCGGGGTCATCTTCGATGATCAGGATGTGCGGTTTCATAGGTCCTTCTGATGTTTGATCACGCGCGCTTCCGTCATATAAACAATAAGCTCGCATATATCGGTGACATAATCACCGATGCGTTCGAGATGTTTTGCCACAAGCAACAGCCGCGCTGCGCGACCTGCGGAATCCGGGTCCCGGGACATATGGTCGAGCAAGTTATGAAAGATGCGGTCATAGAGCCGGTCTATGTCATCGTCACGATCGATCACACGACGCGCCGCTACTGCGTCCGCCGCCGCGAAGGCATCAAGCGAATCTCTCAGCATTTCGCGCGCAAAGCGGCTCATCCGCGGCAGATCAATGTAAGGCTTGAGCTGCGGCTCGTTGTTCAGGTCGAGGGCGGCGCGCGCAATATTGCAGGCGTGGTCGGCGATGCGCTCGAGTATGGGTGTGATCTTGACTGCCGTGATGACAAAGCGCAGATCACGTTCGTCACCCGGCCGTCGTGCCAGGAGACGTGCGCAGGTCTGGTCGGACTGCAGTTCGAGCGCGTCAATTTGATCATCGTCAGCGAGAATCTGCTCGGCGAGCTCGGAATCGCGCCCGACCAGGGCCCGCATCGCCCGATCGACCGCGCTCTCGGCTTGTCCGCCCAGGAGCAGCACCTGATCGCGCAGCTTCGCCAGATCCGCTTTCAACAGGTTGCCCGTCATTCACCCTCGACGCCACACTGTTCAGTGGCCTGTACCAATCTTACACGAAAGCAGTCATGTGCATATTAACTCCATATCAACTCCATGTTAAGTTGAAGACCAGGATGGCTGAACGGGGCTACATCGGTGCTTGACAGGCGCGACCATGAGATTGTTTCATAGCAACTCGTTGGATCCGTTGCCCGAAACCGCCCAGTAAAAATGAGACTCCGTCGCCCATTGCTACTCCTATCGACCGCACTGCTCGCGATCTGCGTCGGGTTCGCGCTCATCCACCGCGCAATTCATGTGTATGATTCCCGTATAATCAATGATCCCGGCCGCCTTGACACGACCGATTGGAGTCGCCCGAGAGTGGCCATTGTCTTTGGCGCCAGCGTTTACAGCAGTGGCGAGCTGTCGCCGACGCTCGAAGACAGGGTCACAACGGCAATCACCCTCTATCGCGCAGGCAAGATCGATCGGATCCTGGTTTCGGGCGATAACCGGCATCCCAGCTATAACGAGCCGAGGGCGATGCAGGAGTATCTTATCAGTCACGCAGTTGCGCCTCGGGATGTGATCGTAGATTATGCGGGGCGGTCTACATATGAGACCTGTCTGCGCGCGCACGAGATCTTTGGCCTCAATCGCGCGGTGCTTGTGACGCAGCGGTTTCACCTGCCACGGGCCCTCTATATTGCGAATGAGCTGGGTTTGGATGCTTCCGGCGTTGCAACTGATCCGGACCAGACCAGGACCCTGGGTTATCAGTCCGCTCGGGAGCTTCTGGCCGAGATCAAAGCCTACCTGAACGTCCGACTCGTCCCGCCTCGAACGATTCTGGGAGAAAGATTGCCGATCAGGTGAGTCCCGGCGAGGTTTTTCTTGACTTCGACAGTTCATTGTCCAATAATGCGGGCGTTGATCGAGTTCTCAATCGCCTATGGCAAGCAGGGAAGTTAAAGTTCGGAACAGTGATAGCCTCTTCGCAGTTGCGTGCTCGAGGCGCGGGTTAGCATGTTGTTTCTCCTTTGAATTTAGCTCCTACTTTAGGCCCTTCATCGGGGCCGGGGGTTCGCTCGCTTAAGCAAGTGTTAGTCGAAGATCCTGAGAAGAAGGCCCCTCTTTCACCTGAAAGAGGGGCTTTTCTATTGTTATGGACGACCTTACCTTTCAAACCGCTAATGAAGAAGACCAGCCACGCGTAGCCTTTCAGGGTGAGCTTGGCGCCTTCAGCAACGAAGCCGCTCGGAAGCTGCTTGGGGACCAGGTCGCACTGGTGCCACGACGGACGTTCGATGAGATGTTCGCGGCGGTCGAGAATGGCGAAGCCGGTTACTGTCTGGCGCCGATCGAGAATTCGCTCTTCGGTTCAGTCTATCAGAACTACGATCTTCTCCTTCGCCACGAACTGAGAATCACCGGCGAGGTAAATCTGCGCATCGTGCACAATTTGATCGCTCCACGGGAAATGGAACTTGATGACGTACGAAGGGTCTATTCTCATCCGGTAGCACTCGCTCAATGCCAGCGCTTTCTTGCAGCGCATCCACGAATGGAACAGGTATCGGCGTACGACACGGCGGGAAGCGTCAAGATGCTGATGGAGACTCGAGAGCCTGGCGCCGCGGCGATTGCCGGCGCCGTCGCTGCTACAGCGTATGGCGCGTGCGTACTCTTAACGGGTATCGAGGATAATCTGCAGAATTACACGCGGTTCTGGTTGCTGGCGCGAGCCGATCGTGTGAACGAGCCGGCGGAAGGGGCAGACAAGACATCGATTGTCTTTGCGCTTGACAACCGGACCGGATCCCTCTTTCGCGCGCTCGCGGTTTTTGCCTTACGCGATATAGATCTGAGCAAGATAGAATCACGGCCGTTAATCGGTCGCCCGTGGGAATACACGTTTTACCTTGATTTCATGGGCCATACCTCTGAACCGCGCGTTCAAGCCGCACTCGGAAATCTAGCCGAGTTTGCCACAAGCGTAAGAGTCCTTGGGTGCTATCGGCGGGCGTGGGAAGCGTGAGGAGGAGAGAAAATCAAAAATCCAAAATCAAAAGTCAAAAGGCAAAAATAAAGGACTCGCACTCCTCTTTCTTCATTTTTGCCTTTTGCCTTTTGCCTTTTGATTTTCTGCTGACAACGAAGAAGGAGATCTCCAATGATCATAGCAATGCGGGCAGGTGCCACGGATGAACAGATCAATCACATCTGCGATCGGATACGTGAGTTCGGTTATGCGCCGCACGTGATTCGCGGAGCTGAACGGACTGTGATCGCTGCCGTCGGGCACGGGGACAAGAAAGAACACATCGAGTCGCTCAAGTCTGCCGATGGCGTCGAGGACGCGTTTCCGATCCTTCAGCCGTTTAAGCTTGTAAGCCGGGAGGTGAGGAAACAGAAGTCGACCATACAGGTCGGCGATCTGCCAATCGGCGACGGAGGCTTCGTCGTAATGGCCGGACCGTGCTCGGTCGAGACGCGAGACCAGCTTCTCGCTACAGCCGAGTCGGTATCTGCTTCGGGCGCGAAGATTCTTCGCGGTGGCGCTTACAAGCCGCGCACGTCCCCCTACGACTTTCAGGGGCTTGAGGAGGATGGTCTGCGCATACTTGCAGAAGCTCGCGACCGGACCGGGCTGAAAGTGATCACCGAAGTGGTCAACACGGAGGACGTAGAACTCGTGGGTGAGTATGCCGATGTTCTCCAGGTAGGCGCACGCAATATGCAAAACTTCGCCCTCCTCAAGAAGCTTGGCGCCATCAAGAAACCCGTCATGCTCAAACGCGGGCTTTCAGCTACGATCAAGGAGTTTTTGCTTTCGGCGGAGTATATCGTTTCGCACGGCAACCCTGACGTGATGCTATGTGAGCGGGGAATTCGTACATTCGAAACGGCGACGCGCAATACGCTCGATCTCTCGGCTGTGCCGCTGCTCAACGAACTCACGCATCTGCCGGTCATCGTTGATCCAAGTCACGCAACGGGCAAACGCAGCCTCGTCCGGCCGCTTGCGAAGGCTATCGTTGCGGTGGGAGCCGATGGGCTGATGACCGAAGTGCATCCGTTTCCCGAGCAAGCCTGGTCAGATGGGCCCCAGTCACTGCGTTTTGAAGAGTTTACTGCAATGATGAACGAACTTGAGCCCTACATTCGACTGCGCGCAGCTGAAACCAACTAATCCAACGCTTGCCTCGGGTCGGTCCACGTGCCACAATTACTCAACGAGGATTTTGGCGCGAGAAGAGTATGCGAGTTAAGAAGACGGCGTTGATTGTCTGCCAGAACAGCAAGGAGTACTGGGTTACTCAGAAGAAGTTCTGGAATATGGTTCGCGAGGGAGTGGTGGTCCAGACCGGTAATTATCCCCTGACCGGGAACTTTCGAGGCCGCGAGGAACAGTTGCTGATCATGATTCAGCACACAATCCTCAACCAGGCCACTCCGTTGCATACCAGTGAAGTTCTAAGCGCGCGGCGTATCAGCCGAATAAAGCGCTGACTTCCTGCTTCTCCTGCTCTTCCTCAACCACCGGCGATCGCCGGGACAATCGAGACCTCTGCTTCCGGACCTACATTAGTCTTGAGACGATCGAGAAATCGAATATCCTCTCCATCGACGTAGACGTTTATGAAGCGGCGGAGCTCGCCGTTCGATTCGCAGAGTCGATCGCGAATGCCGGGGAAATTTGTTTCAAGCTGGTTGAAAACGTCGCCGACGGTCGGCGCGTTTACCTCGACGGCGTCAACGCCATTGGTGAACCTGCGCAGGGGGGTCGGAATAATTACTTTCTGTGCCATATGTCAGTCCCGTTTCCTCTTTTGGAGACTAGGCCGCACGGACTGCGCGGCGTTTGTCGATCAAGGCTTCAAAATCCGAAAGTTTTGGCTCGATAGATTGCAACTCTTCGAGCTTCAATGCTTCCTGCGTCTTGAGGCCGTTACCCGTGATCGCAATGACAATGCGATCGGTCGGCTTGATTCTTCCCTGGGCGATCAACTTTTGCGTGACCGCGAGCGTTGTCCCGCCGGCCGTCTCTGCGAAGATTCCCTCGGTCGTTGCCAGCAGTCGAATCGCATCGAGAATCTCGCCGTCACTTGCGTCCTCGGCCCAGCCGCCTGAGTCAGCGATCACACCCGTCGCAAAATACCCGTCCGCGGGATTGCCGATGGCGAGCGACTTCGCGATTGTGTCCGGTTTCACTGGTCGAATGTCACGCGTGCCCCCTTTGACGGCCGCGGTAATCGGATTGCATCCGGTTGCCTGCGCGCCGAAGAATCGAGTTTCTGCGGGATCGATCAGCCCGATCTGCGCAAGCTCCCTGAATCCCTTGTGGATCTTTGTGATCAGCGATCCCCCTGCCATCGGCACAACGACCGCGTCAGGAACCTGCCAGCCAAGCTGTTCCGCAATCTCAAACCCAAATGTCTTGGAACCCTCGGCGTAGAACGGCCGAAGATTGACATTGACGAAAGCCCAGGCATATCGCCCTGCGATCTCACTGCAGAGGCGATTTACGGCGTCGTAATTTCCGCGTACGGGGACGACTGTGGCGCCAAAGATCTGCGTGCCGATCACCTTGCTCTTTTCGAGGTTGTCGGGAATGAGAATATAGGCAGGCAGCCCGGCTGACGCTGCGTTCGCCGCCACCGAGTTGGCCAGGTTGCCGGTTGAGGCGCAGCCGACCGCCTCGAAGCCGAATTCGCGCGCTTTGGAAAGCGCTACGGCGACAACGCGGTCCTTGAACGAGAGTGTCGGGTGCGAGACTGCGTCGTTCTTGATAAACAACTCACGCACACCCAGGGCGGCGGCCAGACGGTCGGCGCGCACAAGCGGCGTGCAACCCGTATTCACTCCTACCGTGGGCTCTCCGTCGAGTGGAAGGAGCTCACGATATCGCCAGAGCGTTCGCGGCCTCGAGGCGATCTCGTCCCGCGTCAGAGTCTTGCCTATTGCCTCGTAATCGTAATCGACTTCGAGAGGGCCGAAACATTCTTCACAGATTGCGAGCGGTTCAACCGGATAGGCCTTACCGCATTCACGACACTTCAATCCTTTTATGTAGCTCACTTGACTGCTCCTCTCACACAAGGGCCGTTACCCGCAAAGCACGGAACCTCCGTTGACGTTAAGCACCTCTCCGGTGATGTGACGCGCGAAATCGGAGGCTAGAAACAGAATTGGTCCCGCGACATCGTCCGCGGAAGCGACGCGCCCGAGCGGGATAGCATCGCTGATCTCCTTCAACGAAGTCGGGTCCGTACGCAGGGCCGATGCTGACATGTCGGTATCGACCCAGCCCGGCGCGACGCAGTTGACGCGGATGTTGAAAGGTCCGAGTTCAGCGGCGAGCGACTTGGTAAAGCTGACTACGGCTCCCTTCGAAGCTGCATAATCGGAATGCAGGGCCTCGCCTCGCTGGGCGGCCGTAGAGCTTACAGTGACGATATTGCCGCGACGCGCATCGGTAAACGCCTGCGCCGCTCGGCGGCAGACATAAAAGACACCGTTTACGTTTGTGCGAATTGTGTCATCCCACTGTCGATCGTCGAGCTCCGTGATCCGGCGTTCGTCGGCTTGCCAGACGCCTGCATTAGCGACGACGACGTCGAGACGGCCGAACTTTTCGAGCGTGTGATCGACAAGCGCACGCGCTTCATCCGGACGGGAGACATCGCCCTGGAGGGGAAGCGCGCGGGCCCCTGCGCGCTCGACGGCGTCCGCCGTAGCGAAAGCGGCCTCGCGATGCGCTCGATAGTTGATCACAACACCAGCAGCCCCCGTTTGGGCGAACTTCACGGCTGCCGCCGCGCCGATTCCCCGTGAGGCGCCGGTAATGAGAATGATCTGACCTTCGAAGGAAAGCATCGAAATATCTCCGTCTGCAAAAAACGAAAGGCCCGACGCCAAAGATAGCGTCGGGCCTTTCACATGCCTGAGCTCTTTAGCAGTTTTTATAGTGGAGCAAGTCGCCTAAATCGCCACTCAGAGTTTTCAAGCATCTCAGCCGTCGCAAAAAACGGCACGAAACGGCGAAGGCCCCGCGCTATTGAGCACGAGGCCTTCAAATAGTTCCTCACAGCTCTTTAGCACTTTTTTACGTGGAGCAAGTCGCCTAAATCACCACGGTACATCCGACAGAGGAGACTCTACACGGATAGCGCGGGTTCGTCAAGCAGAAACTTTGCGTGACTGCCCCTGGGAGCGCAGGCATCCTTGCCTGCTGCTTGCCAAATAGCGACTGCGAAGAAACTGGCATCATACGAAGCCGGCAGGCAAGGATGCCTGCGCTCCCAGGAGGAGGCATAGAGTAGCGCCTGTGATATACTCCAGCGCCTCAAAAGATGAGCAAAGTGGCAGTAGATGTTCAGTATTGGTGGGATCCGGAGCCTCGCTGGCCAGCGCTCCTTGCCGTACTGGCAGTGGTCTTACTGTATATTGCGCTTCCTTCCAATCTGACCCTTCGTCCTCGCTGGCTATTCCCCGTCATCGTTCTGATGCTGCTGGTGCCGGCAGTCGTTTCGCATATAAAACAACATCACTTGCTCAATCGACGGGTAGGCCTTGTCCTCACCAGCGTAGTGACTGCGGGTATGATCGTCTCGGTCTTTCTGCTCATTACTGCCATTATTGCGCATCAGGTGACTCCAACAGAACTGCTGCGATCCGCGGCGCTCTTGTGGTTTACAAACATTCTCGTGTTTGCGCTTTGGTACTGGCGACTGGATGCGGGAGGCCCGCACGGACGCGATCAGCGACGGTGGCATGATGACGGCGCATTCCTCTTCCCCCAGATGACCATGCCTCCTCAGGCAGTGAATGATGTCGATCAAAAGGGCTGGTCACCTAACTTTGTCGACTACCTGTTTCTTGCTTTCAATACGAGCACAGCCTTTTCGCCGACTGATGTCCCGGTCCTGGCAAGGTGGGCTAAGTTAGTGATGATGGTCCAGTCGCTGCTCTCTCTGATGATCATTGCGCTGCTGGCCGGCCGTGCTGTCAATATCCTTTGATCTCACGGCGCCAGGCCCGCGCGTCGCAGCAGTACTGCGAACCTGGGGTCGGAGCGCACACGGTCAAACAGCGGATCCGACTTCAGCCCGCGGATCGCCGGATCGCGTTCCTCGAAACACTTGTCCAGCAAACGGAATACTTCATCCATTTCCCCCAGCGCGGAGGGAATCAGCAGTCGGCTGTACGGCAACACAAAAGTGTGATTTGCCAGCTCGTTCAAGTCCGCCTGGTATCGAAGCGCCTCCTGACGCTTGCCCGAGAGCGCGTACGTGTAACCGATGATCGCGATAAAATCCGGGCTGTTCGGCACAACCTCCCGTGCCTTCTGGAACTCGGCATTCGCCTCATCGTATTTACGCTGCATTACATAACAGAGGCCCAGATAGTATCGTGCCGCCACAAAACTCGGTTCGAGGTCGAGCGTCTTTCGCAGGATCGCCATCGCCTCGTCGTAGCGACGCGCGCGGTAAAGCACCTGGCCGACCTGAGTGGTCGTTGCCGGTGAGAGAAAATCGAGTTCCAGGGCGCGATTAACTTCGTAAACTGCCTCATCGTACCTGCCGAGATGCGCCAAAAGCGTTGAGTACCAGTGGTGCGCATACGCGTAGTTGGGCTTCAGTTCTATCGCGAGGCGGAACTCCTTTTCGGCTTGAGTCCAGTCCCAGTCGTAGTCGGTGAGAATCTTGCCCATCGAGGCATGCGCCTCGGGCAATCGTTTATCGATATTCAGAGCTCGTTCGGCTGCGTCCCGCGCCAGCGGTCCCACCTCTTTCGGCTGTGCGATACGATAACTGCCAAGCGTCGCATAAGCGTCAGCCATCCCGACATATGCCAGCGCATACTGATTGTCCAGTTCGATGGCCTGCCGGAAATACTCGATGCTCTTCCGCATGCCTTCGCCAGTGCGCTTGTTCCAGTGATAACGGCCCTCAAGGTAGAGTTTATAGGCGGCGGGATCGTTCGTGTAATTCCTGGCGAGCTCGCTGCGCTCTTCGCCCGTTAGAGGCGCCACCAGGTCGCTGGCTGCCCGCTGCGAGATGGTGTCCTGCACTGCAAAGATGTCGGTCCAATGCTCGTCGAACTGGCGGGTCCAGATCAGCTTCCCATCGGCGACCCTGACAAGCCGCGCAGTGACGCGGATCTTGTCCCCCACTTTTTGAATGCTGCCTTCGAGCACGGCCTGCACCTGCAGCTCACGGCCCGCAGCGACCGGGTCCTGATCCAGCGCTGTGTAACGGCGAACGGCGCCAATCGGACGGACCGTCACGCTCTTCAAATTGCTGAGTCTGGTGATCAGAGTATCGGCCAAGCCCATCTCAAGCGCTTCTTCTCGCGAATCGGTTACCAGCGGTTTGAACGGCAGAACCGCGATTGAATCGACGCGGACGGCGCTCCCGGTCAGCCGTGGGCGTAAAAGCGCCACGCCGGCGATCAGGACACCAAGCGTCAAAAGCGTCAGGACCACAGGCCTTGGCGAGCGCATGAATCGGGTGATTAGTAATGAGATGCTCGATGTCACGCGCCCATGCGTGGTGTCCCCCGCCGCGGTCGTCTTGTGATCCTCGCTTTCGCCCACGCCCCCGAAACGGCGCGCGAGCAGCGACAGACCGCTGTATTGGCGGGTCGAGTAGTCGTCCTCCGGCGTTACCTCCCTTTGCAAGCGCTTAAGCGCACGCCGCATCTCATCGGCCGTTTGATAGCGCTGGTCGCAATCCTTGGCAAGCATCCGGCTGACAATGGCCTGCAGTCCGGCGGGCGCATCGGCTGAGTGTTCGGCGATTGGCGCCGGCTCCTGTCCGAGCAGCGAAGCGACTACGTCGGCCGCCGTCTCACCGGCAAACGGTCGGCGCGATGTAATCATCTCGTAAAGCACGACGCCGAGGCTGAAGATATCCGAACGGGAGTCGGTGTCGAGTCCCCGCGCCTGCTCCGGCGACATGTAGCTGATCGTGCCGGACACGACTCCCGGATCGGTTTCGACTGCATTGAAGCGGGCAAGCGCCGCTCCCGCAGGCCGTTCGCTTAATTTTGCCAGTCCGAAGTCCAGGACTTTCACGTACCCGTCGGGCCGCAGCATGATGTTTTCGGGCTTGATATCGCGGTGAGTGATCCCCGCGGCGTGCGCGGCGGAAAGCGCGCCGGCGACCTGGATAGCCACTTCGAGCGATTCGCTCGGCTTCATGCCACCGGTTGCGATCAGCTTCCGCAGCGTCTCGCCTTCGACGAATTCGGTGGCGATAAAGTGGACTCCGCCCACCTCACCGATTTCATGAATCGTAATTATATTCGGATGATTGAGCGCGGAGACAGCGCGGGCTTCCTGCCGGAATCGTTGAACAGACTGGACGTCTTCAGTCAATCGGGTCGGCAGCAGCTTGAGGGCCACATGGCGGTCGAGTCGCGTGTCGCGAGCCAGATAGACGTCGCCCATTCCACCGCGCCCAATCTGACGGATCAGATAATAATGGCCAAGCGTCTGACCGGCTCGTGACTCCTTCGCAACCCGCCAGTCGGCTGCCACATCAGCGGGCGGTTCCTCGATGAAATTCTCCGCGCGCTCATGAAAGCTGAGCAGGGATTCAACTTCCTGACGCAGCTCCTCGTCCCCGCCGCAGGCCTCTGCGAGAAAAGCGACGCGCTCCGCCGGCCCGCGTTCGAGCGTGTCCTGCAACAGTTGATCTACTTGCCTCCAACGTTCAGGCGTCATAGATTGGGGACTGGGGCGGTGCTGGTGGTCAGGCGATTTTGGATTTTGGATTTTAGATTTTAGATTTTGGATTACACGAGGAGCTCAGTCGCAATCCAAAATCCAAAATCTAAAATCCAAAATCGCCTGACCACCGACCACCGACC
>Ga0068859_100002214_pt1 | contig 19722 bp, 36 predicted proteins | sample KBSSwiS22_FD_66585 | JGI IMG/M metagenome (GOLD analysis project Ga0068859, IMG submission 66585) | Switchgrass rhizosphere microbial communities from Kellogg Biological Station, Michigan, USA - KBS Switchgrass S2-2 | ecosystem: Host-associated > Plants > Roots > Rhizosphere > Soil ...
AACCGGCTGAAGCGTCGGTTCAAGGTCGGAGGAGGCTTGCTGTGAGAGTCATCGAGGCGCGAAATGTTCATCAAGCATTGCCGAAGGGTATCGAACTGTTGAAGCGGGAAGGCATCCGCGTGTCGAGTCGGAACGGCGACGTGCTGAAGATGCGTGGTCCGGTCACGACGGTGTATGAGCGACCGCGCGAACGGCTGGTGTTCTGGAAGGAGCGCGACGTCAACACCGCTTTTCTCGTCGCGGAGGCGTTGTGGATGCTCGCCGGTCGGAACGATCTCCGACTCATGACGCAGTACATCAAGGATTTCGGACGCTACAGCGACGATGGCTCGACGCTCGGCGGCGCGTACGGGCATCGGTGGCGACGGCATTTCAACTTCGACCAGCTGCATACCGCGGCCGCGCGTCTCATGAATATTCCTGACGATCGACGGACGGTGGTAGCGATGTGGGACGCGGAAACGGATCTGATCTACCCTGCGCAGTCGGCGAAAGACTTGCCATGCAACGACGTGCTGACGTTGCAGCGCGACGAGAACGGCCGGTTGGACATGACGGTGTTCTGCCGGAGCAACGACATCATCTGGGGTGCGTACTTCGCGAATGCGTTTCACTTCTCGATCCTGCAGGAGTACATGGCATCGTGGATCGGGTGCGATGTCGGCGTCTATGAGCAGGTGAGCGTCAACTATCACGCGTACGTCGATGTCCTGGCGGCGCACGAGAAGATCGCGGAGCGAGCGCTTGACCGCGTTCACTCAGTACCGGAACGCATCGACGATCCATACGAGCGCGGCGATGTCACTGTTGCGCCGATGGCGAACGGGACAGGCGATGGGGCGATCTTCGACTTCGATAACATCGCGCGTAGCATCCTCGCTGCCGCCGAAGAAGGAACAGGCTGGTTCCCGCTTGTCCACGGACTGCCGAGAGATAAGTCGTGGCCATTCGTTGAGAATGCGTCGAGAGTCTTGCTCGCGCATCACGCCTACAAGCGTGGCGATCGAGAACTCGCTGCATCAACTCTCGAACTCGGCGACAGCAAGAACGATCTGATCGTATCGATGAAGGCGTGGCTGGATCGGCGCGCATCGAAGGCGGCGACGTCATGAGCCGAGAGCTTTGTCCGTACTGTAGGCATTCGGTCCACTCGGCGTGGCTATGCGATGCTGTCGTCCCGCCTCATGGCGGCCGTTGCGAATGCGCCGCTGAAGGTTTGCCTACAGTTCAACATACGGAAGATTCGAAGAACGAGACCGTCAATCACCCGTCGCATTACGGCGGAGATACGGTCTACGAGCACATCAAGGTCGCGAATGCGTGGGGGCTGAACTACGAACTCGGCAACGCGACGAAGTACATCGCGCGTGCAGGCAAGAAGAACGAAGCGACGCGCATCGAGGATCTGAAGAAGGCGCGGTGGTATCTCGACTACGAGATCCAGAAGTTGGAGCGTGAATGATGGCGACGCACATCGCAGTCGATCCTGGGAAGAGCGGAGCCATCGTCGCGATCCGGCATTCCGGAGAGATCGTCTCGGTCGATAAGATGCCGCAGACGGAGAGTGGCGTCAGGGATCTCTTCGAGACGATCGTGAGGCTTTCGTCGCCGAGATCCTGCTACATCGAGTGGGTTCACTCGATGCCGAAGCAGGGCGTGGCGTCCAGCTTCAAGTTCGGCAAGGGATACGGCGGCGTGCGGATGGCGGCGATCTGCAATCATCTGAGGATCGTTGACGTCACTCCGCGTCGGTGGCAGAAAGCGTTGAACTGTCTGACGGGCGGAGACAAGAACATCACGAAGGATCTGGCGCAGAAGATGTTCCCGCGTATCAAGGTGACCCACGCGCTGGCGGACGCGCTCTTGCTCGCAGAGTACGCGCGGCGCTGCGAGATTGAGATGAGTATCTTGTGAGCCGGATCGATACTCGATTGGCGCCGCACTCGCTCGAAGCGGAGCGCGCGTTGCTCGGGGTGGTGCTCGTTCGCGCGTCGGCGTGGTCGGAGATTGCGTCGCTGGTTTCCGGTGACGAGTTCTACCGCGACGCGCACCGTCGCATCTTTGCGGCGATGAGCGAGTTGTCGAGCGAGAGCGTGGCGATTGACTTGGTGACGCTCAACGATCGGCTACGTCGGACAGGCGACCTAGAGACCTGCGGCGGTCCGGCATACGTGGCGAGCTTGATCGATGGCATTCCGAAATCGGCGAACGTCTCATACTACGCGGACATCGTTCGTGAGAAGAGTCAGCTGCGTCGGTTGATCGAAGTCAACAACGAGACTATGGCGATGGCGTTCGAAGAGTCGATGCCGACGGATCGACTGGTCGATCGGTTAGGGTTCCGACTCTCGGAAGTCGTCAGAGCCGGTCCAGTCGGACTCGTATCATCCAAGGAGGCGTTGGAGAATTATGGAGCGTCGCTGGTCTCAGGTGAACTGGCTCAGCCGATCAAGACGTCGTATGCTGATTTGGATTCGCTGGTGGGCGGGTTTCGACCGGGAGAAGTCACGATGGTCGCAGCCAGACCGTCTGTCGGAAAGACGAGCTTCTTGCTGGGATCGATGGAGGCGATGGCGGCGCGCGGAGAATCCGGCCTGCTCTTCTCGCTGGAGATGAGCGCGCGAGCGCTGGCTGCTAGGCAGCTGTCGTGGCGCTCCGGCGTCTCGGTCGTGGATGTTGATCGCGGAACGGCATCGGAGGATGACTACGGGCGGATCGGGCAAGCGCTCTTGGATGTCCCGTCAGTACCGTTACTGTTCCAGACGACGGCGAAGACGATGTCGGCAATCCGCGCGTGGAGTCAGCGCGTCAAGGATGAGCGCGAACTTCACGTCATCGGGATTGACTACATCCAGATCGTCGCGACGGAGAAGGAGTACAGCGAATCGCGGTCGCGCATCGCGGCGGTCTCGATGGCGTTGAAATCGTTGGCGCGGGATCTCGACGTCTGCGTTGTCGCTCTGTCGCAGCTGAGCCGCGCGCCAGAGGGACGGTCGGACAAGCGACCGCACATGTCGGACATGAGCGGCAGCGGATCGTTGGAGCAGGACGCGGACCTATTGATCCTGCTTCATCGGCAGGCGATGCACGATCCGAAACCAGAGAACGAGTTCGTGGCGGAAGCGATCGTGGCGAAGAACAAGTCAGGTCCGACCGGCGTGGTCAAGCTGAGTTTCGTTCCGCGTCTCGCGCGGTTCGGGAATCTCGATTACCGAGAGGCATGAGATGGCGCGAAGCATTTGCGGAACATCAGCGCTCGTGGTGGTCAGCCCGCGTCGTCGCGGGAAGTACGATGATCTCTTGGATGGGCGGTTGTGGGAGGTATCGCTGGGAGACTTTCCGTGGTTCGATGAATTGCGGAAGGCGCGACGCGCGGTGACATCGAGAGGGCGCGTGCGTCGGATCTTTGTGAATGTTCAGATGCTGGAAGGCGGATCGCTGGCGATTCAAGCAGCGTCCGTGGATGGCGGATCGCGTCCCGTCGAGCAGCAACAAGCGCTGCCGTTCGAGGCGCTGACGGTCCGAACAACGGAAGCCAAACGAGGAGAGCGTCATGGGAAGCGTGAACAAGGCAATGCTCGTCGGAAATCTCGGACGAGACGCAGAGATGCGGTACACCAAGGGCGGAACGGCCGTCACCACGGTCAGTCTCGCGACAACGGAAAAGTACACGGACCGCGACGGCAACAAGAAGTCGGACACCCAGTGGCATCGCGTGGTCATCTGGGGAAAAACGGCGGAAGCGCTCGCGCAGTATCTCGCGAAGGGAAAACAGATCTACGTCGAAGGGCGAATCCAAACGCGCGAGTGGACGGACAAAGACGGCGGAAAGAAGCACACGACGGAGATTCGCGCGGATCGCGTCGTGCTGCTCGGCGGCGGCAGCGGCGGGACCGGAAAGCGAAGCGACGAGGCAAGTGAGTACGACGACGCAGGCGACGCGCATGATGCGCCTGTTGGCCAAGCAAGCGAAGACGACATCCCATTCTGACGGAGGCGAGGCGATGACTGGAGTGATTCGACGGTTGATGACGCTCAAAGGGTACGGGTTCATCAAACCCGATGACAGCGAAGTGGAAATGTTCTTCCACTTCTCGGCGCTGCGTGACGCGAAGTTCGACACGCTGCAGGAGGGATTCCGCGTCGAGTTCGAGGCGGGATCTGGCGAACGCGGACCGCGCGCGGAGAACATCCGGGTGATCCGAAAATGATGACACTGGGCGTCGTCGTGGCGTCGATCGCGGTCGCCGTTGCGTCGCTGGCCTTGGGGAAGTATCTGCGCAGTCGGGATCGACGCGACAAATGGATGGAGCGCGACCGGTGCCGGTCGAGGCTCAGCGCGCGGCATGGCGAGCGGTACGGCTGTCTCGTCGTAAAGTACGACCAGGAACTCGCAGCGCGAATGGCGATGGAGGCGCGCAAGCGAACTCCGTCAGGACGTCCCTACGGACGGCCAACAGCGCAGCGAAGCGTGACGCACTTGAAGATCGCGAAGGATTAACCGGTTAATGGACGGAGGCAGCGCCAGTGGACATGGTCAAGGTCGAGTCATCCAATGTCGCTGAGTTGGGACACGACGCGGAGCGCAACATACTCCGCGTCGTCTTCCGCGGCGGCGGCATCTACGAATACGCGAACGTGGACGCGGAGAAGTTCACCGCGCTGATGTCGTCGGAGAGCAAGGGCCGGTTCATCCATCAAGAACTCGTGAAGCAGTTCGAGCGTCATCCCGCGGCGAAGATCGAACCTGAGGTCATCGCGGACGGCGACGAACCGAAGGCTGGCCAGCCATGATGAACGGACTGAAGAAAAAGCTGACCGGATTCGCAGGACTCATCGTGAGCGGGTGGCCGTCACCGGTCGAGGCGGAATCGATAGGCGCATCCGCTGACGGAGGCTTTTGGTCTACTAGCCCGCTCCTGTCGGCGATGAATGAATCAGACTCTCCATGGGTGGTCTATACTTCCGGCCACGAAGGCATGCCAACGTTCCATGGCTCAGGAGCGCTCACGCCGACATCGAACGCGCCTCACCTGACGCTAGAGGCGCAGCCGATCGTGCCGCCGCCACCGCCGAAAGATCCGGATGTCGTTCCGTTCATCGGCCATCGACGGTCATTCAGGATGGGCGATGACTAAGACGCACGAGGAGATCCAGAAGGAATCCGTGGCGGCGCGGTTGGCGTACTGGTTCGGCTGGTGGTGCAAGGCGTGGGAGCGCGGAGATAGGAACTCCGCCATCGATTACTTGGGCAGGATGCGGGCATTGGTTGGTAATGATTTGGCGGATGCGATGGTCTCGGAATACCACCAGTGGCGCGCGGCCGGGATTCCCGCGGACGCGATTGCGCCGACAGCGGAGTGGGCGATGCAGAGGATGCATGGCAGTCTACCGATCGCGTATCAGCCGAGAAGTGACGCGGCGAAGACAGCGGCATCGCTCAACTCAAAGCTCAAGGCGTCGATCGAAGTCGCTGACGGGTTGTCGCCGAAGTTGAATGACATCGCCGAGTCGATGAAGAAGATGGGCGACTTAGCCGCAACATCGGGGAACGCGATTACTGGAATGGTCGTTCCGTTACAAGGCATCAAGGTTCCGGACCGTCGCGTCAAGCGCGCATCTCGGAAGTCGTCGCAGCGACCGGACTCAGCGCGCAGTCCGAAGGTTCTGGAACGTCCAGGTCGCCGATCGATCGTTCTAGGCGAGTTGAAGGTCAACAGGAGGGAGAAGGCATGACGAATCTGATGACGAACGGGTGGAGGCATCCAGCGCATGGCGTCTCATTCGAGGCACTGATGGATGGCTTGGCTCAGGAGAAATCCGCGGGCAACGTCTCCGTCCAGATGGACGGACCGCTGGCGTTGTTCCGCTACACAGACCAGTGCGCCTACGATCGCGCGTGGACGATGTATTCGAAGATCGCGCGTGGCCTGATCGTGGACACCGCGGAGCAGAGAATCGTCGCGACGCCGTTTCCGAAGTTCTTCAACTACGGCGAAGGTGAAGGCAAGGGACAGGCGATGCCGTCGCTGCCGGACGAGCCATTCGACGTGACCGAGAAGATGGATGGGTCACTCGGCATCGTCTTCTTCCACGACGGTCGGTGGCGCGTCGCCACGCGCGGCAGCTTCAAGTCGGCACAGGCGGAGTGGGCTCAGGCGTATCTGCGCGCGAACGTCGTCCAGTCGTTCTTGACGAAGGGTCACACGTATCTCGTGGAGATCATCTACCGCGAGAACCGGATCGTCATTCCCTACGCGAACGAGCGTCTGGTGCTGCTGTCGGCGTACGACTCGGAAGGGTTCGAGTACGACCGGAGGGAACTGGAGACCATCTCGCGGTTCACGAACTTGGAACTGGTTCAGAGCGTGACCGGTTCGCGCATCGAAGACTTGCTGGCCGTCGCCAAGACACTCGAATCGAACCGCGAAGGGTTCGTGGTCCGCTTCGCATCCGGACGACGGATCAAGATAAAGGGCGATGAGTACTGCCGCGTCCACAAGCTCATCTCCGGCGTCACGCCGCTGGCGGTTTGGGAGTTGATGATGGTCTCTGGAGACAAGGCCATCGCAGCCTACGCCAACGAGTTGCCGGAGGAGTTCAAGACCGACATCGAGACGATCGCGCGGATCATGAGCGAGCGGTTCGAAGCATTCGTGCACGGCGTGGTCTCTGCGGCATTTGCCGTTCGCGGGATGAGCGACAAGGATCTTGGCCTGGTCATCCACGGCAAGGCGGAGGCGTCGTCGGCGGAGATCGCGAGCATTCCGAAGGAGCAACTCATGTGGGTATTCGCGGAGCGCAAGAGTCAGCTGAGCGTGAACGCGCGGAAGACGGGACATCCGCTGCGTCGGAAGGTGTTCGAGCAGTTCCGCCCGACCGCGAACTATCTGGCCGGGTATGCGCCATCGACGGCGATCAACCGATTCAATCAGGAGCAGAGCGCGTGAAACTCATCGTCATGAAAGGCTTGCCGGCCAGCGGGAAGTCCACGCTGGCGCAAGCCATCATCGAGAACTCGGGCAATACCGTTCGCGTCAATCGGGATCTCTTGCGGACCATGCTCCACTTCGACAAGTGGACGCCGAAGAACGAGGAGTTGACGATCCGGGCGGCGACCGCGCTGGTTCGATCGCTGACGGGTTACGCGAACATCATCGTGGATGATACGAATCTCGATCCGCGGACGATCGATCGGTGGAAGGGATTGGCCAAGGAGTTTGACTACGTGTTCGAGGTTCGCGATCTGACGAACGTTTCGAGTACGGAATGCGTGGCGCGCGACAGCTTACGCGCCTACCTCGGCCAGCGGAGCGTCGGCAAGTCAGTGATCCGGAACATGGCGCTGCGCTATGGTTTCGACAAGTTCGAACCGGACAGCGTCGTGATTTGCGATCTCGACGGGACGTTGTGCGACATCGAGCACCGGTTGCATTACGTCAAGGGTCCGGTCAAGCAGTGGCGGAACTTCTTCGAAGCGTTGGAGCGGGACAGCGTTCGCGCCGACGTCCGGACGAGGCTTGACGAATTCGCGTTGAATGGCAAGACGATCATCCTCATGTCCGGACGTCCGGATCGCTACGCTTCGGCGACGAGAGACTGGCTTCACAGGCACGGCATCCACGACTACTGGACGCTCATCATGCGGCGGGACGGCGACCATCGACCGGACGATGTCGTCAAGGCGGAGCTTCTGGAGAAGCACTTCAGGGATCTCTCGGTCATCCACGAAGTCATTGACGATCGCCCGTCCGTTATCCGGATGTGGCGCGGGAAGGGATTGAAGGTGCATGATGTCGGCGCAGGCGTCGAGTTCTGAGACGTGTCCGTTGTGCGAGCGCGAAGGCGTCAAGCTAACGCGCCATCACGTCAAGTTGAAACGTCGTGACCGGAAGGCGGTGTTGAAGATCTGCAACGAATGTCAGCAGCTGATCCACGGTCTGTATACCGGGACGGCGTTGGCGCGGCGGAAGGATCTTCATACCATCGACGGGCTGAAGGCTGACCCCGCGATCCGGAACGGTCTCATCTTCATCCGGAAGTTGAAGCCGGGCGATACGATGCGCATGCGGCAGCGGCGGCGCGACGGCGTGGTCTTGACGATGCATCTCATAGACGCGCCAACGTTTGGGGGAGAAGGGAAATGAGTATTCAAATCACAGCGGCGCGCGATCCGATCGAGCGAGTGATCAAGTATCGTTTCGATGGCCGAGAGTTCGAGAGTCTGAAGCAGATCAAGCAGCACATCGAGAATGAGATCTGGAAGATCATCGACGTGACGCCGAACCGTCTGAGGCGCGCGGATGCGCTGGCGGTCCACGCGGCCATCGTGACTCATCGATGGACGCTTGGGCGGATGCTGGCGGCGATCGACATCGTGAGGCGGATGGAGACCGCGGAGCGAGAGGATTCATAATGACCAGCGAGATGTTTGCGAAGCGGTTGGAAGCGATGGAGAAAGTGCTGGACGAGCGCGCGTCCAATCTTGCAGAGGCGACGAAGGAGGAGCAAGCGCTTGCCCGCGACGAGAGAACGTTGGGGTACGCGGTAGCGCAGAGCGCGGTCGATCATATCATCAATCTGATTCGCGCAGCGCGCGCATCATTACTGGATGACAAGTGCCAGTTCCGGAAGGAAGGGAACCCGGATGCGCCGCCGTGCGGTGCGTCGGCGCTGACGGTCGTTGGGAAGCTCTCGCTGTGCCAGGAACATCTCATCGGTATCTGCCATCAGGCAGGCGTTCAAGCGGCCATTGACGAAGTGCGCAAGTACGGTCTCTCGTTGGCGAGCCTCTACAAGATGGTCTCGCCGGATCACGCAACGTACGCGTCCGGTCGGGCGCGCGTCGAAGCCATCGCCGGGTTGACGGTGGCGCTTCAAAAGAGGTTTGGTCATGGCAAACGTATCACTCAGAACTGAACTCACCAAGAGCACGGTGGCGCGGATCGCCGGGAACATCGCGTCTGGTTTGGTCCGGAGCGATTTCGCGCGGAACGCGTCAGAATCAGACGCGGAGTCCTACGTGGCGCGACGGAGCGTGAGTCTCGCTCGACAGATCTGCGTTCAGGTCGAAGCCACGGAACCGCGCGAGTTCGCTGATTACACGCCGAAGGATGACGCCGTGACGTGCTCTCTGTGCCGTGAGTCGAGGAACCTTGTCACGAGGATCGGCGGCTGGTATTTCTGCGCGCCGTGCGCGCCTGTTGCGTCCGATTACTTCGCGTGGGCAGTCGAGACGATGCGCGAGCGATTGCATCAGATCAAGGTCGCGTATCCGCAAGAGGAGTCGCTGCCGATTCTTCTCAGGCTTGTCGGGCGGAAGCCGAGTGCGGAGACCTACGGAGGATACAAGTCATGAAGGTCATCTGTCCATCCTGTCGAGAAGTCTTCGAGCTTGACGGGAAGACGGTGATGATTGCGGACGGCGACCAGGACAACATCGGATCGGTCTTCGCCATCACGATCACATGCTCGATCTGCTCGACGGAGCACAAGATACCGATGGATGGTTTCGGAGATCCGTCATGATCGAGACGCCACTCACGCCAGAGCAAGTCGAGGCGGAGCTTCGGCGCGTGCGCCAGCATTCGGGCACGGTCGGCGCGCATGCCGCGGCGCTGGCGATTGCGCAGAGTCACGTGTTGCTCAGCGAAATGAATGCTGAGTTAGTCAAGAGACTCAAGAACAACGGATGGCGGCGGATCGAGGAGCTTGGCGCGACGCACGCGGATCGCCACCGCGCGCCACGCGTCATCATCCGTTTGTTCCGAGTCGTCTACAGCCAGGTCTACTACATTGCCGCGGAAGGCGAGTGGACGCCGAACGGGTGGAAGCACTTCGGCGGCGTCACCGACATCTACAGCGTCGAGTGGTATCAACCGCTCCAGCCTACGGAGCTAACATGAAGGCACTGCTTCGACTCGCGCCGCATCCCAATTCGTTACTGCGCGGGTATCATGAAGTGGAGTTGTGGGTCGATAGACGGATGGTGGCCAGCATATCCGTGGTGGACGGTCCCCATCCCAGCATCCTAGTGGTCTCGAAAACGAAAGGCAAAGTGAGAGCCGACATCTCGACGGCGATGGGCTACCCGTGTTCGGTCTCGTCCAACGCCGTCACCGTGACGATCCTTCCGGAAGGAGAGCGCTCATGATCCTTGATCCGCAGTCGGAGGAGCAGATCCAAGAACGGCTACAGGAAGTGCGCCGATGGCGGCGCGAGATGCAGGAGCGGAACGGAGCGAAGATGGAGAGTAACTATGAGATCGTTTGGATGCTCGTCATTGCGGCGCTTGGCGCGGCGGTGGTGGTCTTCACCATCAGCTGGCTGGGCGCGCCATCACGCGCCGCCAGGCGAGAGCGCGAGAAGCAGCGCATCATCGAGTGCCGAGAAGTCGGAGGCATTCCCATCCTGTCCGACGATGAACGCCGAATGGAGCGGTGCGACCGATGAGCGCGCGAGACCGGAAGCGCAGGCAGCGCGAGACGGAGGAGCATCGGAGAGAACGTCTCCTGGGCGAGCAGCTGCTGGCGTGGATGCGGAATCCCGCCGCGCGAGAAGTCCGCGTGTATCAACCGAATGGCGGGCCGGTGTGTGCCCGCGTCTTTCTCTGGAGTGATCCGAAGGAGTGCGGCTGAAATGGGCGGGATGGTAATACATTCAAGAATCCGAGTCGAACTGTCGGCGCACGAAGTGAATGAGATCTTCCGGAAGTGTCTCGCCGATCTCAAGGGTGGCCGGTGGGTTGAAGGCGGGAAGCTCAGGGAAGAGCATGCGACATCTCATCGTTTCGATGCGACGATTGGGGACAAGACGCATCCGGACTTCGCGCTCGTGAAGACGATCCAGGAGCTTGAGAAGATTCTGAAGGAGAAGCGGATCATCCCATGAGTGCGAAGGTTCGGAAGGTAACAGCGCGTGACCTGATCGGCCGGAAGATCGTGGGTGTGACCTTTGAATCAGTGACATCGAGTGCGCCGGGAACGCCGGAGGAGCGCGCATTTGGATCCATGACGCTGGACAACGGACGCGAAGTCTGGTTCAGGACGATTGAGTTGGAGGGTGCGAGCGACTACGGGATCGATGCCCTGACCGAGACGCGGGAACCTAGAACCCGGCCGGAGACCGGGCCACCCGAACCCGGCGACCGGCGACCGGGCCGGACCCCCACCCGACCGGCTAGGCGGGCGCAGGGCCATTTCCGGGGTCTAGAGACCCGGCCGGACCCGGGAACCCACCCCGTAGGGGCGGAGAACCGGCCGGATGGGGCCTTCCGGGGGTTCCGAGACACCCGGAACCCCGGAACCCGGCCGGGAAACCGCTAGCGGGACGGGGTGACCCGATAGACCGGGAACGAGGAGCAGCTGATGACGGTCGTTTACGAGAAGGGCAAGTCAGGCGGTCCGGAGAAAGAACCGGGCAAATGCGGCGCGAAGATCCGGAAGTCGGACCCGCCACGCTACTGCCGCGGCGTGCCCGTCCAAGGCAAGACGCGCTGCCGCTTCCACGGCGGGAAGTCGCTGGCCGGCATCGACCATCCGCGCTTCAAGCATGGGGAGTACTCGCGCTACATGTCGCTGCCGCCGAAGCTCCGGCAGAAGTATGAACGCGCGCTCAGCGATCCGAAGCTCCTCGATGCGCGTCCGGAAGTGGCGATGATGGACGCGCTGACCAGCGAGGCGTTGAGTGAGATCGATCTCGGCGCATCGGCGGAGTGGATGTCGAAGCTGAAAGAGGCGTGGGCGGAATACGAAGTAGCGAAGGCGTCTGGCGGGACGCCCACCAAGCGGATGTCCGCGCTGGCGAAGGTCGGGACGCTCATCACTTCGACGCGCGACCAGTCCGCGGCGCGCGAGGAGGCGGCGAGGCTCATCGAGCGTCGGGACCGGATCGCTTCGAACCACGTCAAGCGGATGCGCGATTCAGAACTGGTCATCCCGATCATGACGGTCGCGGTGTTGCTCTCGGGCGTACGGAACCTCATATGGCGGTATTTCGAAAACGATGAACAGAAGCTCAATCAGTTCAAAGACGATTTCGAAAGGTACATTGGTCCGCGACTTCTGCAGGAGTCTCGCGCCCACGACATCGACGCCGAACGGGACGCCGGTGAGTCCAGTGGGAACGGAGACGATCCAGATCGCGACTGACGCGGACCTGAAGCAGTACCTCTGGCAGACCTTTGGGGCGCGCATCCCAGACAAGCGGGTGTGCGCGCATCACCAAGCGCCGTTCGAGGCGTTCCGCGCAGCGTTCTTCGCCACGCATCCGGTCATCGTTATCAAGGCGAGTCGCGGTCTCGGTGGAAAGTCCTACATGTTCGCATTGCTGGCGACCGCCAAGGCGGCAGTCCTCAACGCGGATGCCTGCATACTCGGCGGCAGCGGTGGTCAGTCGCAGCGCGTCCTGAAAGCGATGACCGACTTCTGGGCTGCGCCGAATGCGCCGCTTCATCTCTTGGACTCCGAACCGGGCAAGCACAAGACGGTATTCAAGAAGGGCTGCGAGATCGAAGCGCTCACCGCGTCGCAGCGGTCGGTCCGCGGTCCGCATCCGCAGCAGTTGATCTGTGACGAAGTCGATGAGATGGACATCAAGATCTTCGACGCGGCGATGGGGCAGACGCTGGCCAAAGACGGCATCCCGGCGCAGACCACGATTGGGAGCACGCACCAGAACCCGAACGGGACGATGACGGAAGTGTTGAAGCGAGCCGGAGAGCGCGGATGGCCGGTGTTCAGCTGGTGCTATCGCGAGACGATCCAGCCGCACGGATGGTTGCTGCCGTCGGAAGTCGAGCGTAAGCGCGGCGAGATGACCAAGGTCATGTTCGAGACGGAAGTGGAACTGAGTGAGCCGTCGAGTGAAGACCTGGCCATCGACCGGGACGCGGTCAATGCGATGTTCGATGCGTCGGCGGAGATCGATGCGAAGGATGGGCAACTCTACATCTTCGAAGACTATGATGCAGGCGGGAAGTACGCGCTGGGCGGCGACTGGGCGAGGCGCACGCACTTCTCGGTGCAGGCGATCCTGCGCTACGACAAGCTGCCGGCCAAGCTGGTGGCGTTCAGGCGGTCGCGTCGTCGTCCATGGCCGCAGCTGATCGGGTTCTACGATGAGATGGCGGAGATGTATCACGTCAAGCACGCCTGTCATGACTCGACCGGGATCGGCGACGTCGTATCCGACTACCTGAAGACGACGGCGGAAGGCGTGCAGATGGTTGGATTGGAACGCGCGCGGTTGTTCTCGGATTACATCCTGGGCATCGAGAGTCATCAGCTGGCTGCGCCGAAGGTGACCCAGGCCTACGATGCGCACAAGTGGTTGAAGCGCGCAGACTTGATTGGCGAAGGGCATCCACCGGACGAGTTCGTGGCGATGGCGATGGCGTATCGCGCGGCGAAGCTCGTGCCAAAGAAGCGCTACACGAGCGCGACATGGGGCAGAGGGAGAACCAAGTGAACGAAGGCCAAATTAACTGGGCGCTGCATTGTGGTGATGCCAGCGCCGTGCTCGGGACGCTACCCGAGCAGTCCGTGCATTGCATCGTGACCAGCCCGCCGTACTGGGGCCTGCGGGACTACGGACACACCGACCAGATCGGCCTTGAGCCGTCGCGGGATGCCTTCGTCGCGGCGCTCGTGGGCGTGTTCTCCGAAGCGCGGCGCGTATTGCGTGATGACGGCGTGATGTTTCTTAACTTGGGCGATTCTTACGCTGATAAACAACTCATCGGCATACCGTGGCGCGTGGCCTTCGCGCTGCAAGCGGACGGCTGGTACCTACGCTCCGATGTGATTTGGGCGAAACCAAATCCGATGCCGGAGTCCGTCACAGACCGGCCGACGAAGGCGCATGAATACGTGTTCTTGCTCACGAAATCGCCTCGCTACTGGTATGACGCCGACGCGATTGCGGAACGTGGAGCAGGACGAGAGATGTTCGGGAACACCGGCCCGAAACAAGCCATCAATACCGACCGTCAAGATGGCGGTCAGCGCAATATGACCATTACGGAATTTCGGAACGCGCGCACGGTCTGGCAAATCGCCACAGAAGCCAGCCCGTATGAGCACTTCGCCGTTATGCCCAAGGCGCTCGCGCGCCGCTGCATCCTAGCGGGCTGCCCGCGCGACGGCACCGTACTTGATCCGTTCGCAGGAGTTTGCACCGCTGGCGTAGTAGCGCTTGAGAGAGGTCGTTCGTTCGTTGGCGTTGAACTGAGTCAAAAGTATCACGCGATGGGACGCGAGCGGTTGGCTGACGTCGCGCCGCTGCTGGCGACGGAGATGAGAACCAAGTGAACGCACTCATCGTATCCGGCGACCGTCACTGGACGAATTGGCAGCGCGTGGTTGAAGTCCTGTCGCAGTATCCGCCGTCACTCCTCGTCCACGGCGATGCGGACGGGTTGGATCGGATCGCGCGAGATGTCGCGCGGGCATTGGGGTGGCCAGAGCCGGAGGCGCATCCAGCGGACTGGAAGAAGTTCGGTAGGGCTGCAGGACCGAAGCGGAATCAGGCGATGCTCGATGCTCATCGTGATGCGCGGGCGCTCATCGCGTTCCACGATGACTTGTCGAAGTCGAAAGGGACGCGCGACATGATCCTGCGCGCGAAGAAGATGGGGATACGGGTGCGTCGAATCAAGACGGTTGGCGAAGACCAGGCTGGCGAGTTGGACTACGCCAAGCGCGTTCGCGCCTAACGTCATGACCGGTAGACTTCTCTCTGGGGAAATGGAGGCGCGGTCGATGCAGACGTTCTACGTGTCATTCTCAGGTGGCGGTCGGTTTCTCGGCGCAGTCGTCGCGGACGCTGAGGACATCACCACGCTGTTGTCGGTCCTGACGGCGCACGGGTGTAATCCAGGCGGCGAGATGGCGGCATGGGACATCACTGGCGGCGCATGTCCGTATCCGAAGCTGACGTTGATGTCGAAGGCAGACATGGAGCGCATCGACGGAGAACCCGGTTGGTATCTCGGCGACATGACGCCAGCGGAGCGCGAGAAGGTGATGGACCGGTTGGTCGGGATCGCGTGCGAGTCCTGCAACGATCCGGCGAAGAACTGAGGAGCGAACGATGGGCGTTCACGTGAAAGGCTTGTCGGATATGCCGCGTGGCGAGCACTGGGCCATCCTGACGTTCAGGACGATCCTCGTGCCCGGCGATCGGCGGAGCATCGAAGCGCCAGGCCACGGCTATCCTGAGCACGAAGAACCGGCGATGGACTACGAAGTGTTCAGCAGCGAAGCGGAGTTCATGGACGCCATGCGGAAGTTCGAGCGGTCGCCCAGCGACTACTACCGCATGCGAACCGTCGGCATCCACGTGGTGGATACGTATCGCGCTGAGACGCGGTTCGTCGCTGATGTCGTCAAGGAAGCTCCTGGTGACTTCAGAACTTGAGTGGTTCCGCGCGCTGGCCAGAGACTTGGGCGTCTACGGCATCGAGGTTCCCGGCGTCCAGGCCAGTACGCTCAAGGAGGCATCGGAGATTTGGGAGGCGCGACTACGCGGAGCGGTCGCCAATGCCTTCGCCTACACGCGGCGGATGCGGCGTCGCGTCATAATCGGGATTGCGGATGATGGGAGTCAGCATCTCTACCGGCGACTCCGGAAGGCGAAGCAGCGGTGCGCGCTCGTGCTCATCGTGCCATACATCGCACCCGTAGAGGTTCCGTTCGTGCATCGCGATTCGGCGGAGTACTCGTCACCGTTCTTGCGGAGGTCATCGTCATGAAGGATCCAGCCGAGACCTGGGCGCGCGTCATCGAGGCGCGACCGTCCAAGCATCTCCCGAAGACGCCATCGGGGTTCCGGCGTGAGTTGATGGAAGCGTATCCCGGTGGGCGCTACTTGGAGATTGGGACGCGGCGCGGGCACTCGCTCGCAGCGCGCATGCTCCACGCAGGCGGCGAAGCGGTGTCGATCGATCTCTACATTCCGAACTACGCTGACGAGCCGAACCTTGGCGCGGAGGATGTGCGCGCGTTCCTCAACCAGCTAGGCGTGGATTCGAATGTGGCGTTGGCGACCGGCGAAAGCCGCTTGTTCTTGCCTTTGCTGAGCGATCAAACCTTCGACGTGATTCTGGTTGATGGCGACCATACGCCTGAGGGCGCGTTGGATGACTTACGCAACGCTTTCCGCCTACTCGCGCCGAGTGGGATGTTGTTCTTCGATGACGCTGACGAGACGTTGATGCCCGTTCTGAGAGAAGCGGTCGAGAGGTTCATGATCCACGGCGTCACGGACGAGCATCCCGCAGCGGACGGCGCAGAGCCGTGGGCGCGTGTCATGAAGTTCGGCTGGTGAGTCATGAAGAGGCTTCGCTTTCGAGGCGCTGAGTACATACTCGTCAACGAGAACGATAACGATGTTGAGGGCGCGATTGCGACGATCGCGGAGTACGAGAGCTTTGCGTTGAACCAGTTCCATCTCGAACCGAACGGCGACATCATGTCGTTCCATCAAGTGGTGGGGCATCGGTCCGAGATCGAGTGGTTGACGCCAGACTACGAGGAGACGGGCGATGGGCTGGGATGCGTACGCTGTTCGAAGCGGTGAGGAGTGGCGGCAGGCGAATGCTCACGGAGACTTCGCGGTTGCGGCGGCTATTGTCGAAGCGCAAGCCGGAGCCGGAGCGGTCGATGGGCTGCTCCGCTACGGAGCGTTGGACTGTAGCGTCTGCGCGGAAGCGCTGCAACGCGCGACCGGTCGAGATCCATGGGGCGAGGATTGGTCGCCGGAGACAGTGAAGGCGTTGGCCGAGACCGCCTCGTGGGAGTTCGAGACGACGAAGGAGTTAGAGTGGGCTAAGGCGTCAGCGAAAGCGTTCTTGGAGACCGCGGCGGCGCTTGGTCTCGGCGTGAAGTTCAGTTGGTGATTCCATGCTAAGCGACCACTCGGAGACGTGTCGGCGTCACAACGAAGAAGAAGGCTGGAGTCAGTACCGCTACCAATGCGTCTGCGAGCGTCGTCCATCGTCCGCGCTCTGGTGCGAGGTTTGCGACCTGCCGTGGTATAAGCGTTACGACGGGCATTGGGATGGGCAGCTATGCCATCCAGACAATGTCCGAGATCCGAAGGCGTTCACAACGGAAATCCATATGGATTCAGGCGAGACGATTATCAGATGCGATGCGTGCCTTGCGCGGTGGGTGTCGCCTCTCGGCGACGGGAAGCTGCAGCATCCCGACAACGATTGTCCGTTGAGGCTCAAGTTCCGACTTGAGTTCCGGACGCCGCAGAGCGAGAACGAACAGCTACTGCTTCGCCAGTTCAGCGATGCGCTGACGGGCGGATGCGCTTCGACGTGGGACGAAGTGCTGCGCGCTGCTCAGAGTCTCAATGAAGAGCTTAGCATCGAGCGGAAGCTGCGATGGGAAGGCGAGGCGTCCGCCAAGCGCGCGATCGATAAGCTCATCGCCGAGAAGAAGCAGGCTCAGGATGAGGCAGCGCGAGCGCGTTATGGTCTGTCGAGGGAAGACTTGGAAGGCGGCGGAACGAAGAGCGAGCAGACCGAGGCGGCGCGCGAGTTGACGCGCGAGCAGTTCGATCTGATGCGGAGTATGGATAAGCCCACAGCGTGGGTGCACGGTTCGTATCTGTCGGTGTGGGAGTCTCACGAAGCGCTCGCGCAGTCGGCGAGGCGGGTCACGCAGGAGCTTGTCGTTGAGCGGAGTCGCGTGAAGTGGTTGAAAGACAGCTTGCGCGAACGCGCCGATCGATCGGAGCGAAGGGTGGCTGAGTTCAGGAAGTTCGTGGAGTCGCTGCTGCATTTGAATCTCCGAGAGGCGGAGGAGATCCGATGCTACCTCAACGAGATGCCGAAGGATGGAGGCAACGCCGATGGAAATTCCTGAGACGCTAATCGAGATGTGCAGAAAGCATCAGGCGTTATTCGTCCGGCAAGTCGGCGTGCCTGAGGATGGTCCATGGAGAGCGCTGCTCATCATGGCCCATATAGCGTTGCTCCAAGCAGCCACGGCTGACGAGACGTTCTACGCGAGACTCGGCGGAGACATTCACCGCATACGGGAGATCGGGTGTCTCGCCTGCTTCAAGCCAGATGCCTTTGGCGAGATCGTGGAGGCCGGGAAGGAAGACTTTGCCACGATGGGGGAGAAGTCACCGGGAGGCGGCGCGATCAAGCGACTCGGCGAGTCGTATCTGGCGAAGCAGAAGGCGCATCTGACGAAGTCGGAGGAGACGTAGATGGCGCATCACTGCCACGCGACGAACTGCTCACGCGACGTTCCGCCGTCGATGTTCATGTGCAAGGCGCATTGGTTCAGCTTGCCGAAGGCGATGCAGCGGAAGATCTGGGCGACCTATCGGCGCGGTCAGGAAGACGACAAGCAACCGAGTCGCGCATACTGTCTCGCTGCAATCGAGGCAGTGACGTTCATCGCGGAGAAGGAAGGCGTGACGCCGAACGTTCGACTGTATGAAGCGTTCATGCCCGACGAGGAGGCTCAAGGTGCTGACTGAAAGGGAATACCTACTCATCTCGGTGATGGAGGAGTGCGACGAAGTGTCGCATCGGATCTCCAAGGCGCTGCGCTTCGGACTCGATGAGATTCAGGAAGGGCAGGAGCTTACGAACTTCGAGCGCATCCAAGGCGAGGTAGCGGACTTACTGGCCGTTCTGGGGATGGCCGGAATCAAAGCGGACGTCGGCAAAGCGCTCGCGAATATCGAGGCGAAGCAGAAGAAGATCTGCAAGTACATGGGATACGCACGCCTGCGCGGAACGCTCGAACCGTTCCAGACGAAGGATGGAGCGCCATTGGCTGGAGGAGTCTTCGATGTCTGAGCCTGCGAAGATCAACGTGACGTCAACGACGCTTGAGCGTCATCACGAGCAGTGTCCGTGGAATCGAGCGGACCCGGAGCGGAAGCGTAGCGTGTGCGGATGCCCACCGGGGTGGCCGAAGCTGACGCCGATCAAGGCGTTCGACATCGAAGCGCTCCAGCGCGCGACCGCGGGTACCGCGCAGACGCTCGACGTCCAGGCGATGCGCGCGAATCTTCACGCGACGTTCAACGGCGGTTACGAATCCAAGGATACGTTGCGCGCGTTCCATCACGGAATGGATACGGTCTGCAACGTGCTCATCGATTGGCTGAATGGCGGCACCGGAGAAGGCGTGCTGCCGCTGCGCATCGAGATGAGGCCGCTGGAGGTCCAGCAGACGAACGAAGGTCTAGCGGAGTCAATTCGTGACGCGGCGAAGTGGTATGAGGGATCGATGATGTGCGGAGCGCAGAACCCGTACCGGAGCGAGCGTATGGCCTGTCATTTGCCGGTCGGGCACGATGGATGCCACGAGTCGAAATCAGCGGACGGCGATCATATGTGGCATGATCTGACGATCGATCGAGCGATCCATCTCGCAGAGCTATGGGGCCAAGGCAAGATGGTCGGTGGCGACCAGGACGAAGTCATCGCAGCGCTCTTGAAGGAAGTCAAACGGTTGCGCGGAGAGAAGACTCAGGCGTCGAGCGCAGCAACGTTCCCGCCGATGCCAAAGCTGGTCGAGCTTTGGCGCAATGAGGCGAACGATTACGACGCTGCAGCGCGAGAAGGGAGATCATTTCGAATCGCGATGGCGTGCGGCGCGCGTGCGCTCGCTCTGAAAAGTTGCGCCGATGCGCTGGAGAAGTGGCTTGATGGAACAGAGACGGCGAGACCGCCGTGCTCATGCT
>Ga0068859_100002219_pt1 | contig 19706 bp, 20 predicted proteins | sample KBSSwiS22_FD_66585 | JGI IMG/M metagenome (GOLD analysis project Ga0068859, IMG submission 66585) | Switchgrass rhizosphere microbial communities from Kellogg Biological Station, Michigan, USA - KBS Switchgrass S2-2 | ecosystem: Host-associated > Plants > Roots > Rhizosphere > Soil ...
AAATGCAGCTTTTGAAGCAGGCTCTGAAATTGATAAATATTTTGAGATGCTGCCCGATGATAGTTCATTAAAAAAGATGTACCGTCAAATGATGGGCACAACAGATGTGCCTGAAAAGCAAAAACTGGAAAACTATTTGAGGACACAAATAAAACCAGGCAGTATTGATGTAAATATCATGACGAAGGTGGACAAGAATAATTTTAATGCACAAAACGAACTCCTCCAGGATGGGTCAGACGCAGTTGCAGCTTTGCGTGGCTATGCAAAAAGTAACCTTAAAAATTCTTCAGTTATCTTTTCAGCAGGGTTAAATCCCAGGCTCTATAATTACCTGGAACAGTGTAAGGAATTGGATGTGAATGAAGATGGAGGATTTACAAAAAAGGTAGTTATAAAAGTAAGTGATTACCGCTCCGCATTAATACAGGGAAAATATTTAGCCAAGAAAGGTATTTGGGTAAGTGAGTTCCGAATTGAATCGGGCCTTAATTGCGGTGGTCATGCATTTGCAACAGAAGGTTATTTGCTGGGGCCAATATTAGAAGAGTTTAAAAAAAATAAGCAGGAGCTGACCGATACGCTTTTTGAAATTTATAATGCTGCTTTAGAAAAGAAAACTGGTAAAAAATTCATTTATCCCCCCTGCCTTATATTTTCTGTGCAGGGGGGTATTGGTACACACCAGGAAGATGATTTTTTACATAGTTATTATAATGTAGAAAGCACCGGATGGGGAACGCCATTTTTGCTGGTGCCGGAAGCTACAACAGTTGATGCCACCACGTTGAAACAATTGAGCGCTGCCACTAAGGAAGATATCATGCTAAGCCGGAATTCTCCATTGGGCGTAAGATTTCATTACCTGAAAGGAACTACTGCTGAAAAAGAAAAATTTTTACGCATCAGTAATGGAAAACCAGGTAGCCCGTGTTCAGAAAAACACCTGGCATCTAATACAGAATTTACCAAAGAACCTATTTGTACCGCATCTCGCCAATATCAGAAATTAAAAATTGCGCAATTGCAATCTCTTCATTTACCCGAACAGGAATATAAAAAACAACTGAAAGAAGTAACAGACAAAGAATGTTTGTGTGTGGGATTAAGTAATGCTGCGGCTATTAACTACAATGAAATTTTTATTAAAAAAAGAAATGCAGTAAACATTTGCCCGGGCCCGAATATTGTTAATTTTTCCAAAGTAGTGTCATTGCAAACTATGACTGATCATATTTATGGAAGAAAAAATATTGTTACTAACAACAGCAGACCACATATGTTTATTGCAGAATTGCATTTATATTTTACTTATTTTAAAGAGCAACTGGAGGAATATGTTCAGCCTGACCAACTGGCCAAAAAGAAGAAATACTTTGCTTCTTTTTTTCAAAACCTGCAGCATGGAATACGGTACTATCGGCAGTTACCGGGTGTTGCCGCAACGGGCAGGGACCAGTTTAATAAAGACTTGTATTTTGCAGAATGTGAATTAGATGCATTGAATTATCAATATGGCATTAGCGCTGCATTAATGGAAACAAATGAAATAATAAGAGGCTGATCACTTAATTTGGTGCTGGCATTTTTTTTAATTTAAATTTGCCTGATTTAATCAAAGCATTATCAAGTTAAAATGCCTTTTACATTTTCACATCCGGCCATTATTTTACCGCTCAGTAAATCAAAAAAAATACACCTTTCTTTTACGGGCCTTATTGTGGGCAGTATGGTGCCCGATTTTGAATTCTTACTACGGTTAAGGAATACTGAAAATTTCGGGCACATGTTGCCCGGCATTTTCATCTTTGATATTCCCTTTGCAGTGATACTAAGTTTTGTTTTTCATTACCTGGTACGCAATACACTTATCCTGCATGCACCGAAATATTTCAGGCAGAGATTTTCTGAATTATTGTCTTTTAACTGGACAGACTATTTCGAACGTCATACGATCAATTTTTTGATAGCTGTATTGATCGGCGTAGGGTCTCATTTTTTTCTGGATTCATTTACGCATGAGAATACAACCCTTGAAAATTGGATGCCCGTCCTTTCCAAAGAAGTAGTTATAGGAAAACAATCAGTTCCTGTTTACATGATATTGCAGGGATTAACCTCCTTACTTGGCGCTTTGTATATGCTGTGGTTTATTGATAAAATGAAAAAAGGGGAGGACCTGCAAAATGCGGGTAATGGTACCAGTTACTGGATAAGCATTGGCGCAGCAACCATATTAATTTTTGCAGTACGACTGATAGTGGATACCATTCACCAAAGCATTGCAGATATAATTATAGCCGGTGTTGGAAGTTTTGTGTATGCGGTACTTTTTATCTCGCTGTTGTATTTAAGGCGAACTATTACAGCAATAAAAAAATCCCCCGGAATATAACCAGGGGATTTTTTAACATAGAGAAGTCAAGTTTCAAAAACTTGACTTCTCTTATTTGAAGCTTATCTGAAACTCCTTCTTTCTTTTGGAGCATAGGTTCTCTTTCTTTCCCTTCCGCCACCTGCATTCCCTTCATCATTAGGGCGTTTAAAACCGCCATCAGCTTCGTTCATGCGTATGGTGCGGTTGTTGTAACGTTTACCATCAATTGCAGATATCATTCTTCCGGCTTCTGCTTTATCAATTTCAATCCAGCTGTTCATATCCCTCATATCAATTTTGCCCAGTACTTCTTTCTTTAAATTACTTTCATCTAAGATAAATTGTAAAAAGCTGGCTTTGTAAAAACCATCCTTAGTACCAAGGTTAATGAATAACCTGGTGTAACCATTATCACGCCTGTTAAAGTCAGTACGTTCCCTTCTGCTGCCATCTCTTTCATCTCTTCCTGCTGCAGGTTGCCTTCTGTCGCCACGAACATCGCTCCTGTTCAGGTCTTCAGCGTTTTCATAATATTTTAAGAAGTGGCTGAATTCCAAAGCGGCTACTCTTTGTAATACTTCTTCTTTGCTAACGCCTGCAAATTTTTCCATCAGGTCGGGCATATACGTTTCATAATCGCCATGGCTAACATCGGCCTGCATCAATGTATCCATAAAATGGAAAAATTGTTTGCGGCAAACATCTTTGCCAGAAGGCACATCCACTTTATGAAACTGTGCGTTGATCATTCTTTCCAGCGATTTTATCTTGTAAGTTTCCCTGCTATGGCATATAGAAAGACAAATACCGGTTTTACCAGCTCTTCCTGTACGTCCGCTTCTGTGCGTATACACTTCCATGTCATCCGGCAATTCAAAGTTGATCACATGTGTTACACCATCCACGTCAATACCTCTTGCAGCAACATCGGTTGCAATTAACAATTGTAAACTTTTAGTGCGGAAACGACCCATAACCTTATCACGCTGCTGTTGTGTAAGATCGCCATGCAACGCTTCAATTTCGTAACCTGATTTTGCTAAACGTTCGCTTATTTCCTGTGCATCAATTTTAGTACGTGTAAAGATGATACCATACATACCCGGATTAAAATCGATCAATCTTTTTAATGCTTCGTAACGATGCTGTTGCGGCACTACAAAAAACTGGTGATCAATATTTACGTTACCACTGTTCTTTTTACCCACGGTAACTTCTTTAGGTGTTTCCATATAGTTTTTGGAAATGGCCCTAACTTCCGGTGGCATGGTAGCACTGAATAACCAGATGCTTTCCCTGTTGATGGTATTCTTCAACACAAAATCAATATCATCCCTGAAACCCATGTTCAGCATTTCATCAGCCTCATCCAATACCACGTATTTTACCTTTTGCAGGTCGATGGCCTTTCTTTCAATAAGATCGATCAGGCGACCCGGTGTTGCAACAACGATCTGCACACCTTTTTTAAGGTTGCGTATCTGCATGGTGATAGAAGCGCCACCATATACTGCTTCGGTAAAAATATTTTTGCTGTGTTTTTTAAATTTTTCAAGATCGTTGGTGATCTGCAAACATAATTCCCTGGTGGGGCAAACCACTAAGGCCTGCGCATGCCTTTGAGAGGCATCTATTAATTGTAAAAGCGGCAAACCAAAAGCCGCTGTTTTTCCTGTTCCTGTTTGGGCCAGGCCGATAAAATCGGTAGTGCCGGAAAGTAATACCGGAATTGCTTTTTGCTGAATTTCTGAGGGTGTTTCAAATCCCAGGTCGGTAACCGCCTGTACTAATTGTTCGTTTAAGCCTAAGGCTTCAAATGCATTCATTTAAATTTGTTTTGTGATAGCCACATGTTTGTTTCCCGATACTTCGACAAGCTTAGTACGAGCGGGATTGTGTCATGCTTTAGGCCGTTGGAGAACCCTGCTGGCTACCGCAATTTGGCGGGACCTTCAGCGGTTGTTAGTGGGTAGTGAATCCTGGTTGAAGCAATCCTCCTTTCAACAGCAACTGAGCATGTCATGTAATTCTCAGTTATTAATAATTGGGCGCAAAGGTAGGGCTTTATTACGGGCAAAACAATTTTAATACTAAACTTTGCGTTTTTTAACCGGTAATTTACATGCTATTAAACTATTTTTGATTCCAATCGTCCTAATAAACCTACTTAATTGTATGCAAAAATTTTATCTGCCTCTTTTTATAGCTGTCTTCAGCTGTTCGGTTGCTACTGCCCAAACGGATACATTATCTGCAAAAGATAAGGCCTCACTGGATTCCATGATGGCAAGTGATGAGTTTCTGAAACTGATGAAGGATAAAGATAAAAATTCCCTGGATGTGAGCATAGGAATAGGCAATGGGGCATTTAGTACACACAACAATGCCGAAAATGCGACGGGTGTGGATAACAAAATTATTTACACGCCATCACTGGTATATCGTACCAAAAGCGGTTTTAGTTTTGGGGTAACCGGCTTTTTAACACCCGATAGTACCAATAGTTTGGAATTGTATCAAACCGGGCTTACTGCAGGGTACGATTATTATGGTAAAGAAGTTAACGTGGGCATTGCTTATACAAGATATTTAAGCGATAAGAATAAATACAATAATAAATCGCTGTATCAAAATGACATTTACGGGTACGTGAAAAAAGCAAAGGGAATTATACAGCCCGGGTTATCATTGGGATTTGATAATGGTGAATATAAAGAAGCGGCTTTTGAAATTTTTAGTAAAAAAATACATCGCCTGTTGCCATTGCCCAATGGAAGTGATACGGTGATAGTAATTTCAGGTATTGATTCCACCCATAATAAGGTCAGTTATTTTTCTGTTTCATTAAGTGTTGAGCATGATTTTAGTTTTTACAAATTGTTTTCTAAAGATGATGAATTGGATTTTGTTCCTTCGCTGATACTTAACCTGGGAAGTGATAAATTAACACAAACACACGTGAACCAGATCTTCGACAGGAAATTTTTAAGCAGAAGAAAAAAGAGGGAATCTAATAATAAATTTGAAATGCAATCTGTAGCGGCTTCTTTTGATTTTACTTATAATGTTGGCAAATTCTTTTTACAACCCAATTTTTATTTAGATTATTACCTGCCTTCAACAACAACCAAAAGGCTTACTGCCATTTATGCTATATCTGCAGGGTTTTCGTTTTAATAAAATGTCTTAACAAAAAATTAGGCAGAGGGTACAAGCGTTGGCATATTACTTGAATAGTGTAGCCTAACTAAACTTTTATTTTTATGAAAACAAAACTCTTGTTAACCGCTGTGATCAGCATTATCAGTTTCAGCGCTTTTTCTCAAGGTCTTAAGATCGGCGCCAAAGGCGGCGTTACGATGAATAAAATTTCCGGGCAAACTTTTAAAGATCAATTTACTTACGGTTACCATATAGGTGGCTTTGCAACTATTGGTTTCAGCAAAAAATTTGCTATTCAACCTGAAGTAATGTTTAACCAGGTAAATGTTGATACTTCAAGCCAATTCAGTGATGTATACCAATTCAATAAGCTGAGTTCTGTACAATTAAAATATTTAAGCATTCCTATACTGTTAAATTATAATGCCGGCCGGCTGATCACTTTGCAGGCGGGCCCGCAGTTTGGCATTTTGATGAATAAGAGCAATACACTGGTGCAAAATGGAAAAGATGCATTTAAAAGCGGCGACTTTAGTATGCTGGGTGGTGTGCAACTAAATATTTCTCATTTTAAATTATACGGGCGTTATGTGATTGGATTAAACAACCTGAATGATATTGACAATAAAGATAAGTGGAAGAACCAGAGTATTCAATTAGGTGTGGGACTTACGTTATAACAGTACCGCTATAACTAACTATAACTCTTGGAGGGTTTAGGCAGACTATAACTTAATAAAGAGTTTTTGAAACCCTCCAAGAGTTATGAATAGGAGTTCTGAATAGAATTTTTCAGGAACGTATGATGCTGAGAGAGCCATCAGCGTTCCATTTTACAATAGCAGACGGACTTGAAGGAGTCAGATCATCCTGGCGGTGTTGCACAATATAGTCAACACCGTTTTTTATTGCCACATCAATATCGGTAAAAACTGTCGGTGGCGGATACCCTGAAATATTTGCCGAAGTGGAAACAATTGGTTTTTGAAATCTTTTTATCAGCTGTTTGCAAAAATCATCTTTTACAATTCTTATTGCCGCACTGCCATCTTTTGCAATTACATTATTTGCTAAGCCAACAGCACCATCATAAATAACCGTAGTGGGTTTATAAATACCCTTTATATAATCGAATATTTTAAGGTTGGGTTGTGTAACGTAGGTGGTAATAGTTTGCTCTTCGGCTACTAACACCACCATGCTTTTTTCATCAGCACGTTTTTTTAAAGCATAAATTTTAGCAACTGCATTTTCATTGGTGGCATCGCAACCTATTCCCCAGATGGTATCTGTTGGGTACAGGATGAGGCCACCCGATTGCAGTACCGCTATACATTCGTTGATATCGTTTTCAAAACCTAACGGCATATATTATACAGGTAATGTTTGTAAAAGCTGGTTGGTTGTTATACCAAAGCCACATTTAAAATGTTGCAACGGGCATTCTTTTTTGCCATGCAATCCGCAAGGCCTGCAAGATAACGTTTCCGTTGTTTCCACAATAAATGATTGATCTGACAATGGCGTAAAACCGAATGCAGGAACCGTAGAACAAAAGATAGCCGTAACCGGTGCATTTACTGCAGATGCAAAATGTAAAGGTGCAGAATCATTTACATAATTCATAGCAGCAGATTTCATCAATGCAGCAGATTGCAAAAAACTTAATTTACCTGCAAGAATGACCACGTTATTATTATTCCCCTTTGAACGTATGGCTTCGCATTCTTCGGTATTATCTTTTCCACCCAATAAATAAATAGTATATTTTTTTGGAAACGTATTGATGAGGTCGATCCATTTTTCAAAAGGATATTTTTTGGTGAACCATACACTTGAAGGTGTCATGGTTACAAAAGGTTGCTGGGTGTATTGTTGTACAACTTCAAAGTCATTTGCAGAAGGGTAGAGTTTGGGTTTAGTTAAATTGGCATCAGTAAAATCTTTGATCAGCTCATTATTTCTTTCCACTTCATGTTTGTAAGGTATCACAGTACTTACAATGTGCGGTATTTTTTTGGTAAAGAAAAAACTCAGTGGATTTTTATCAAAACCAATAGTTGTTTTAGCAGCAGAAAAAGTAGTAATAAAGCCAGTAGAAAAAAAACGTTGCAGGTTGATAACGATATCGTACTTTGTTCTTCTTATAACACCAATCATTTTAAAAAGGTTCCGTATCTTTTTTTCTTTTTTATTCCAAATAAGAACATGCTGGATATGCGGATTATTGGCCAGCAAACTTTCATTGCCTTTTCTAACTAAAAAATCAATTTGCCCGCCGGGGAAATATTGGGCAAGCTTTTCCACAACAGCTGTAGCCAATACCACATCACCAATAAAAGCTGTTTGTATAACGAGTATTTTCTTCATTTGCCCGGCAAAGTTATCGAAACTTTAGGGTTGTCAACCTTCGGGAAAATAGTTTTTAGTTAAATACTCTAGTAAGGTTGACAACCCTTTATCCAAAATGCTTTTCCTGTTATAGTAGCAACATTGTAAATTTGCAAAAAAAATATTTACATGAAGGATCTAATTATTGAAGCATGGAGTAACAGGGAATTGCTTAAAAATGAAAAATACTCAGATGCTGTACGGTCAGTTATTGAAGAAGTGGATAAAGGAAGGCTAAGGACAGCATCTCCAACGGAGGCTGGCTGGCAGGTGAATGAATGGGTAAAGCAGGCCATACTGATGTATTTTGGTATTCAGCAGATGCACACTTACAATTTGCCCCCTTTTGAATTTTATGATAAGATGAAATTGAAAAGCGATTATGCATCATTGGGTGTACGTGCAGTGCCGCATGCCGTAGCAAGATATGGTGCTTACTTAGCTAAGAACGTGGTGCTGATGCCCAGTTACGTGAACATTGGCGCATATGTAGACGAAGGTACCATGGTAGATACATGGGCTACAGTAGGCAGTTGCGCCCAGATTGGCAAAGGCGTGCATTTAAGTGGTGGTGTGGGTATTGGCGGTGTGCTGGAGCCATTGCAGGCAAGCCCGGTAATTATTGAAGATGGTTGTTTTATCGGCAGCCGTTGTATTGTGGTGGAAGGTGTGATCGTTGAAAAAGAAGCGGTGTTGGGTGCCAATGTGGTGCTTACACAATCCACAAAGATCATTGATGTTAGTGGTGCAACACCAGTTGAAATGAAGGGCCGTGTACCTGCAAGAAGCGTGGTGATACCGGGCAGCTATACCAAAAAATTTCCTGCTGGTGAATATGGCGTGGGCTGTGCATTAATTATTGGACAGCGTAAAGCAAGTACCGATCTAAAAACCAGTTTGAATGATGCATTGAGGGAATTTAATGTAAGTGCATAGGGAGGAGTTAGTTTAAAAAACATTTTTATTAGCCCCGGGAATATTTTACCGGGGTTTTATTTTTTATGAACAAAGAGGCTAAAATAAAAATATCACTTGCCGGATTTATGTTCACTTTCATTGGAGCGATCTTATTCTCCACTAAAGCAGTGATCGTGAAAAAAGCATTTGCTGATATTAAGGTAGATGCATTAAGCCTGTTAGCCGTACGAATGATCTGTGCAGTGCCTTTTTATTTGGTGGTAGCATTTTATAAAACCAACCAGGGCAGCAATACAAAACTAACCCGTAAGCAATGGGGATTTTTATTTGTGCTTGGCTTGATGGGTTATTATATCAGCAGCTTTTTAGATTTTGTAGGGCTGCAGTATATTTCTGCCGGGTTGGAAAGATTGATATTGTTTTTATATCCAACCATCACCGTATTGATCACTACTTTCTTTTTTAAACAAAAAATTTCTACCATTCAAAAATTAGCCTTACTGGTAACTTATACTGGTATTGCTATTGCTTTTTTTGGAGAATTAAAAATTGATACGGGTAATCCAAACTTTTACTGGGGTAGTTCTCTCATCTTTCTTTGCGCTATTACTTATGGTTTTTTTATTGCCGGCAGCGGCCAGTTAATTCCTCAAATTGGCGCTACAAAGTTCACCGCCTATGCTATGACGGTGGCTTGCCTTGGCGTGTTGGCTCATTTTTTTATTAATGGCAATTTTACTGTTATCGAATCTGGCAATACTACATTCTGGCTGTACGGTGTCCTGCTTGCCGTAGTGGCCACCGTTATTCCTACGTTTTTAATTTCGGCAGGATTAAAAAAGATGGGTTCCAATAATGTGGCCATTATTTCCAGTGTGGGGCCTGTATCCACCATCATACAAGCGCATTTTATTTTAGGGGAGCAGATATTTGCAGCCCAAATTATTGGCACCGTACTGGTAATTGCCGGCGTGGTAATGATTGGCTGGAAAAGAATGGAGATATAGTTTTTTAAAACAAATTTTGAAGTACATTTGCAACCCACAATGGTTAACCAATTGATTGGAATGCCCAGATGGCGAAATTGGTAGACGCACTGCCTTCAGGTGGCAGCGTTCGCAAGGATGTGCAGGTTCGAATCCTGTTCTGGGCACCAGCCCCCTTTTTAAGGGGGTTTTTATTTTAGCTGAAATGCAGTACCAGTAAGGGTTTTGTAATTTTGACTTTCTTTTCGCTTCCTTTGATTTGACCTTGTTTTCTCAATTTTTGTACCTCCGCTGTACCTCGGATTTCACTTTTTGAGCGTTTTTTAATATCTTAGGGAAACAAAAGTCAAACAAAAAGCAGCATGAGTGTAATATTAAGAAAACGTAAGAATGCAGATGGAACTACTTCTTTAAGGCTGGATGTTTATCATGATGGTAAACGCACTATTGAAACATTAAAGCATCTAAAACTTGTAAAGCCGTCAAACGTAAAAGACCGGGAAGAGAATAAGGAATTGCTTCAAAAAGCTGAGGCAATTCGATTATTCAGAACAGTGGAGTTAGAAGGCAATAACTACAATTTAGAAAGTGAATCAGGTAAGAAAACGATTGTTACTACCTGGATGCAATCTTACGTTGACGCTTATAATAAAAAGGATAAAAGGAATATGCAGGGAGCATTAAACCGGTTCTCTGCTTTCTTAGTTGATGAGAATATTACTAATTTGACTTTCGGAAATATTAATGCTTTAATGCTTGAAGATTTTATAGATTATTTAGAAGCAAGAAGCAAAGGTGAAGGTGCATCATCCTATTATAACAGGTTTAAAAAAATGCTTAAACACGCTTATCGAAAAAGATTAATGAAAGAAAATGTGCTTGACCTTGTTGAAAAGAAAGTAAAGGGCAAAGCAAAAAAGAAAGATACACTAACAATGGAGGAGGTTAAAAAGTTAAGTATAACTCCAATTGAGAATCCTCATATAAGAAGAGCTTTTTTATTTAGTTGTATAACTGGCTTGCGTTGGTGTGATATTAAAGTCTTGAAATGGCAACATATTGATACAGGCAATAAACAAATGAATATACCTCAAAGTAAAACAAATGAAAATGTTTCTGTTCCATTAAATAAATCGGCGATTAAGCTATTAGAACAACCGGGGAAATCAGGAGAAAACGTATTTATATTACCAACAGCAAACGGGGCAAATAAAACCGTAAAGGCGTGGGTTAATAGAGCAAAAATAAATAAGCACATCACGTGGCATAATTCCAGACATTCCTTTGGAACAAATCTTATTTATAGTGGGGCTGATGTATTAACGGCTTCTAAGCTATTGGGTCACACAAGTATGAAGCACACACAGCGTTATGTGAAGACTGCTGATGAGATGAAACAGAAGGCGACTGATAAATTGAATTTTAAATTGTAAAGGATGGCAATGAAAAGACAAGCAAATTTGAGTGAACAAAGATATCCTGTATTAGATAGGATGATATATCTAATTAACGAATACACTCCAAATAGCGGAATAGAACTATACTCAAAAAAAGGCTATAATCCGCCGATATTTGAAAAGGAAATTGATAAAAGGGCAGAGCTTAATAAAGAGTTCCAAAATGATTTTGAAACATTGGTCTTGCTTTTTAATGCGGGAGGAGTTCAGAGAATGGCACACCTGGATAGCGAATTAATGCACGAATTAGAAAAGGAGAGGCGTTACTATTCTAAAGACAAGATTAATGCACATCAAGAAAAATTATTTAATGATTGGTATAACAAGGCGGTAATTGAACAACTTGAAGAATATTTCATTCTATTAAATAGTCGGTTAGAGAATATTTTTTCTATTTATTTTACAGTTGCGGAGAAGAATAAATTAAACCTTAAAGGGCAGTTTAAGACTTGGTATCAAAGGTTCCAGATTGTGGATGCAGAGGAACCGATTAAAAATCCCTTAGATTTTATAGATGAAGATCTTTTACAATCATTTTTAGATGCGGAAAAAAAAGCAACTAATGGAACCGGGAATTTTAAATCATTAGTTCGATGCGCTGCTTTCTGTGAATTGATTTATTATAAAAATGCAGCCTATATCAAAAAGACGAAAACTCCAGTAAAAACGATGGTTGCTTTTGCAAAAAGCCGGTATAATAAAGATATTACATTTGCCATTGCGCCAGCAAAGAAAAAAGAAAGAGAAGAACACCAACAAAAAGTAAAAGCAAAGCAGCCCCCTCTAAAGAATTGCCTGTAAATATAGTACCTAATATACGGTACGTACCATGTTTTTTAAATTTATCTAAACTCATTGCCAGCCTGCATTTTCGGTTTTTTTTGCTATACATACCATTCGAAATTGATAACTTCCTTTCACTTCCTTTGAAAGATATTTACCTCCGGTATCGGGATAAGCGCTTATCCATTTCATTAATCTTAAAATTATTAAAATGGACTTTTCACAAAACAAGGTACTGACCTTTGAACAGGGTTGTAAGTACTTAGGTTACAAAACGAGCTATGTATATAAGCTAACAAGTGGCGGTATAATTCCACATAGTAAACCCAACGGCAAAACTATTTTTTTTGATAGGGAAATGCTTGAAAATTGGATGTTATCCAACCCTAAAACTGGTTTGAAAGAAAAACAGATTGAGGCCGCTACTCATGTCCAATCGCAAGCTATTAAAAAGCGAAGTGATAAATCCAAAAAGAAAGACTAGCAAAATTAATATATGGAGAATGCTGCGCATAATATTAAGAAAAGATTTGTATCGGTGTTAAATGGCAAAGCACAATATTGACTACGGCATCATGCAGCCTTTCTTTTATCAATAAATTTTCAGCAAACATGCTGTCCCATTAATAATATACAATGGGGTGTGATTAAGGCGTGGATTTTTTAACAAGAAAAATAAGCCACCCCCTCATTAAATGTAACGGTCAGTTAAGCCAATTCAATTTTATAAGCAAAAAATCAGGATTATTACTCAAGTGCGGTAATAAAACATACGGTAAAAAAGAAATTTCATGAATTATAATTAGTTTGCACAAAAAAATTATTCATGGCTAAGTCTGGCAAGATACGTGAGAACAATGTTATCGAAATGTTTACGGAGAGAGAATTGCAGGTCATCAGGCTGATTTGTGCTCAAGCTTCCAATGAAGAAATGGCCATTAAATTAAAACGCGGCATAAGAACTATTGAAGGGTACCGGGCTAATATACTCGATAAGATGAAAGTTAGAAATACCGCAGGAATGGTAATATATGCGGTGAAAACTGGAATCTACAAAATCAGGAAGTGAATGAGGTATCAACCATTTCACTTTTTGTGGATCGGACGGATTGTGAAATTTACTACCTAATCCGGTGAATATCATTTAGTTATGATCAGCCATTTTGACCTGCTCAATCAAATGCTCAATAAACATATAATTCATTAGTTCCTGTTTATTTTGCAGTGTGAAAGTAATATATTTTTTTGCAACTTTTAAAAAACGAATCAACAATCTAAAAAAGATTTTACAGCCCTATTTATAAAATGAATTGATGGATATTTTTCACAAGGACTATTTTGTTGTATTAGTGGAGCCACTAGTTTATTAAGCAAAACCAAAAAGGGGAAAATTTATTTGCTTTTTTACACAATTCATGTAAGCTGCTGTTATTCTTCCTTGAAGATAAAATAGCCAGTTATGTACCTTATTGGAGAATAGCCAATTTTGTCACCGTCAAAATATTGATTAAAATATTTAAGGCCATTTTTTTGAATCGTAAATACGGTTGTTCTATTTAACCTGATTGTGTCATATTTGTTGCTTTGAGCTAATGCAGAGTCGGTCAAATAAAGTTTATTTGACTTAGTGAACCAAGTTCCGTTTATGTCATACCACAAAAGACAACCTTCTGAAGTTCTATGATTGTATGTAAAGGTTTTGTCATTGTTGATTGCAATTTGGGAATACGAAAGAATCCAAGCTTTACCAATAAAAAGTGTGTCGTTAATTTCACTATAAGTACCTGGTTTAATTTGTCCAAAAGAGTTAAAACTAAATAAGAAAAAAAGTAAAGTAAGTCGTGTCATGTAATTATAGATGCAGTTAGCAGAGTGTTTGCATAATAGCAGCTTACGGGCAGGTATTGCCGATGGTGGGGAATTTTATGTTCGTCCGCCCGGAACTACTGCCTGGCTTTTTGATAAAGTTAAATATTAAGAACTAAAGCTGGGCTTTATTCGTCGAGCCCCGAACCGCAGTACAGCAGAATTACCGCTGCCGATTGCTCCAATGTCAAGCCCCACTATTGGCAATACCATGTTGTACGTTCGCCCTTCATCATGGTTCGACAGCCGGCATACTGTGTCCTATTACATAAATTGTGTCTGGAAGTGTGGTAAAAAAATCACCCCCATTTTGCAAGAAAGTATCCTGCAAATGGGGCTGATTTAGTGTTGTAGAAAACTTTGGTTTGTCGGGTATTCTTAATAAGCCTTCTGATACAGAGTTTACTTATTTAACTGTACGCTTTTTGTAAACCAATATTTCCAATGGCCACATATTTGTCGTTATAGATATAGGAAACCAAAAGGATACCTGAAAAAAGCAGCGGCATAATTGCCACGGATATTGGATCGCCACTTGATGTATGGGCAATAAATGCTGAAATAAATGTTATTGCAAAACCGAAATAGGCAAACTCTTTAATACGTTTTGGAATAACAGGAACCAGCAAGACAATGGCACCTGTAATTTTGGCAATTGCTAATTCAATCCTGAAATAACCGGGGAAACCGAGATGTACAAAAGCTGCTTTCATCGCCTCGCTTGTTAAATAACCGTAGGCACTAAAAAGCATCATTGCACCAATTATGCCTGTACTTGCCCAATAGATAATTTTATTCTTTTTCATTTTTGTATTTTTTAAATTGTGTTTAAAGTTTGATTAAGTTTAGGAGAGATAAAGCACCTTTTGCCTGCTGAAATTTACTGCCAACGGATAAAGAACCTAAGTCAACAGGGGCAAAGCCGATAGTATTAATGACTTCATTAACCGCTGTTTTAGCTTCTTTATCATCACCTGAAACAAAAAGCACACGATGACCATTTTCTGCTATGGGGTTTGCTTCAAGTATTTTAAAGTAAAGGGTGTTAAAGGCTTTTACAAGACGGGCACCTGGAAGGTATTCCTGTACAACTTCGCTTGATGCCCTGCCACTCAAATCCTCCACCTGGAAATCAGGTGTAAAGTGGTTGGTTGCATCAATTACTATCCGGTCTTTCCAGTCTGTAATTTGGGTAAGCGTTTTAACCTGCGACCATGGTAGTGCTAAAAGCACTATGTCAGCACCTGCTGCTTCTGCCGTTGTAACTGCTTTTGCTCCGCTTCCTAATAGCGCAATGGTTGCTTCCAAGGATTCAGGAGATTTGCTATTACTGATTATTACGGGATAGCCGTTTTTTAATAAGTGTTTCGCAACTGCTTTACCAATATTCCCGGCTCCGATAATTCCGATTTTCTTTTTCATGTTTATTTTAATTAATTGTGATAAAATGTTTCTTTAATAATTAAACCCTCATCCCATGTTTGCACGGCAACCTGTTCAGTTTTTACCCTGGTGTTATTTTGAAAAGTGATGTCCATCCAGCTTTCCACCATTGTTTTGTTTTCCGCTTCATTTGAAGTAATGGCCGTAACGCCTGCGCCGTGAAACTCTTTTATCATACCCAGAAAATTTTCTTCAATTTTCCTGTTCGTATCTTTCCCTTCACGGGGAGCCTGGCCAATGTCTTGCATTACCACATTGGGGTGATAAAACTTTTCAAATCCATCCATCAATTTTCCGCTGTTAATCATTTGATACAGTTCAGTTGCATTTTTTAAATTTTTCATTTTGTTTGTTTTTAATTGTTTATTTAATCATTGTTACTAATTCATTCATTGGCTTTCTTACTTTTTTTAGCTTATGGTTCCAATCATTTACTTCGTCTCTGTAGCCCAAAGCCAATAGCATGGTGCTTCTCAGTCCTTTTTCATTCAGTCCAAGGAATTCATCTAAAGCAGTTGGATTAAAACCTTCCATAGGCGAAGCATCAATCCCTTCAAGTGCTGCTGTAAGTACCGCAATCCCTAGTGCGATGCCAGCTTGTTTTGCAGCATGATGAAAATTTTCATCGTCACTTATTTCGCCAAAATATTTTTTGGCTGAGCTCCTTTGTCCTTCTGTTTCTGAATGAGGGAGGTTTCGCTGTTGTGTTAAATTGTCAAACACTTTATCTATCCTGCTTTCTGTGTATTTATTCCAGGCGGCAAAAACCAATAAATGAGAACATTCTGCCACCTGCTTTTGGTTAAATGCAATGGGTTGTATGTTGCTTTTGATGTCATTATTACTTATTACAAAAACCTCAAAAGGTTGTAAGCCCATTGCCGATGGAGAAAGATGAATTGCTTCAGTAATTTTATTGATTACGCTGCCCGGTATTACTTTACCAGTCATTCTCTTGGTTGCGTAGCGCCAGTTCATTGCTTCATTTGCTGTCATATACTTTGTTTTTAATTTTATTTTTAATATTCATTTCTGATGTAAAATTGCACCCGGAAAGCCCCTCCGCACAATGACATTTAAAGGAAAAAAGTCTTGATAAATGTCAACAGAATTCAATCTGAGCGGTAAACGCTTCCTTAACATGTTAGTTACCTGCTGAAATAGAGTGAGATATTTCCAACCTCATGTTTGTATGAATTGTGCAGCAATGCACCAGTCCAGTTTTGGGTAAATGAGATGCTGAATCTGTTAATGCTAAGTACAATTCCAGCATCCAAGGCGTAAACTGATTTTTCAATTTTGTGATTAACCGCATTACTTCCGTTTAAATCATTAGTTTTTATATTGCCATCTGTTAACAAGGCATTTGTTGCAGTAAATTCTAACTGTGGTTTTACCGTGAGGTATATTTTAATATTATTTTTTGGCTCGCCGGAAGCATAATACTGATTTAATAATCCATTGAAATATGGGCTGATGTTACCAATTCTTATCAAAGGGTAAAGTGTTGCATTGTTAACAAGCGTACCGGCTGAAATTTTTATACCGCCAATGATTTCGAAAAATTTACCATCCGAAAAAACCTGCTTTTCCCTGGCAACATTTATATTTAGTATCAGTTTATTTCTCAACTGGTTTTGCCAGCCCATTGGCTTTTGATAATTAATAAGGCCATGAATAAATCGTTGAGTTTGTTTTGCAAAAGCAGCAGGCCCTCTTACGCCTATTAATATTTCGGTTTGCAGGCTATATTTAGAAATGGGGTTATAAGCATAAAGACTGTGTGTAACATACAATGCACCGGAGTAATTGTAATCATTTTGTTGATACTTGATGGCAGTAATGTCTCGAGGAGTGTACATTAATTGTGTAAGGCCCCAGCCCCGGATATTTATACTGCTGTCGCCGGCTTTTGGTAGTAACCTGTCTATAATAAAAGACGGTTTCTTATTTTTTGTATAGAAATAATCTATTCTTGTACCGTTTGTATAAGCTTCATCTGTACCATGTCCACGAACATTTATAAAATCGTTGTCTTCGTAAACCCGCCACATACGTGTGGTAGTTTTATTCTTAATCTGGGCATACAGGTTACCATTTTCTATCCAAAAGAAAAGTGTAAATAAAATATATAGTAAAAACTGTTTCATAAATAATTATGTTTTGATTGTTTATTTTTTTGTTTTTATCCTGCTTCAGGGATTATCAATTATTACCGCCTGACTTTTAAGCATGGCAGTGCCATTCACCATTGATAATGATGTGTAATGAATTAATGACCGGATTGTAATTCTGGAGAAATGGTTAAGATGAGTTGCCGACGAAGATTATTTTACTCATTTCATTAAATTTTTCAATGTTAATTAATGATGTAAAATTGCATACAGAGGGGACTTCACCCCAATGACAATTGAAGGAAATATGTCTTGACAAATGTCAAGTAAATTACTTTTGAGTGGATTGTTTTCTAACCCTGCTAAGGGTTTCGGCAGAAATGCCAAGATAAGATGCTATCATGTGCTGAGGTACACGATTGGTGATGGAAGGGTACTTAGTAATAAAATCGGTATATTTTTCTTCGGCTGTATGAGTTATACTTACGTGAATTCGCTCCTGCAAAACCAAAACATTTTTTTTAATGGTTTTATTTACAAAATCATTAAATGCCGGAATGGTTTTGAAAAGCATTTCAAAGTCATTTTTTTTAATCAGTAAAATTTCACTGTCCTCAATTGCATCAATATTATATTTTGAGGGTAGTTCTGCATCCAGGCTTTCCCGGTCTCCTGTCCAATAATTTTCCGGGGCAAACTGCAGAATGTGTTCCTGCCCTTTATTATCTACATAATAATATCGTAAAAAACCCTTGCAAACAAATGCATTAAACCTGCAAATGTCTCCTTCCTGTAAAAGATATTGTCTTTTACGCAACTTTTTAATTGTCGAGACCGATTCTATCAAATCAAAGTTTTGTTCGGTCAAAGAGATTTTATCTTCTAGATATTTTCTGAAAGTGTCGAACATTAATTTTTGTGAAATTTTATTCTCAAAATTACATTAATTCAGGTTGGGCAACTCATTTTGTATTTTTTTTTGTCGGCTACATACTGAAAGTATCTCTTGATGTAATAAACAGAGTCATGAATGATTGTATATTTGTAGGATGTTCGATAGGGTGACGTACAACGAGCAGGGCTTGGCGTTGTTGGGGAATTAGAATTCCGTCAGCTTGGAACCGAAGCCCAATTGAAATACTGAAGTTGAAGATAACAACTAAAAGCTAAATTGAAAAACGTCGAGCTGGAACAAAAGCAAAACGGAAGTACAAATGTTGATTGTACTTCCCTCTGCCCCAATAACGCCAAACCCCATGTTAGCGGTTCGTTGTTTTCTTGTGTTTCGTAATATTTATTTTATAAAACGGTGAATTGCCTCGTTGGCGTTATCTTGAAATGTAGTATTTCTTAAAGGAGTAAAAAACGTACTTTGGTCTACCATTTCACCTGATAATTTACCCTCTTTACTCGCATAAAAAACACCACTTTTATAACGGTCGTCTGAAATGCCGTCCACAAAACGTTTTGCACCTACATCCAGATTATGTACCATGTTTCCCATTAATGGGAATACAACAGGCATCATAAAATTCTTCAACATAAACCGCATTGCAGGAGGAAGATTATTTGGAGCCAGCGTTCCTTTTGTGTTGCCAGGGCTTACAACAACAAATTTGAGTTCAGGATGTTTTCTCGCCATGGATAACATCCACATGGTTGCCACATACTTAACGTAACCATATGCTTGTGTTGCGTCGAATTTATTACCAAAATATGTCCCATCAAGAACAGCAGCAAATTCATCTACAGAAGAAGTCTTCATAGCAACTGGTTTCATGCCGAGCATCTTTACGCCCGGTACAGCTTCTGCGCTGGGATATAGCACTGCTTTTCTTAGCTTATCATTTTTAATTAATTCATCAACTAAAATTACATGACCTAAGATATTGGTAGCAGCTAATTGATTCATACCGGATTGTGTACTTTGTGCAGCCGTTTTTCCAACCATTCCACCTGCATTTAAAATTACTGCATCGATAGGTTCCTTTATTTTTTCGACTGCCTTTCTCACAGAACTTGCATCTGCAACATCCCCAATAATAATTTCAAAAATCTTTCTACCTGTTTGTTCCTCAAGCTCTTTTTTTGCTGTTTCGGCTTTGGCTTGATTTCTACAAAAAAGAATTACTTTTTTTGTTTCTTTTTTCAATGCCAATTGCCGGGCAGTCTCCTTGCCAAGTCCAATATTTGCTCCGGTTATCAATAT
>Ga0068859_100002223_pt1 | contig 19667 bp, 13 predicted proteins | sample KBSSwiS22_FD_66585 | JGI IMG/M metagenome (GOLD analysis project Ga0068859, IMG submission 66585) | Switchgrass rhizosphere microbial communities from Kellogg Biological Station, Michigan, USA - KBS Switchgrass S2-2 | ecosystem: Host-associated > Plants > Roots > Rhizosphere > Soil ...
GGTAACAAATATAAAGCTTCACTTGCACTTAGTTGCAGTGGGCTTCGGGCTGATTGTTGGAATGCTAACGCTCGTGGCTAGGCGGCATACCAAAAGCAAAGATATTCAAATGATTCTATTGAAATAAAAACTATGGCACTTAAACAACCTGATAAAGCGAGAGTAAGTTTTGACGATTTAGAATTTGCGACCAATACTGCTGAGGATATATATTCATATAGCGGCCAATTGTTTACAGGATATGCAGTTCATGGATACTACCCTAATGGACAAGTTTTGGCTGAAGAAGAATTTCGGAATGGTATTGTGCAAGGATGGGTAAATGAATATTATCAAAGTGGGCAAATAAAAAGAGAAAGCCTTGTATACCTTGGCCCATATTCGATAGCCTATTATGAATACGACGTAAATGGCAATCAAATAAGTGGAGGCCTCCTTGTTAGTCAACAAGAATATAATCAGTTAACGTCACAATATCATTTATTGGATTAAATATGATAGTAATAAACTTTGCCCCTTTGTAGGTTATCACTTTCACACCAGCAAATGCCGCTGATTTGGTATCGAAGCAAAGCTACTGAGGGCAGGTGTACCAATAACTTGCGTGACGAAGGGTGCAACAAATATTAAGCATCGGCTACGCTTAGTTGGAGTGGGCTTCGGGCTGATTGTTGGTACGCTAACGTACGTGACTAGGCGGCATGCCAAAGGCCAAAGAGAAGTTATCCAATCCAATTTCAGATGGGGTTATTCTTTTGAGTCAATAAAAATTTCAATAGTATACCGATAGTTCTATCTTCTTTGATTCTTCCATCTAAACACATTTTGATTGCTTCATCGAAAGAATGCCATTCAGGATAAATTATTTCAGCAAATTCTGTTTTATTACCTTTTTGCGCTATTTCAAAATCATCTACTATGTAATAATATAAATCCCACTCCATAGTTGCCCCTGCCGTCGACTTATAAAATAAAAGTTGATTATTTACAAGAATGCCAGCCTCTTCATGCCCCTCATTTTTAACTGCTGCTATTGATTTTTCAATTATTGCACTTTCATTATCAACGAAAATTAAATACTCATCTAATGTTTCAAATATTTTTCCTCCAGCAATTCTGTAATCCCAATCTTCTAATTCTGAACGAAACTCTTTTGTAAGCAGAATTTGCTTGTTCTTAATAATTATCAATCTAACACCAGGTGGTCTCCTTGCTATTTCTATTTTGAAATTCTTAATTTTCCCATTTTTGAATAGCTCAAATTCTCTATCAATTACTTCAATGAGCTTGCCTTTAAATTTCTGATTGCACCCTATTTTTTTTATGTATTCTTTCATGTTAATTTAGGTAAATACTTTTTTATGAATTTCAATGATTTTTTGATTGCAACCCGGGTGCCCGCAGTAATTGGGATTAATAAGTTTATTGCTTGCTTTCAAATTTTCCACTAACTCAACAGAGTAATTATCAAAAAGATTGTCGAATTCATTATTTAATTCTTCACATAACGAGTTGTTTCCCCCAATAACTTTCAACATTCTTGATTTAGAACCAGTAGTGTTTTCATCGTAATGGTTAAATAACAGTACTTTATCCTCACTTTCTTGTTTAAATACATAAAATCGCCATTCTTTTTCATCATCTGAATTATAGAATTTAACAAAAATCTTTTCGTTTGAATTTGGATTTAAATGCCGGTCTTTAAAAAGTTTTAATACTTTAAATAAATCTTCAACGTAAGCCTCCTTGGGTTTTTGATTGGTTGACGCTCGCTTAGCTATATGGTCTGATTTTAAGCAAGGATAATGCAAAAGAATTTTAATGATTTTCATTTCATTATGCTTTTTATCGAATATACATTTATGAAAAATCCCTGAATTTTCGTAAAACAGGCCATATCCCCTTGTTACTTTTATTTTTATTTCATCTGATTTTTCATACTCTTTTTGAATTAAAATACTTAAATCATCTTTACTCCATAAACCCCTAAAACGTCCAATGAAATACATTCTCATGTAAGACTTCATCATGGGGAGATAATGAAGAAAAAATAAAAATATTAAAAATGTTGTGCCGCCGACAATAAATAGATGCAAAAAATTAGTATCGAAATATGGTTGCATCCTACCTGCAATTAAACTTGCGATTATACCTAACACAAAACTGATAATAATGTCTTTGAATTTCATCTTGATTGACTTCTTATTTTTAATAGCCTGTCACGAATTTGATAGTTTTCTATATGCTGAATGGTGGAATACGGAACTAGATTTTCCCAATTCCCTTTTTTAACTATCAACTCTCTCACCATTGTCGATGAAATTTTTTTTTCTGAAACATCCTTTTTAAAAAGAATTGAAGTCTTACAACCTGCCCTTATTAAGTTATCTGTTTTATTGTCTCCCCAATCATCAAAAACTGTCAAATAATGAATCCCATCTTCTGGGGTATAATATTTTAATAATTGGGGGAAATTAATTGGAAAAGGTACGATTGTAAATTCAGAATGCGTCAATCCAACTTCGATAAGAGCATCTTGAAGAATAACTAAGCGTTCGTAATAGGTTAGCGGATTATTATGTGGTCTTGTCCTTGAAAGGTTGGATTCGTCTGGTAAAGTATGGGTTGGATCAGGATTAGTAATACCAACAATGATAAAGTTACACTTTTTCTTAGCCACCAATATATAGTCGTTGAGGTGTCCTAAATGTAATGGCTGAAATCTGCCGTGTACAATTCCAATTTTCATTTTTAAGCTGGTTTGTTTGTTAGGATATACGCTAGCATATCAGCTAACGCATACATTTCCATTAAAATACTCTTTGCAGTTGTTGGTAGCCACTTCTACACCAGTAAATGTCGTTTGGTATCGAAGCAAAGCAAAGCTATCAAGGGCAAGCGTACTAACAACTTGCGTAACGAAGGGGGCAAGAAATATAAGGCTTTGGTTGCGCTTAGTTGGAGTGGGCTTCGGGCTGATTGTTGGTACGCTAACGCACGTGGCTAGACGGCATACCAAGGGCAAAAGAGCACTTCGACCCAACTATTGCCTTATTAGCAGCACGGCTTTTAACTGCCTGTTGGCGGTGTCTGCAATATAGTTTCATTTTTAATTTTTGCTATTAGCTGATCAACTGAAACTGATTTCTTTATTCTAAATAATTCTATTATTAGCCATATAAAAGATGCAATGCCACAAAAAAAATAAAAAGCCTGCCATGTAGTACCGGGTACTTTTGCAAATTCTTTAAAATCGGTGGTGCAAAATGTGAGAATAAAAGAAATAAGTAAGGTTAAAGGAGTCAAATAATTATTACTTTTTGTTATCGAATCTTTGTTCTCAAGTAAAATGACTTTTAATTTATCATCGTTAATACGAACGATATTTGACTGAGAGTTGTCATAAAACTCTTTTACAAGTGGGTTGTTTGTCAATATTGCCATTTCTTCAGCCATGTTAACCTCCTTTTTTTTGTTCGTTTAACAATCCAATTGCTCCTAACGCGTGAAATTCTAGATGTCCGCAATTTTCGCAAGCTACAACAGCAGACGGTACATTTGGCCCGCCAATTATTACATTATTTGAAACTTCTTGTGCCAGGGGAAAATTGACAAAACCGTCAAGTAAAGAAAATTTAGGATGTCCACATCTTGAACACGGTTTAATTGCGCCCTTATTTTGAAGGTTTTGTGCAATTTGATTTTTAAGTTCTTGAGTAAGTTTCATGTTTATTTTTATTGGTAATGAGGTTATGAAATGTCGCCGTGTCTTGCCGCCAACAATATATACAAAAATTGCATGGTACAATATGAGTTTCGTAAGTGAAATTTATCATTTAATCCAATATCACAAAAAGCCCCCTCCCCACAGCTCCGCTTCCCTCACTCACACCCCGCAAGCAAGCCCACCCAAACCATTCCCAATAAAACAAACCGAAAACCCATAACAGCAGGAATACATTGCAACGAAGGGTACCGTGCAAGGCAATGTTTGTAAAAGCTGGTGGGTTAAAACAAATATACCCTTTGCTTTAAAAGCTTACTACCGTATTTCTACGTAAAAATTACAAGAGCCGAGAATTAAGGCACAAGAATCAAGGCACAAGAATCAAGGTACAAGAATCAAGGTACAAGTACTGAAGGTTGTTTATTAGGTTTTCAGGGTTGCCAATCGAGTTTGGAGGGTTGCTAATTAAGTAATGGAGGTTGCCAATCGAGTTTGGAGGGTTGCATATCGAGTAATGAAGGTTGTTAATCAAGTTTGGAGGGTTGCATATCAAGTAATGAAGGTTGCTTATCGAGTTTGGAGGGTTGCCAATTAAGTTATGAGGGTTGCTTATCAAGTTACGAGGGTTGCTGGTTTAGTAAATATGTTTTCATTCCTCCACACCCAAATAAGTGCGCAATATCGAAAAAATACCCTCTTTTTGATTGATCTGCCCCTCAACATCTATATCATCCTATTATATATTTAGGTATCAAATGCTATAACCTCCTAATAAACCAATTGATAATGATCAGCACCTATCAACCTCCACACTCTTTTTCTTACACTAAAATTAGCTGCAAAACCAGCGACTTGAAAAATGCCAAAGCAGCTGCGCTCTTAAAAAAAGATTAATGAGCTTAGTGTTACCAAACAATAATTGAACCGGTAAACGGGCAGGCAGGTTATTTTAAAAAGATATTGATAAAAAATCATTGACGGATACTCATGGTTTTATGTAAAGTAATAATAGTTATAAAATATAATTACAAACATGCTTACCGATAAAACAAAAGGCGAATTAATGATGCTGCTCAGCTGTTTGCAGGAAATTGCCCAAAAAATTGGTAAAGAAGCAATCGCAGACCAAATTAATGAGGTGCAAATACGCCTGCAACAAATTATTGGGCTAAGCGAACTTGAAATAGCAAATGAAAATACTTAAGCCGGGTGTTCTAAAAAGTTTTGGAACCCCCGGTGTTTAAAAACAATAAAGTGCTGACCCTTGCCTGGTCGCATATTCTTCTCCAATAAATCCGGCCTGCTTATTTTTTAAATTGCCATCCGGCTTATTTATATCCACCTCACAAAAGCAATTTGTTGAATTTTTCAAATCCGTATGTGCTGCTTTGCAGAATAAAAAATCCGTGTTCATCCGTTCAACCCGTATCATCCCCCGCTTAGGCGGGGCAGGCTGTGTTCAAAAGGGGGTCAAAATCGAAAAATTACCTTCTTTTTGGTTAATCTGACCCTTATCTTCTATAGCAGCCTGCCCTACTTTTACGTTTACGAACGCTATATTTTATTTACCAAACCGATTGCTATGATCAACACGATTAAACTTCAACTTTCTTTTTTTTACACCAAAACCTTCTCCAAAATGAACAACTTGCAAAATGAAAATGCAAGAGCTGCGCTGTTGAAAAAATTAAACTGCCGCTCTTTAAAACGTCCTTTTTACTTATTATTATTTTTTAGTGTATTGTCCTTTGCCACGTATGCCCAGCAAACGGTTAAAGGAAAAGTTTTTGCCGGCGATAGTCCGGTAAGTGGTGCATCCGTGATGATTAAAAACTCTACTGCGGGCACAACTACGGATGCTTCAGGTGCCTACAGCATAAATGTACCGGCCGGCGCTGTACTGGTATTCAGTTACCTGGGTTATAGTGACCTTGAAATTGCGGTGGGCAAGCAAACAGTAGTCAATGCCACCCTGGTTAGTAAAGTTAACCAGTTGAATGATGTAGTGGTGGTGGGCTACGGTTCGCAAAAAAAAGCAACCCTGACAGGTTCTATTTCTGTTGTAAAAGGGAGCGACATTGTAAAAAGTCCGCAAGCCAACTTATCCAACTCTTTGGCGGGTAGGGCATCGGGTATTATTTTAAATAACCGTGCAGGCGAACCAGGTTATGATGGATCAAGTATTTATATCCGCGGATTAGCCACTACCGGCAACAATGATGTATTGATCGTTGTAGATGGTGTTCCCGGCCAGATCGGTGGATTAGAAAGATTAAATCCCAATGACATTGAAAGCATTTCTATTTTAAAAGATGCCTCTGCAGCTATTTATGGAAGTCGTGCAGCCAATGGCGTTATATTAATTACCACAAAGCGTGGCCAATCAGGTAAGCCAACTATTGCTGCCAGTTTCAACCAGGGTTTTTCTTCTCCCACCCGTTTACCTAAAATGGCAGATGCCGCAACCTATGCACAGATCACCAACGAGATTGCCTATTATAATAACAGGGCAGGTGGATTAAACCAGCAATACAGTGCAGCAGAAATAGCAAAATTCAGCAACGGAAGCGATCCGCTGAATTACCCTAACACCGATTGGGAAAAAACTACCTTAAAAAATACAGCTATGCAAAACCAGGCTAACCTGTCGGTTAGCGGTGGTTCTGAAAGTGTAAAATATTTTGTGTCGTTGGGTTCATTATACCAGGACGGGCTTTATAAAAACGGTGCTACAAATTTTAAGCAATACAGTTTCCGTTCAAACATTGATGCCAATGTTACCAAAGACCTTAAAATAGGTTTATACCTTTCCGGCCGTGAAGAAGACAGGCAATATCCTACTGCAAGTGCAGGTAGTATCTTCCGTTCTATTTACAGGGCCTATTCCACACTTCCCGCTTTTTATCCAAACGGCCTGCCATCCAGGGGTATTGAAGGAGCTAACCCCGCCGTAATGAGTACCAGTATTGGTGGTTTAAATAAAAATCCTATTTCGGTATTCAATGGTATTTTAAAAGGTAGTTACAATATTCCTGCTGTGCCGGGATTGTTCCTTGATGGCTTTGTAGCCATAGACAGATCATGGAATTTTGGAAAAACTTTTTCCACCCCTTACCAGTTGTACACGTACGATAAAAATGCCAATACTTACAATTCAAGCATTGTAGGCGGTTCAAATAATTTGGCTACTTTAAGCGAAGGCCAGTACACACAAACACAACTTACTTCTAACATTAAACTGAATTATCAAAAAAGTTTTGGTTCTCATAATGTTAATGTGTTTGCAGGTTACGAACAAAGCGAAATCAAAAGCGAAACCTTTGGTGCATTCAGGCAAAATTTTCCTACAGTGCAAACACCTGAATTGTCGCAAGGTGGTACCGCATCAACTGATCAAACCAATTACGGCAGCAGCTATCACTTTACCCGCCAGAGTTTTATCAGCAAAGCCAGCTATAACTATGCTGAAAAATACCTTGCAGATATACAGATGCGTATAGACGGATCTTCTACATTTCCCAGTAACAATCGCTATGGATACTTTCCATCTGTATCTGCAGGCTGGCGCATTTCAAAAGAATCTTTCTTTCATGTAGATGCTATCGACAATCTTAAATTAAGAGCTTCTTACGGTGTATTAGGTAACGATAATGTGGGCTTATTTCAATACCTGAATAATTATTCTTTCAACAGCCAGTTGGTATTGGGTGGTGCAATTGTTCCGGGTATCGATCTTACAAAACTCGCCAACAGCAAGATCCATTGGGAAAGCGCCAAGAAACTGGATATCGGTTTGGAAGCAACTTTCCTGAAGAATTTTAATCTTGAATTTATTTACTTCCAGCAAAAACGTTCCAACATCCTTGCTGTAAGAAATGCTTCCATACCCAACGTATCAGGTATTGTGAATGCTTATGGTTCAAGCCCGCTGGTACCTTCTGAAAATATCGGTAAGGTTAACAGCAGTGGTATAGAAGCAACAGTAGGTTATACAAAAAGAGAAAAAACGTTTAGCTACGGTGCATCAGGCAACTTCACCTTTGCTAAAAACAAAGTGGTGTTTATTGATGAGGCTTCTGGCATTTTACCTTATCAAAGTCAAACAGGTCATCCTTTAAACACTTACCTGTTGTACACAGCCACCGGAATATTTCATGATGATGCAGAAATTGCAAAAACACCGCATCTTAGTGTAGCACAACCTGGCGACCTGATCTACCAGGATTATAACGGCGATGGAAAAATAACAGCTGATGACCAGGTGCGTTCCAAATACGGTAATATTCCGCAGATAACGTACGGGGTTGTACTAAATGGAGCATACAAAAACAAAGTAGATATCGCTATTGTTTTTGCAGGCCAGGCACAGGTAAGTCAGTATGTATTGCCTGAAAGTGGTACTGTAGGTAATTTTTACAGTAGTTGGGCAGATAACAGGTGGAGCCCTACTAACACAAATGGTAGCTACCCACGTGTTGATACAAGAACTTCCTCTTCTGTAAATGGTGGTCAGTATAACAATACTTTCTGGTTGAATGATGCTTCATTCATCAGGTTAAAAAATATTGAGCTGGGGTATAACTTGTCTGGCAACTGGATGTCGAGACTGAAACTGCAAAATGCCAGGGTTTATGTAAATGCATTCAACGTGTTTACTATTACCAAGGTTAAAGACTATGATCCCGAAGGAAATAGTGGCAGCGGTCAGTTTTATCCTCAGCAACGTATCATTAACATAGGTGCCAACATCCGTTTTTAATTTTAAAAATCAGTATAAAATGAAAAAATATATTAGTATAGGTTGTTTGACTTTATCAGTGATTCTACTGATGACGTCCTGTAAGAAAGATTTTCTTACCATAGCGCCAACAGACCGTGTGTCTGAAACGGCTTTATTAAATGACTCTTCTTTATTTGAAGACTTTGTAGTGGCCCGTTATATTGGCGCCAAACTGCAGGATAAAGAAGGCGATGGTACCAACCCTGGTTTCGGCCGTGGTTTTGAATATGCCATGTGGAGTTCACTTACCGATGAATCTATTTACAATAATGATGATGCTACCTGGTTAATACAACGTGGTTTACTGGCACCAGAAAATTTGGGCGATGCCGGTGTATTGTGGGGCAGAAGTTACCGCAGCATACGTGAATGTAATTTTGCATTGGCAAACCTGGCCAACGTGCCTATGAGTGCCGGGCATAAAGCTTTGCTGACAGCTGAGCTTCGCTTCATTCGTGCGTTCCGTTACCAGGATTTGATCCGCAACTACGGAGGCGTGATCTTAATGGGTGATAAAGTATATAACCTGAGTGATAACCTGCAGGACCCGGCGCTGTTTACCCGCAGTACTATTAAAGATTGCATGACTTATGCAATGGCCGAATTGGATGCAGCGGCAGCAGTATTGCCACTTACCAACAGTAGTAGCTGGCAAACCGGCCGTGCTACCAAAGGTGCAGCGCTGGCATTAAAATCACGGTTAGCATTATACGCAGCCAGCCCATTATACGGTGCAGGCACCTGGGCAGATGCAGTTAGTGCAGCGCAGGCTGTTATTGGCCTTAATCAATACAGCCTTTACCAGGGCGGTTACGGTAACTTGTTTTTAGATGCTAATAACTCCGAAACCATTTTTGCAAGATACTATACCAAAAATGCCAACCATACCCATATGGAAATTGCGAATGGCCCTAATGGTTATGGTGGCTGGGGTGGTAATTTACCTTTGCAAAACCTGGTAGATGATTATGAAATGAATAATGGTAAACCTATTACAGACGCCACTTCCGGCTATAGTAGCACTGCTCCGTATGTAAACAGGGACAATCGTTTTTACGCTACCATTTTATACAATGGCGCTACTTACAGGGGCAGTACAATAGAAACATTTACACCCGGTGGTAAAGACAGTAAAGATGGTCCTGATAACTGGAACACTTCTAAAACAGGCTATTACCTTAAGAAGTATATGAACGATGCTTACCCGCTGCAAAATCCCTGGGGCAATGCAGGCTTTCAACCCTGGTATTATTTCCGCTATGCGGAGATATTGCTGAATTTTGCAGAAGCAGCAAATGAAGCTTACGGAGCTGATGTTGTTCCACCCGGCTCAACATTATCTGCAAGAGCTGCTATTAATTTGATTCGTGCAAGAAGCAGTGTTAACATGCCTGCACTGGCCCTTGGCCTGTCGCAGAGTGAAATGAGAACAGCTGTGCGTTACGAAAGAAGAATTGAACTGGCTTTTGAAGAGCATAGATTTTATGATGTAAGAAGATGGAAGATTGCTGATGTAACAGAAAACAAACCTGCTGGTGGAATAACAATTACAAAAGATGCCAGCAACAATTTTGTGTATACACCTAAAGTGGCGCTGGATGGCCGTGCATTTTATACACAGCATTACTGGTTGCCTATTCCAAGAGCTGAAATACAATCTTCAGGAAATAAAATTCAACAGAATCCTGGTTATTAAAAGTAGGATTATGTTAATCATACTTTGGCGTATAATTTTAAAGAGAAGTCAAGTCTTAAAGACTTGACTTCTCTAAGCGCCATACACTTAACATCACAGTAGTATGATCTTATAGCTTATTAAATTCTTTATGAAAAAATTTTTTACAATTTTCTGTTTGAGCTATGTATTGTTAAGCTGTAAAAAAAATGATACAAGCACTACCGCAGATACAGATACGCCAGATGCTGCCATGGCTGCATTCGATACAGTCACCACTTCAACAGCTAATTTTAAAGGCGTGAACTGGGCCGACCCAAGAGATAATTTTGTGGATGACTGGCTGATCCTTTCAGGGCTTTCAGTTACAGATAACAGTGATGCCATATTAACTAAAGCAGATAAAATTTTATCAGGCTTGCAGGCGCAGGGTGCTAATACGGTTCGTCTTCCTGTAAATCCATCTACCGTTCTTCAAACCTGGTGGCCAAGATATTCGGCTGTTATAGGTAAGGCAACATCAAAAGGTATAAAAGTTATCCTTGCTTATTGGGAGGGTGCCTCTTCCAAAGATGGAAAGATAGATAATGCAACTGCTTATAAACTGATGTGGGATAAAGTGGTGGCAAAGTACATCAATAACCAGAACGTTTACTTTGAACTGTTTAATGAGCCACACGGTTATAGCCTTGCTGATTTGAAGACTGTTTATAACGATTGGCTTACCGGCTATCCCACAGTGCCCAAACGCAGAATAGTGCTGGATGGTGGAGGCTATGCTACTGATGTAAATGGCATTGGTGCTGATAGCCGTTTTGATGGTTGTCTTTTATCCTTCCATTTTTATACCTGGTTCAATGGCAATTATAAAACTACTGCAGATTGGGAACTGCCCTTAAAAAACATCAACTATCCCAAGAGAACAATAATGACGGAATTTGGTACCACCATGAACAATGGTAAAAACTATTCTGGCAGACCAGGTGCCGATGGAGACATTACTTACATACAGGGAATAACCGGTCAGCTCCACGATCTTGGAATCGGCAGCATGTACTGGCCCGGGCTTCGTACCAATGATACTTACAGCATGTTCAGTTTCGATGGCAGCAGTATAACGGTTAACAGTACCTCAGGACTGGCAAGGTTAAAATACGCCTGGGGCACCGGAACAGTTGATCCGTTTTATGCGACATTTACAGCAGGTACTTATTATAAGATCATCAACAGGAATAGTGGTAAAGCAGTGGATGTAAACGGAGGATCTACCAATAACGGAACAAATATTATCCAATGGGATTATTCCGGTGGCAATAACCAGCAGTGGGGTTGTACAGCATTGGGCAGCGGCTATTTTTCCGTCATTAATAGAAACAGCGGCAAGGCTTTAGATGTAAATGGCGGCTCAACTAATGCAGGTACCGGCATCATTCAATGGGATTATTCCGGTGGCAATAACCAGCAGTGGCAGCTTACCGATATTGGTTTTGGTTATTACAAAATAATCAACCGCAATAGCAACCAGTCGCTGGACGTAAATGGTGGAGCAACATGGAATGGTGGTAATATTATTCAGTGGTACTGGAACAATGGCAGCAATCAACAATGGCAGATAGTAACACCATAATTTTTTTTCAGCAGCAGTCGTTGGTATATCCTGGTTTTGCATTTATGCAAGGCCGGGATTTTTTACTCACTTGCTGAATGACAATAAGAATTATTTTTTCGCCGCTTTGCTGCGAAAAACGGTTGCCACGAAGACGCAAAGACACGAAGCAAAAAAATGCGTAGCCTTTTTCTTTTGTGTCTTGGTGACTTTGTGGCTAAATTCAATTTTTGTAAAAAATTGTTTGCCACCGTTTAAGATATTTGTCTTCACCAGCTTGTCCGAACCGATGAAAGATTTAGAGTGTAACTCGATACAATAAAAATTAACCAGGCCACAATATAAAACCAGGATGTAATAATGTTTCAATCAATACGCTTTACTCTTTTCATAACAGCTTGCGTAACTTTTTTTACTGCAACAGCACAGCAAAAGATTGTGCTGCATATTGATGCCAATAAAACCTACCAAACCATTCAGAATTTTGGCGCATCAGATGCATGGAGTTGCCAATTTGCTGGCAACTGGCCCGATGAAAAAAAGAATGTTATGGCAGACTGGCTTTTCAGTATGGATACTTTATCCAATGGTAATCCCAAAGGCATTGGTTTAAGTTTATGGCGCTATAATTTTGGTGCTGGTAGTGCAGAGCAACGCAATGAAAGTGGTATTAAAGATGAATGGCGTCGTGCTGCCTTAACCGTTAGTGAGCAAAATCCGGCAAGCAAAAAAGTAGCTGCACAAAATTGGTTTTTATCCGCAGCTAAAAAAAGAGGCGTACAGCAATTCCTTGGTTTCTTTAACAGTCCGCCGGTGCAGCTTACAAAAAATGGGAAAGCATTTGCCACCAAAGGACAATGCAATATCGACAGCAATAATTACAAGGCTTTTGCAGAATACGCAGTAAAAGCTATTACAGAAATTAAAAAATCTACTGGTGTCACGTTCAATTACATAAGCCCGGTAAATGAACCGCAATGGGAGTGGAGTGATGGCGGACAGGAAGGTTGCCCATATACCAATGAAGAAATTAGTTCAATAGTAAAAACATTCAGTAAAAGCTTTCAGCAAAACAAGCTCCATACAAAATTATTAATTGCCGAGTCCGGCGATCTTAAATATTTACTGGCGGTTAACGGTAAAAAAGGTAAGGACGAACAGGTACATGATTTCTTCAACCCCTCATCGCCGTATTATATCGGCAACCTGCCCAATGTTAGCAGGGTAATTGCTTCGCACAGCTACTTTACTACTTCACCTTTTGCAGCAGCTGCAGCATTAAGAACAAAAGTTAAAGACAGTATTGCCAAAATAAAAAATCTTGAATACTGGCAAACTGAATATTGCATTTTAGGTGACAATGACGGGGAGATAAGTGGTAATAAAAAAGACACCGGAATGAATGCCGCTTTGTATGTGGCTAAAGTAATGTATGAAGATATTGCTATTGCTGATGCATCCGCCTGGCAATGGTGGACAGCAATTTCAGCTTATGATTATAAAGATGGTTTGATCTACATAGATAAAAATGAAACTGGCGGTAATTTTTCAGATAGTAAAATGCTTTGGGCCATGGGTAATTACAGTCGTTTTGTAAGGCCGGGTATGAAAAGGATTACTGTAGCTATTACTTCAAAAGATTTGTTGGTGTCAGGTTATAAAGACCTGCGAAAAGGTACGTTAGTATTGGTTGTTGTAAATGAATCCGCAGAAGAAAAAGTATTGACAACTGATAAACCGAATAACTTCTCTAACAAAAAAATAATGATGTACACAACAAATGCAACAGCAAATCTTGCAAAGCATAATACAACGTTTAATGAGTTGATTATTCCTGCAAAGAGCGTTGTTACCATTGTAGTAAATTAATAAATACACCACGACTGGATAATAAAATAAATCAAAACCGAAAAAAATAAATAGTAAGCCGATGAAGAAGCGTCTTTTCCCATTATTACTCTTATTACAATGCAGCTTGTTTGCCCAGCATGTAAAACATACATTCAGTTTAGGCGACAGTACTTTTTTATTGGATAATAAGCCCTTTCAAATAATTTCAGGGGAGATACATTATCCCCGTGTACCGAGAGAAGCCTGGCGGCAACGCATGCAAATGGCAAAAGCAATGGGCATCAATACCATTGGTACTTATATTTTCTGGAATGTAAATGAACCTGAAAAAGATAAGTTTGATTTTTCAGGAAATAATGATATTGCAGCTTTTGTAAAAACCGCACAGGAAGAAGGGCTTTGGGTAATTGTAAGGCCATCGCCGTATGTTTGTGCCGAATGGGAATTTGGCGGGTACCCGTACTGGTTACAAAATGAAAAAGGTCTCATCGTTCGTAGTAAGGAAACACAATACCTGGCCGAATATAAAAAGTACATTAATGAAATAGGTAAACAGTTATCGCCTTATTTAATTACTAAAGGCGGTAATATTATTATGGCGCAGGTGGAAAATGAATATGGTTCTTACGGCAGCGATAAAGAATATCTTGACATCAACCGGAAAATGTTTGTGGATGCAGGCTTCAATACAGTGCTATATACTTGCGATCCTGCGAAAGATGTAACCAAAGGCAAATTGCCGGGACTAATGGCTGCCGTAAACGGTGTAACCGATCCCGTAAAATTAAAAGCTATTGTAAGAGAAAATAACGAAGGTAAAGGTCCGTTCCTGGTGGCAGAATGGTACCCGGCCTGGTTTGATTGGTGGGGAGAAAAACACCACACCGTGCCCGCAGAAAAATATGTTGGAGAATTGGACGCCATGCTTGGTGCTGGTATTTCTATCAACATGTACATGTTTCATGGTGGTACCACACGTGGCTTTATGAATGGTGCTAATTGCTATGACACCTCTTACTTTGAACCACAGATCAGCAGCTACGATTATGATGCACCGCTGGATGAAGCTGGTAATGCAACCGATAAGTTCATGCAGTTCCGGTCTGTTATTCAAAAGCATACTGCACAGAAACTACCGGAAGTGCCTGCACGAAAAAAGACAATTGCTATTCCTCCTGTAACATTTCAATCTGCTGCTGATATATTTTCCATTTTACCAAAGCCTGTTGTTGCAGCCCAACCGCTTACGTTTGAAAAATTAAACCAGGCTTATGGTTATGTATTGTATCGCACTAAAATAAAAAATGCACGGTCGGGTATTTTAAAAATAAAAGAATTGAGAGATTATGGCGTGGTGTATGTAAATGGGAAAAAACAAGGTGTGGTTGACAGGATGCTGAAAACAGACAGTCTTTATATTAACGTAACAGCAGGTGAAAATACCATTGATATCCTGGTTGAAAATGGTGGACGCATAAACTTTGGACCTAACTTATTAAAGAACAATAAAGGCATTACAGAAAAGGTATCATTGAATGGTACCGAATTAAAAGGCTGGCAAATGTTTTCGTTCCCAATGACGAACCCGGGTAAAATGGTATTCAAAAACAAACCAGTACCAGGTGCGGCTGTTGTAAAGAAAGCCAATTTTACCCTGCAGAATGTTGGCGATACCTATCTTGATATGCGTAGCTGGGGAAAAGGGGCGGTTTGGATAAACGGACATAACCTTGGCCGGTACTGGGAAAAAGGGCCGCAACAAACAATATACGTTCCTGCCGAATGGCTGAAAAAAGGGAAGAACGAAATAATAATATTTGAATTGATTAAAACAGACCAAAATAAATTGCATAGTTTAGAGCATCCGGTATTAGATATGCTGGAAACTAAACAATAGTAATTCAATGTCGTTTACTTAAGAATAACCGCCGTCAGGGTTTTTCCCGATAGGTCGGGACTGACGGGGTTACGTTACCCCGACGGCGGCTATCAGCCCCGTCGGCGGTTGATCAGGGGTTTAAGCAAACAACATCGAATAGTAATTTATAAAAAAGATTCACCATGATGTCAGCAGGTTATAATAAGAAGGGTTTAATTTTATTTGTTGTGCTGTTATTTGTACAGTTGTTACATGCTCAAACAACTGCAAAAAAAGATTTTCATAGCTGGTCGCCAACACCACCTATGGGATGGAATAGCTGGGATTGTTACGGCCCCAATGTAACAGAGAACGAAGTAAAAGCCAATGCTGATTACATGGCAAAAAACTTGAAACAATACGGCTGGAATTATATTGTGGTTGATATCCGCTGGTATGTAGCCAATGATAAATCGCATGGCTATAATCAAACCGATCCGCAATACAGCATCGATAGTTTCGGAAGATTTATACCGGCGGTTAACCGTTTTCCTTCATCGGCAGGTGGCAAAGGATTTAAGCCATTGGCAGATTACTTGCACAGCAAAGGTTTAAAGTTGGGCATTCATATCATGCGTGGCGTACCGGTGATTGCAGTTAAAAATAAAATGCGTATATACGGCACTGATAGAACCGCCGCCGATATTTTCAGTGACAGCGTTCAATGCCCGTGGCTGCATGATACGTATACGGTACTGGCTGCAAAAAAAGGCGCACAGGAATATTATAATTCCATCATCAGTTTATATGCAGCATGGGGAGTTGACTTTATTAAATGCGATGATCTCTCCCGGCCTTATCATAAGGCAGAAATAGAAATGCTGCGTAAAGCCATTGACCAATGCGGCAGAAAAATTGTACTCAGCACATCTCCCGGTGAAACACCCATTGCTGAAGGAAAACATGTGCAGGCACACGCCAACATGTGGCGTACCATTGATGATTTCTGGGACAACTGGCCGGAACTGAAAGCGCATTTTGACATATTTGCCCGCTGGAACCAGTATCGTACTTATGGTGCTTATCCTGATGGTGATATGTTACCATTGGGCCATTTGGGTATAAAGGCAGAACGCGGCGTTGATCGTATGTCTTTATTCACCAAAGATGAACAATATACTGTAATGACTGTATGGTGCATTTTTAAATCACCATTAATGTTTGGTGGTGATCTACCCGGTAATGATTCTTTTACTTTGTCTTTACTTACTAATAAAGAAGTATTGTATATCCTTAATCGCAGCATCAATAACAGGCAGGTATTTAATGCTGATAATAAAATTGCGTGGACAGCAGATGATCCTGCTACCGGAGATAAATACATTGCGTTGTTTAATGCCGCTGATACTGCACAAACCATCAGTATCTCCGTTCTAAAAGAGTTGGGTATAAAGGGTAACTACACTATTAAAAATCTATGGACAGGTAAAAAAGAAAAGGGAACAGGTCAACAACTTGCTGTTGTTGTAAACCCACACGGTGCTGTTTTGTATAAGGTAGCCAAACAAAAATAAAATCATGTTTATAAATTGCTTTGAAAGATGCGAATACAATTTATCGGTTACTGTTGCCTGTTAGGTATCTGTTTCAATGCATGCAAACAACCTGCGGTACAGCAATTTACCGATGTGTCTGAAAGCAGCGGTATTACATTCGCCAATAACATTACCGAGAGCGAAACACAAAATATCTTTACTTACGAATACATGTACAATGGCGCCGGTGTTGCCATTGGCGATGTTAACAATGATGGTTTGCCGGATATATTTTTTACAGCCAACCAGTTACCCGATCAATTGTATTTAAACAAAGGCGATTTAAAATTCGACAACATAACCGAAGCAGCCAATGTTGCCGGCAAGCCCGGCTGGAAAACCGGTGTTTCAATGGCAGATGTAAACGGTGATGGCTTACTGGATATTTATGTTTGTTATTCCGGCAATGGCGATGCACAAAGCCGTGCCAACCAGTTGTTCATTAATAAAGGAATTAAAGACGGCAAGCCTTATTTTGAAGATGAGGCAGTACAATATGGATTGGATGCACCGGGGACCAACAGCAACCAGGCCGTTTTTTTTGATTACGATCATGATGGTGACCTGGATATGTTTTTATTGAACCATGCGGTGATATTTTATTCGCCGGTTGTAAATACTTATAAACTGCGACACAAGCGCCATCCTTATTACAGCAATTATTTATTTAGAAATGATGGCCCACAGGGCCCTGCGGGTGGGCATTTTACCGATGTTTCAGCACAGGCGGGCATTGCAGGTGGCGGCAATAATTTTGGATTGGGCGTAGTGGCTGCTGACATCAACAACGATGGCTGGCTGGATCTTTATATGACCAATGATTATGAAGAGCAGGATTTCCTGTTATTGAATAATCATGACGGTACTTTTAAAGAAGTAACCAAACAGGCATTGCAGCATATTTCCAAATACGGCATGGGTTGCGATGTGGCCGATTATAATAATGATGGACTGCCGGATATTATGGTGCCGGATATGTGGCCCGAAGATAATTACCGCCAGAAAGTATTGCGTGGCCCCGATGAGTATGACAAGTATAATATTCTCGTTGATAGCGGTTACATGCACCAGAACATGCGTAACACCTTGCAGTTAAACAATGGTTTTAGTAAAGATAACATACCGCAATTTTCAGAGATCGGTCAATTGGCGGGGATATCCAATACCGATTGGAGCTGGTCTTCTTTATTAGCTGATCTGGATAACGATGGTAACAAAGATCTTTATATTACCAATGGTTTTTGGCGGGATTATTCCAATATGGATTTTCAGTCCTACAAGGTAGCTGATTACCTCAGTGAAAATGGTAACAATGCACCGCTCTATCAATTGATCGACAGTATCCCTCAAACGAGGCTGAGCAATTATGCATTTCACAACAGGGGTGATCTGCAATTTGAAAACATCACTACTAACTGGGGATTGAAAACAAATAATGTATCTAACGGTGCCGCATACGCTGACCTTGACAATGACGGTGATCTTGACCTGGTGGTGAACAATATGGGTGAGCGGGCATCTGTATATCGTAACAACAACATTGCAAAAAATAATTACCTCACTATAAAATTAAAAGGAGCTAAAGGCAATACCAATGCAATCGGCAGCCGTGCCGGCATTGTGTATGCTAATGGAAAACAACAGGTGGTAGAGCAACAACCTGTACGTGGTTATCTCTCCTCCATGGAGCCTTTGCTGCATTTCGGTTTGGGTAAAGATTCAGTGATTACAACAGTTACAGTGCGCTGGTCTGATGGAAACTATACCGTGCTAAAAAATGTGAAAGCCAATCAAACCATCACCATAGATGAAGCGACAGCAACAAAAGACAGTATAGCAACGCTGCCACCTTCTACACCAGTATTCACCGATATCTCCAAACAATCAGGTATTGATTTTTATCAACCCGAAAATGAATTTGTAGATTTTAAACAGGAAAGTTTATTGCCCTGGCAACTATCAAAGCAAGGCCCCAAAATGTGCAAAGCCGATGTAAATAAAGATGGGCTGGAAGATATTTTCATTGGTGCACCCAAAGGAGGCAAAGCATGTCTATACCTGCAGCAAAAAGACGGTCATTTTGTAAAAGCAAAGTCTCAGCCCTGGTCTGCGGATAACCATGACTGTGATGATGCGCAATCAATATTTTTTGATGCGGATAACGATAAGGATATGGATCTGTATATCGTAAGTGGTGGCAATGAAATACCCGAAGGGCCTGCATTACAGGACAGGTTGTATATCAATGATGGCAAAGGAAATTTTGCCAAAGCAACAGATCCTTTACCTGCAATGTTTACATCAAAAAGCTGTGTAGCCATAGGTGATTTTAATGGTGATGGGAAGGCCGATATTTTTGTTGGTGGCCGTGTAATACCCGGTAAATATGGTATTGCACCTCGTTCTTATTTATTGCAGAATGAAACGGTGAATGGAAAAATAAAATTCACTGATGTAACCGAAGCTGTTGCTCCTGCTTTACTGCACATTGGTATGGTTACATCTGCCGTGTGGACTGATATCAATAAAGACAATCATCCCGACTTGTTGCTTGCAGGTGAATGGATGCCGGTTA
>Ga0068859_100002224_pt1 | contig 19663 bp, 12 predicted proteins | sample KBSSwiS22_FD_66585 | JGI IMG/M metagenome (GOLD analysis project Ga0068859, IMG submission 66585) | Switchgrass rhizosphere microbial communities from Kellogg Biological Station, Michigan, USA - KBS Switchgrass S2-2 | ecosystem: Host-associated > Plants > Roots > Rhizosphere > Soil ...
TCGGTCGAGGGCCTGGACAGCGTGCTCCTCCACGTCCCCTTCGCGCGCAGCGGCAGGGCGGCGCCGTTCGCCGACCCGGGGCCGGGCCGTCGGGCCTCGATCAATCTCTCCGAGCGGGCGGGGGATCCGGTGGTGGCGCTCGACGCGCTGGCGGTCGACGCTCGCTCGGGGCGCATCGCCGTGGCCGGCGCGGGCACCGACAACGTGCTGATCGCAGCGCCGCGCAGCGAGTCCCTCACGGCCGAGCGGTCGGTCGCGGTCGGGACCAACCCATCGGCAGTCGCGTTCTTGCCCGACGGGCGCGTGGTCACCGCCGATCGCCTCAGCGACACGCTCTCGTTCGTCACGGCCCCGTCCGGCGGCTCGGCGGCGCCTGCCCAGGTCGTGACCCTCTCGGTCGGACGTCCGGAGCGCCTCACGCCCGCCGAGCGCGGCGAGGTCCTCTTCTACAGCCGCGCGCTCGTGCCCCGGAACGTCGCCACGGGGCCGCTGTCCATCTACACCTGCGCGGCCTGTCATGCCGACGGCCACGTCGACGGCCGCCGGCATCCTTCGAAGCGCAATCGCTTCTTCACCATGACGAAGACCTGCCGCGGCCTGGTCGGGACCGAGCCGTTCCTGACCATCGGCGATCCGGACACGTTCGCCGCCTTCGCCGACAACATCGTCGGCACGCATGCGCAGGGCGCGCTCGACGCGCCCGACACCTACGATCAGTACCCGGTGCAGCTGCGCCTGCGCGCGGGCGCGACGTGGACGACCGTGACGCTGTCCCCCGCCGAGCTGCGGGTGGCCCTGGCGGCGTACATGACCCGCATCCCCGTCGAACCGTCGCCCTTCGCGCCCCCCGGCCGCCGCGCGCTGAGCGCGCCGGAGCGGCGGGGCCTGGCCCTCTTCCGCGCGGATTGCGCGGGCTGCCATCAGCTCCGCACGTCGACGGTTGCCACGCGCGCCGTCGAGGCCAAGACGTTCGAGTCGCGCCTCCTCGCCGGAGAGCTGGTCCTGACCAGCGCCCGCCGCTACGACGTGGGCACACCCGTCATCGGCGAGGGAGGCAACAACCCCCCGTCGCTGCGCGGAGCGTGGGCGGCGGCGCCGTACTTCAGCGACGGCAGCGCCGCGACCCTGGAAGAGGCGATCCGCCGCACGGATCCCTCGGCCGACCGCGTGCACGCGCCCGTCAACGGGACCCGGCCTCCCGCCTTGTCGGCGGCGCAACAGGCCGACCTGGCCGCCTTCCTCCGGGCTCTTTGAGCGCGCCTTTCGAGCGCGCTCTGACCAAGGCCCTCGGGGTCCGACGAGCGATCGCTCGGCCGGACCCGAGGGACCCCGGATCATCGTGAGGGGACGAAGGTCCCCTCGGGCTTACCAGCCGCCGCCCTCTTTCTTGCCTTCCTTCTTCTCCTTCTTGCCCTTCTCGGCCTTTTCGGCCTTTTCACCGGCCGGCTTGTCCTCGGCGCGAACCGGGGTGGACATCAGGAAAGCGCCCGCCACGACGGCAGCCAGAATCATCTTGATCATCGGATCCTCCTCTTTGGGTGATGTGGCCCGCTCATCTGCGCGTATCTCCGCGCACCTTCGCCTAATCTGGGCCGCCCGCGTTTCTAGCGGATCAGGCGTCGCGAAGCGAGCGCCAGCCGTTCCGCCGCCGCCGCCAGCGTCTGGTCGCGCTTGGCGAAGCAAAAGCGCGCCAGCTGAGGCGCTTCCGCCGGGACCTCGTAGAAGACGGACGTCGGGATGGCCGCGACCCCTATCTCCGTGACCAGACGCTTGCAGAACGACACGTCACCGCCGGTCCAGCGTCCCGCCAGATCGACGAGCAGGAAGTATGCGCCCTGCACCGGTAACGCCTCGAACCCCGCCTCGCGCAGCACGGCGGCCAGCCGATCTCGCCGCGCCCGGTACGAGCGGCGCAGGTCCTCATAAAAGCCCTCGGCGGCCGCGCGCGGCAACACGTCGGCGAGGGCCTCCTGGAACGGCGCCGAGTTCGTGAACGTCACGAACTGGTGGACCGCCCGCAGCGCCGCCGTCAGCGCGGGCGGCGCGAAGGCCCAGCCCACCTTCCACCCGGTCACGCTGAAGGTCTTGCCCATGCTCTCGATGGTGACCGTCCGCTCGCGCATGCCAGGGCGCGTGGCGATCGGCGCGGGCGGGGAGTCGCCGAAGTAGATCTCGGCGTACACCTCGTCGCTGATCACGGTGACGTCGTGCTCGATGCAAAGGCGCGCGATCAGGTCCAGCTCGCCCGCGCTGAAGACCTTGCCGGTCGGGTTGTGGGGCGAATTCAGGATCAGCACCCGCGTGCGCGGGCCGAAGGCCGCCGCCAGCCGCGCCGGATCGAACGTGAAGGCGGGCGGGGCGAGGGGCACGAAGCGCGGGACCCCTCCCGCCATGAGGATGTCCGGCACGTAGGCGTCGTAGGCCGGCTCGAAGACGATCACCTCGTCTCCCGGATCGACCAGGCCGAGGATCGCGTCGTGGAGCAGCTCGGTGGCGCCGCAGCCCACCGTCACTTCGGCGTCCGGCTCGTAGGGGGGGACGGCGTCGCCATGACGCCGCCGCCAATCGGCGACCAGCGCCTGGCGCAGGCGCGGCAGCCCTGGGCTGGCCGCGTACTGGTTGCGGTCCTCGGCGATGTGGCGGCGCGCCGCCTCCTTGACGAACGCGGGCGCCTCGAAGTCCGGGAAGCCCTGGCCCAGGTTCACGGCGCCGTGCGCGTTGGCGAGCGCGGTGATCTCGCTGAAGATCGACGTGCCGAAGCCTTTCGTGCGCTGGGCGGCCACCTCCCGCCTGGTCGTCACGGCCGTCGCTCCCTGGTCAGGTCCATCGGCGCGCGCTCACACGGTCGGCTTGATCTTGAATGACCGCTTGATCATGCCGAACCAGAACCCGACGCCGAGCACGATCACAGCCACCAGCGCGGGCGTGGTCATCGCGCCGAGGTGCTGCGCCCCGAGCATCGCGAACAGCAGGGGGCCCGACGCGAAGAGGTTGAAGCGCGACGCCTTCATGGCGACCGCCGCCAGCTTGGCTGCGTCCGGCGGAGGCGTCCCCGCCGCCATACCCCCGAGGATCTTCTTCTGGCGGGGCCAGATCACGAACCAGACGTTCACCCACATGATGAGCCCCAGCAACATCCCGAACATGATCCACATGGCCCGGCCGGTGACGCCGCCCTCCGGGTTGTGGAAGGCCTTACCGGGGTGCTCATAGTCGACGACGAACAGCGCCAGCCCGAACACGACCGTATACATGGCGCCCCACCGGAACCACCACAGGGCCCGCAGCAGCAGCCCCGGGTTGACCTTCGGCTTCAGCTCCTTGTCGAGCGTCCCCTGGAACGGGACGTTCACCAGGTTGAAGAAGTACAGATGTCCCAGCCAGATGATGCCGAATATGACGTGGCCCCAGCGCAGCACCAGGTCGATGAAGGGCAGGCTCGTCAAGGTCTCCATGCTGGTCCTTTCGTTCGTCGGACTTCCCGCAACCTGCGGTCCTCTACGTATCCCTCGTCGGGCCGGTGGATCGCAAGCCGGATAGCGCGGCGTCGACGCAATCGGCGGATATCCGGGCCCGAGGAACCCTCTCGGGCCCGCTGTCAGGATGTTAGGATGGCCGTTCCGATGTTGGCCTCGTCTCAGAGCGATCCCGAAACGTCCGGGGTCGCGTCCGCCTATGTTCCTTCGCCGCGGGCCTACGACGAGCTCATGGGCCCGGACGGCGAGGTGCGCCCGCACTGGCGTCCGTTCCTGGCCCGTATGAACAAATGGGGCGACAAGGAGATGGAGCGGCGCTGGGGCGAGGCCCGCCACCTGATCCACGAGAACGGCGTCAGCTACAACGTCTACGGCGACGAGCGCGGCATGGAGCGCCCCTGGAGCCTGTCGCCCGTGCCAGTGCTGCTGGCTGCCGAGGACTGGGCGCAGCTGGCCGCGGCGGTCGCGCAGCGCGGCCGTCTGATGGACCGGCTGCTCGCCGATCTCTACGGCCCGCAGCGCGCGCTGGTCGAGGGCTGGCTGCCGCCCGAGCTGGTGTACCGCAACCCGTCGTTCTTGCGGCCGCTCCATGGGGTGGCGTTGCCACGGTCGCGCTGGTTGCCGCTCTATGCGGTCGACCTGATGCGCGGCCCCGACGGCAAGTTCCGGGCGCTGGCCGATCGCACGCAGGCGCCGACCGGGGCGGGGTACGCGCTCGAGAACCGCATCGTGGTCGCGCGCGCGCTGCCGGACCTGTTCCGCGAGTGTCACGTCGAGCGGCTGGCGCTCTTCTTCCGCACGCTGCAGGACACGCTGGCGCGGCTGGCCCCGCACAACCGCGACAACCCGCGGGTCGTGCTCCTGACGCCGGGGCCGCACAACGCCTCCTACTTCGAACAGGCTTACCTGGCCCAGTACCTCGGTTACACGCTGGCGGCGGGCGGCGACTTGACCGTGCGCGACGATCGCGTGTTCCTGAAGACCCTGTCGGGCCTGCAACCCGTCGACGTGATCCTGAGGCGCGTGAACGACGACTTCTGCGATCCGCTGGAGCTGCGCCCCGAGACGGTGCTGGGCGTCCCGGGCCTGGTCCAGGCGGTGCGGCAGGGGGCCGTCGCCATGGCGAACCCGCTCGGCTCCAGCCTGGTGCAGACGCCCGCGTTGTTGCCGTACCTGCCGCAGGTCGCTCGCCACTTGCTCGGCGAAGACTTGATGCTGCCGTCGGTGGAGACGTTCTGGTGCGGGGACGCGGCGTCCCTGTCTCGCGTGCTCGATCGCTTCGACGAGCTGGTCCTGAAGCCGGCTTTCCCGGAAGGGGTCACGCACCCCGTGTTCCTGTCGGCCCTGTCGACGGCGGAGCGCGAGACCTGGCGGGCGCGCGTGCAGGCCTCGCCTCACAACTGGGTGGCCGAGGAGCAGATCATCGCGTCGACCACGCCCAAGCTGGAAGACGACAAGATGGTGCCGCGCTCCCTCATCCTGCGCTCGTACGCCGTGGCGCTGGGGTTGAAGGACGGCTACTCCGTGATGCCGGGCGCCCTGGCGCGTGTGGCGAACACCGCCGACAACCCCGAGGTGTCGATGCAGGCGGGCGCCGGCAGCAAGGACGTCTGGGTGCCCGCGACGGGCCCGGTCAGCAGCTTCTCGCTCTTACCGTCGGACCAGCGCGTCGAGCTGACCCGCGGCGGCAGCGATCTGCCGAGCCGCACGGCCGACGATCTCTATTGGCTGGGCCGATACGCCGAGCGGGCGGAAGGCATCGCCCGGCTGGCCCGCGTGTTCGCGGCGCGCCTGCGCGAGGCGCCGGTCGGCGGCACCCTGGCGGCCGGCTCCGAGCTGGCGGCGCTCTACCGCGCGCTGGTGGCGGAGACCGATCTGCAGGTCTCCCCCGTCGTGCCGGTCGAGGTGGGCAAGCCGCTGCCGGTCGTCGAGGAGCAGCTGCTGGCGGCGTTGCTCGACTCCAACCGGCCGGGGAGCTTCGCGGCGGTGTCGCAGAAGGTGCTGCGCACCGCGCGGATGGTGCGGGATCGGCTGTCCGCCGACACCTGGCGCGTGCTCACGGCGCTCGACGAGCTGAAGGCGCCGCCCGGCACGGACGCCGGCGCGGTCCCCGTCGCGACGGCGGCCGCCTTGCTCGACCGGATGGTCCTGGCGCTGGCCGCCTTCGCCGGGCTCGCCACCGAGAGCATGACGCGCGGCCAGGCGTGGCGCTTCGTGGACATGGGCCGCCGTATGGAGCGGGCGGGGGCAGGGGTGCTGCTGCTCGAGTCGACGCTGTGCGATCCCGTGCTCGAGCGCGAGGCCCCGCTGCTCGAGTCGCTGCTCGAGGTGGCGGACAGCGGAATGACCTATCGGCGCCGCTATCGCGCGACGCTGCTGGCGGCGCCGGTGCTGGACCTGCTGCTGACCGACGACACGAACCCGCGGTCCGTGATCTTCCAGCTGCGCGCGCTGACGCGCCACCTGGAGGCGCTGCCGGCGCCGGCCACGGGCTTTCGCAGCCCGCAGCAGCGCATCGCGCAGAGCGCGCTGGCCGAGCTGGATCTGGCCGACGTCGAGAAGCTGGCGGTGGTCGAGGGCGGTCGGCGCGCGGCCCTGGTCGAGCTGCTGGCCAAGCTCGGGCGTCAGGTGCCCGCGCTGTCCGATTCGTTGTCGTCGAGCTTCCTCAGCCACGCCGTCGTGTCGCGCAACCTGAGCGGCGAGGAGGCGGGGCGCCACGGACCGACGCGCCCGCGGCCCATCGATCCGGGGGAGCCTTAGTGCACCGCCGTCGAAATAGTGTCACGTTCGGCCCGACGCGGCCGGGGCGGGCGGCGTGAAGCTGAAGGTGATCCATCGGACCTCGTACGCGTATGCCGAGGCCGTCTCGACCTCGCATCACCTCGCGCACCTGGCGCCCCGGGGCGGCGAGGGGCGCCACATGTTCTCTCACGAGGTGCTCATCACCCCGCAGCCGTCGGTGACCCGCGAGCGGCTCGACTTCTTCGGGAACCGCACGCTTTATTTCAGCGTGCGCGAGCCGCATCGGTCGCTGGACGTGGTGGCGACCAGCGTGGTCGACATCGCACCGTTGCGCCCGCCGCGGCTCGAGGCTTCGCCCCCTTGGAACGAGATCCGCGATCGCCTGCGGACCGATCGGCGGCGCGATCTGCTCGACGCGTTCTCTTTCACCTTCGATTCGCCGTACGCCCGTTCGAGCGCCGAGCTGCGGGCGTACGCCGCCGAATCTTTCCCGGAGGGGCGGCCCCTCCTCGTCGGCGTGCGCGATCTGACCCACCGGATCTACGAGGACTTCGAGTACGACCCCGCCTCGACCGACGTGACGACGGGGGTCGACGTCGTGATGCGCCAGCGCCGCGGCGTGTGCCAGGACTTCGCGCATCTTCAGATCGGCTGCCTGCGGTCCCTCGGTCTACCCGTGCGCTACGTCAGCGGCTACCTGGTGACGCACCCGCCGCCCGGACGGCCGCGGCTGGTCGGGGCTGACGCCTCTCACGCCTGGATCAGTGTCTTCGCGCCCGACATCGGCTGGACCGACTTCGATCCGACGAACGATCTGTTGCCTTCCGACGAGCATGTGACCGTCGCGCACGGCCGCGACTTCTCGGATGTGACGCCCCTCAAGGGCGTCATCCTGGGCGGCGGCCGGCACGAGGTGCGCGTCTCCGTCGACGTCGAACCTCAATAGCCGGGTCCCTTCGGCCTCGGGTCCCCGAGCGTCAGAGTCCGGTCGGAGCCGCCTCACGCGAGGTGCGCGAGACCACGCGCTCGTCGAGGACTGCCACCAGCTCCTCCACGCTGACGGGCTTGACCAGCAAGCAGTTGAAGCCGGCGTCCGTCGCCCGCAGGCGATCGGTCGGCTGGCCGTAGCCGGTCGCCGCGATCAGCGTGGCGCTGTCGCCGTGCTCGGTGCGCAGGACCTTGGCCAGCTCGTAGCCGTTCACGTCGGGCAAGCCCAGGTCCAGCACCCCGGCGTGCGGAAGGAAGCTGCGCCACTGCGCCAGCGCGCCCTGGCCGTCGTAGGCGATCGCGGTCTGGAAACCGACGTCCTGCAAGGCCTCGGACAGGAGCTCGGCGATGTCGGAGTTGTCGTCGACGACCAGGATCCGTACCGCCGCGCGCGCTTCGGTGGGCTGCGGCCGCACCACCGGCTTGACCGGTTCGACCAGCGCGATCACGGGCAGGTCGATGGTGAACGCGGCGCCTCGCCCGCGCCCCTCGCTGTGCACCGAGATCGTCCCGCCGTGTCGCTCCACCAAGCTGCTCACGATGGCGAGGCCCAGCCCCAGGCCGCCGCGCAGGGCGTCCCCCTCGTGATCGGCCTGGACGAATGGCTCGAAGATGCGCTCGAGCTGATCGCGCGTGATGCCGCGCCCGTCGTCCCGCACGATGACCCGCACGCTGCCGGTGGATCGCTCGACCTGGACCTCGATGTGGCCTCCGGGCGGGGTGAACTTGGCGGCGTTCGTCAGCAGGTTGCCAAAGACCTGCGCCAGGCGCACCGGATCGCCGCGCAGGCTCACGTCGGCGCTGCCGGTCACGCGCAGCCGATGGTTGTGGCGCGCGATCAAGGGGGAGGCGATCTCGATGGCCCGCTCGAGCACCTCCGACAGCAAGAGGGACTCGTTGCGCAGCTCGATGTGGCCTCGCGTGACCCGCGAGATGTCGAGCAGGTCGTCCACCAGCCGCACCAGGTGCCGCGTGTGGCGTTCGATGACCTTCCGCTCGCGCGTGACCGTAGGGTTGCGCCCCAGCAGATCGACGGCGGTCATGATGGGGGCCAGCGGATTTCGCAGCTCGTGTCCCAGCATGGCCAGGAAGTCGTCCTTGCGCCGGGCCACCTCGAGGACCTGAGCCGTAGCCAGCACAGTGCCCACCACGTTGGCGGCGGTGCGCACCAGGACCCGATCGGTCTCCGGGTCGAAGGCGGTGGGGCGTCCGGCGAGAAGGCGGCCACGCTCGGCGCCCATCGGGATCTCGGCTTCGAGACACCACAGGACGCCCCCGTTCAGGAACAGCCGCGCATCCAGGTCGTCCGGATCCGCGCTCGTCACGGCTCGGATGTCGGCCAGCTGCGCTTCGGAGAGGGGCGCGCCGTGGAAGTGGCCCGTCGCCCGGGGCGGTTGCCCCGGCACCTCGAGATAGACGAGGGCGCAGTCGAGCGCCGTCGGCAGGGCCTCGAGGATGATCTCCAGCGTCTCGTTCGGCGTCTTGCCCACGCACATCGAGGGCAGGGCGTTCAAGGCCACGAGGTCCCGGATACAGCGCTCGAGGCGGGGCCTCCCTTCTCCGGACGGGCGGGGGGGCGCGGCCATCCGTCAGGCGAGCGCGCGCCGCTGGCGCAGCTCCCGCAACAGCTCGTCGGCGGGCGTATAGAACGGATTTTCGTGCAGGACACCGTTCATCACCGTGAGGGGGTGCGCGCGGAGCAGATCCACGACGAGTGATCCGCTCAGGCGTCCCACGTCGTAAACGCAGACGGTCGGGGTCTTGTTCCGGTTGAGGACCTCGTTGACGCTGGCCTCGTAGGCCACGAGGTGCTCCACCCCCGGGGGCGAACCGAACACCCACCCCATCTGGCCAACCAGCCGCATGGTCGGCCGGCCCGTGGCGGCGTGATCGCGAAGCATGTCGTCGAGGGCGGACATCATCCGCTCCTGATTGAAGGAGCCGCCCTTCAGGTGCGCCTCGTTCCAGGTCGTCACCTCGAGCAGATCCGCTCCCGGGGCCGCCGCCTGGAGGCGAGCCTCGTGGTCCTCGCGGTGCTTCGGATCGACGATGTACACGGCCTTTTGGCCGCGCCGCATCCCTTCGACGAAGAAGGGGTCGATGACGGCGCGCTCTTCGTCGGACCCTCCGATGAACGCGCAGGCGTGGAAGTGGTGGCGCATCTGGGCCTGGGCGAGCGAGCTGGCGAGCGACATGGGCCCTGAATATGGGGCCGGCTTGGGGCCCCGCTAGGTGCCATGCCGTTCTTTCAAGCGCCAGGACGCCTGGACGCCAGGTCAGGCGTGAGAATGATTCTGCGAACGCGGCGGCGAGCAACTCTGAAACATGCTCATCGAGCTCTTCGCCGGCGCCTCCAGCGTCTTGGCGTCCCCGGCGTCCTGGCGTTTCACCCACCGGCCTTCGGGGCCGCCCTCCCCGACGTCGCGGCCCAAGTGAACGGCATTGCCGCCAGGGGGGTCTCAACCGGGCGGCGCAGCGAGACCCGAAAACCGCAACCAAAGCGCCGCCCGCCTTTGCCCTCGGCCTGACAACCGGGCTACCATTCGCGAGATGGTCCGTTGCCCGACGTGCGGCATCCGGCTCGGGGAGGACGCCGCCGTCTGCCCGACGCACGGCGCGCTGCCCGCCGTCGCGCCCGCGCCGACACGCGATCCGGAGCCATCGGGCGTGGCCGAGGCGCCGCCCCCGACCCTGGCGGGCTTCACGGTTTCGGGGCTGCTGGGCCGGGGCGGGTTCGGGGCCGTCTACCGAGCGCGCCGGAATTCGAGCGGGATCGAAGTGGCCATCAAGGTCGCGCGCGCCGACCAGTTCTCGGCCAGCGAGCGCTTGCTCCTGGAGGCGGGGGCTCTGACGGCCATCGGCCGCCCGTGGGTGCCGGAGGTTTACGACGTCGGCCACTTGCCCGACGGCGCGGCTTACGTCGTGATGGAGTTCGTCTCGGCGCCCACCCTGGCGGTCCGCTTGACGGAGGCCGCCGGACCGCTGCCGCTGCCCGAGCTGTACCGGCTGGGTCCGGCGCTGGTGAACGTGGTGGCGCGGGCCCACGACAAGGGCTTTTTGCACGGCGATCTGAAGCCCGAGAACGTGTTCGTCCTGGGCCCGACAGCGGGCGACGCGGCCTCGGCGGCGGCAAACGCGCCCGAGGCGGCCGCACCGGTGCGCCTGTTCGACTTCGGCCTGGTCCGCCGCCTGGACATCGCGCGGACGAACACGGGCGAGGAGCTGCCCGAGGGCACGCCCGAGTACATGTCGCCAGAGCAATGTGAGGGCGGCACCCTCGTGGATGCGCGGTCGGACATTTATTCGCTGGGCGTCATGCTCTACGAGATGGCCACCGGGGCGCCTCCCTTCTGGGGCAGGGCCGCCGAGGTCCAGCTGGGGCACCGCAGCCGGCGGCCGCCCGCCCCCTCCCGGCGCGCGCCGGTGGACGAGGCGGTGGAGGCGGTCATTCTCCGCTGTCTGGCCAAGGATCCGGCGCGCCGCTTCGCCAGCGCGCGCGAGGTGGAGGGGGCTCTGCGCGCGGCGGCCGCGGCCCACGTGGCGAAGACCGCCCAGCCGTCACCCAGCCACGCCGCGCCCCCTGTCGTCGCGCCCCCGAAACCGTTCGTGACGGAGACCCGCACCGTCGACGCGACGAGCACGCGCGAGCGGCGGGTCCTGGCGCTGGCCTTCTTCGAGACCAAGGCCATGCTGCCGGCGGTCCGCGAGGCCCTGGCCGCGGCCGGGGGCGAGCTGGGCCACGTGGCCGGCATCCAGGTCGTGGTGGCGTTCGGGCACGAGGTGGGCGACAACCCGACCCGCGCGGCCCTGCGGGCCGCCCAGCTGTTCGTCGATCGCGGCCTCACCCAGCGCGTGCTGGTCGACCTGGGCGCGGTCGCCATCACCATCCGCAAGACCGACGGCACCCGCCGGTACCAGAGCCCCTCCTTCACGAAAAAGGATCAGTACCCGAGCGAGGCGGATCCGCCGGGCGTGATCCTGGCGCGGGCGGCCGCCGATCTCCTCCCCGACGTGGCGACCGATCCCATCGCGCGCCGGCCCGATCACGCCCTGGTCCGCCGCACCGAGGACGCGAGCGAGGCCACCTCGATGCGGGCCGATCTGCCGCAGCTGGTGGGCCGCGATCAGATCTTGCGGGTCCTGCTCGGGGCCGCGCGGCGCGCCCTGGAGGTGCCGCTGCCGGGGCGAGCGGGGACGCCCACCATCAGCACGGTGACCGGCGAGGCAGGCGTGGGCAAGAGCCACCTCGGCTCGGTGCTGGGGCAGCAGCTGGAATCGATCAATCTGGGCGGCAAGGTGGTGACGTTCCGGGCCAAGGAGGCGCTCGGCGGCGCAGGCGATCAGACGACGCGTGATCTGTTCCGTCGCTTCCTGGAGCTGCCGGCCACCAGTCCGCCCGAGTTCGGACGCACGCTCCTGGCCGAGCGCCTGGGGACCGAGCTCGCGCGCGAGGTGTGGGCCGGCGTCGCCGTCACCATGGGCTGGGCCTCGCCCGATCATCCGGAGCTCCGCGCGCTCGCGGCGGCGCCCGGCGCTTTGCGAGCGGCCGCCGCGCGCGCGGCCGGCGAGGCGCTGCGCGCGGCGGCCCGCCGTCAGCCGCTGGCGGTGATCATCGAGGACGCGCAGTTCGCCGACGAGACCGCCCTGGACGCCCTGGAGTACGCGGCCCTGCGCGAGGCCGGCTGTCCCATCTGGATCCTCATCCTGGCGCGGCCGACGTTCGGCACGGGACGCACCGCCTGGGCCACGCGCGCCGCGGTCACGCAGCGACTCGAGCTCGGTCCGCTCGACGAGGCGGCCGCCGTCGAGCTGACCCGCCGGTTGCTGGCGCCCGCCGAGGGCGTCCCCGGCGCGGCCATCGCCAAGCTGGTCGAGCGCACGCAGCGCAATCCCCTCTTGCTGGTCGAGCTGGTGCGCGGCCTCAAGCGCGACGGCTTGATCCGGCGGTCCGACCGCACCGGGACCTGGTTCCTGGCCACCGACGAGCTGGATCGGCTGCCCGATCTGCCGCTCGTTCAATGGTTGGCCGGGCGCGAGACCGAGTCGTTGCCGCCCGATCTGGCGGGGCACGCCCGCCTGGCGTCGATCTTGGGCGTCGAGTTCGACGCCGACGAGATGGACGGCGTCATGCAGATCCTCGAGCGCGAGGGGGTCACGACGTCGATCGGGACCCAGCTGGACGCGGGGGTGGGCATCGGGCGCCTGGTGGGCGCGGGGCTGCTGGTCCGGCACCGGCAGGGGCGCGTCGGATTTCGCCTGGCCCTGCTGCGCGACACGCTCTACCGTACGGTGCCGCAGGCCGAGCGCGAGGCCATTCACGGCGCGGCCTACCGCTTCTTCGCGGCCGCCACGGGCCTGTCCGACGAGCTGAGGCTCCCGAAGATGGCGGCGCATGCCGCGGCCAGCGGCCTGCGCCAGCAGGCCGCCGCCATCTACCTGGATCTCGCGCGGCGGTCCGAGCGGCGCCACGCCTATCTGGACGCGGAGCTGCTGTACCGGTCGGCCATCGACAACCTGGGGGATGCCCCCGACGACGCATCCGGTGATGCACCCGGTGACGATCGTTTGATCGCGGCGCGGCGGGGCCTGGGCACGATGCGGTTGCGCCTGGGCCGGCACGAGGACGCTCTCAAGGATCTCGCGGCGGCGCGCGCCGCGGCCCGGCGCCTGGCCCGGCGCGAGCCCGAGATCGAGATCGTGCTCGACGAGGCCCTGGTGCTCGACTGGGTTGGAGACTGGGCCCGCTCGGCGGCCATGACCGACGAGGCGCAGGCCCTGGCGACGGGAGGCAGCACGCCCATCATCGACGCACGCCTGGTGTACGCCCACGCCCGCACCTTCCATCGCGCCGACAAGCCGGCCGAGGCCGCCGCCGCCTTCGCCAAGAGCGCGGAGATGGCGGAAGAGCTGGGCGACGAGGGCTACGAGACCTACGTGCTGGGCCTCAGCCTCCTCGGCTGGAACCTGTCGTTGTTGCGCCGGTTCGACGAGGCCGACGCCGTGTTCGCGCGCCTCATCTCGACGTGCGAGGCGCGCGGAGACATCCTGAACCTGACCGTCGCTCTCAACAACCGCGCCATCTTGTCCCTGCTGTCCAAGAACGTGGATCGGCTGGTGCAGGACTACCGCCGGCTCATCGTGATCGCCCGCGAGCGCGGCCTTCCTTTGGTCGAGTGCTCGGCGGCCAAGGATCTGGCGGAGGTCCAGTACCTGCTGGGCGAGGGCGAGGCCGAGGATCTGGTTCGCCGCGCCATCGAGGTCACCCGCCACGTGCTGGGCGACCGATCGCGCATCACCCTGCTGGCCGAGTTGCTGCTCGGACGGGTGCTGGCCCACCGAGGTGACACGGCGAAAGCGGCGGAGGTGATCGACGGGATCCGGAAGGCTCAGGCCGACGCGCGGGCGGCCGGCCAGACCGACGCCGAGTTCATGGCCGCCGAGGAGCTGTTCGTCGACATCATCCGCCTGATGGCGGAGCCGGCCGACCCGTCGAACCAGTCGAATGACGAACGCTGGGACCAGGCCCTTTCGCGCGCGCGAGGCATGACCCTGCAGCCGCAGGATCTCGTCGAGATGATGGAGCTCGAGAGCCTGGCCCTGTGGCGGGCCGGGTCCCGCGACAAGGCGGAGGCCGTCATGCAGGCCGCCATGGACGAGGCCGCCAAAAACGCCGACATCATGCTGGGGCGCTTGCAGCGGTCGCGGCTCGGGATCGCGGCCGCGCCGCCTCGCCGGTCGCCGTCGTCGGCCGGGCAAGTAGCATGATGCCGCATGATGCCGCCTGATGCCGCCTGATGCCGCGTGACCCCGGCTCCACGTCCATGACGACGATGTCGTCTCGCGAGGTGCGGGCGGCGGCCGAGGCCTGCGGTTTTCCGCTGGTGGGGCTGGCGCCCGCCGCGGCGCTCGACGAGGGACCGCTGCGGTCCTGGCTGGCGGCCGGCCACGACGCGGGCATGGCCTGGATGCGGCGGAACGTCGAAGACCGGCTCGATCCGCGCCGCGTGCTGCCGGGCGCGCGCACGGTGATCGCCCTCGGCATTCCCTACCGGCGCCCGCCCGAGGAGCGGTCACGCCTGGCCAGCTACGCGCGGGGCCGCGACTACCACTATGCCCACCGCGAGCGCATGAAGAAGCTCCGCAAGCGCCTGCTCGCGCTGGACGCCGCTGTCGAGACCTACGCCTGCGTGGACACCGGCCTCGCCATGGAGAAGGTGTGGGGCGAGCGGGCCGGCCTGGGTTGGATTGGCAAGAACGGCCTGCTCATCAACCCGACGCTCGGTTCCTGGTTGACCCTATCGGTGATGTTCATGGATCGGGCGGTCGATGCTTACGACCGTCCGCACGAGGATCGCTGCGGCGACTGCTCGCGGTGTCTGGGAGCCTGCCCGACCGGCGCGTTTGCCGCGCCCGGCGTGGTCGACTCGCGTCGCTGCGTGGCCTACCACTCGATCGAGAACCGCGACACGGTGCCGGAGGACATCCGCCGCGGCTTCGCGGGGCGGATGTTTGGTTGCGACGTGTGCCAGGACGTCTGCCCCTACAACGGTCCCCATATCCCGGAGGGGGATCGGCGCTTCGCGCCCCGGCCGGTGGCGGCGCTCACGCCGCTGCAGGCCTCGGCGCTGGGCGAGGCCGAGTTTCAGGCCGCGGCGGCCGGCTCGGCCGTGGCGCGCGTCGGCTACGACGGTTTTCGTCGCAACGCCCTCTACACCATCGGAATGGCCCGCACGCCGTCCGCGCGACCGCTGGTCGAACGTCTGTGCCAAGACCCGAGCCCCGTGGTCGCCGACGCCGCTCGCTGGGCCCTGGCCCGTTTGAGATGATCGCGGCGTGGTGAGGTATGGTTGAGGCCGGAGTGTCGAGGTTGCGTTTCAACACATTCCGCGTCCGCTTCGCCCTCGCCTTGGGGCTCCTGCTCCCGGTCGCCAGCTCGGTCACCGAGGCGCCAGCCGGAGCGGCCGAAGCCGGGGCAGAGGGAGAATCGGAGGAGGGGACGCCTCCCCCGGGTGATCCGGCGCCGTCGTCGCAGCCGCTGCCGCCCCCGCCGCCTCCCCCCCCGCGGGAGGAGCTGCGCATCTATGGCGATCAGGGAACGCCCGAGCTGGCGCTGGGCTTCGGGTACTCGTCGCTGTCCGGTTTTCTGGCCGCCGGGGGATTTCGCTACTTCGTCGTCGACGGCGTGGCGCCCGGGCTGGAAGCGACCTACGTCAGCGGCGGGCACGAGGGGGCAGGGTACGGCATGGTCCTGGGGGCCTTGCGGGTGGTGCCCGTGCGCACCCCCTCGTTCTCGCTCGTGCTGACGGGGCGCGGGGGGCGGGTCTTCCTGGGTGACCACGCGGACGTCTGGGGGGTGGGCGGAGGCGCCGGCCTCCTTTTCATGGCCTCACCGACGGCCGGTCTCGAGCTCGGCTACGAGGTCCTGCAACTGTTGCCGTCGAGCGCCTGCGCCGACCTGGCGACCTGTGTCCTGAAGGGGCCGGTGGTCGGCTTGCGCTTCATTCTGTGAGCGCGATCGGGCAGCGGCGCGTGATCCGGGTTGTAACCGAGGCTCGAAGAGAGTAGGTCGATCGCATGGATGTCGAGGAGACCGGCCCCGAAGCCGGGGCGGTGGCGGAGAGCGCGTCCGGGGAGGTCGTCGACCCGCGGCGGGACCAGATCCTGAAGCTGGTGACGAAGGGCTTCTTCAACGAGATGGTGAACTACGGGGTGCGCCGCGAGGAGATGATCCGGGTGGCCTCGCACCTCCTCGACAATGTCCTCAAACAAAACGGCGCGGCACGCCCCGGCCGCTCCCCGTCGGACACAAGCCTGACGATCGGAGCGGTGGTCGATCGGTGGCAGGCCGACCGGACCCTCTCCGTGGAGGACGTGACCCTGCGCCCGTTCGAGCGCGCGCTGGTTCCGGAGGTGCTGACCTGGCTGCGCCAGCCAGGGGTGAACGAGAGCTTCGCCACGCCCTTCCCGGAGTCGAAGCGCGAGCTCGAGCGTTACCTGTGCGGGGAGAGGCGCCACCGCGAGTACCTGGCGATTCACGCCGGAGGCGCCGCGGTCGGGATCATCGGAGGCGAGGGGCGCGATCGCGTCTCCGGCAAGGTCGAGATGCGGAAGCTGGTCGGCGATCCGGCGCTGCGCGGGCAGGGGATCGGGAAGAGGGCGACGTTCGCCTTTCTCTACTATGCCTTCGAGATCCTCGGCCTCCACAAGGTGTACATCCACTCGCGCGACATCAACGTGCGGAACATCAACGTGAACAGCGCCAGCGGCTTCGAGCTGGAAGGTGTGTTCCTGGAGGACCTGGCGACGCCCGACGGTCGCCGCGCCGATCTCATCCGCATGGCGCTGCTGCGTCCGCGCTGGCGCTCGGCGTTCGCAGGCGCGGCCCACCAGCCGCCGCCGGGAGGGGCCTCCACCAAATGAAGCGCGTTCGAGCGTCTGTTCCCCTCCCGCGCGGGCCGCGGGCGCGCTAGCATCGAAGCTCGAGATCTTGCCGAAGTCACGCGAAAACGAGCCCGAGCGCCAGGGCGAGCTGGGGACCCTCGAGCGACCGAAGGTCACCCGGCCGCCGCTCTATGAAGTCCTCTTGCACAACGACGACTACACCACGCAGGAGTTCGTGGTCTACGTCCTGCAGAAGTTCTTCCACCACGATGCCGACACGGCGCGGATGATCATGCTGCACGTCCACACGAAAGGCATCGGCGTGGCCGGCGTCTTCCCGCGAGACCTGGCCGAAACCAAGGTCCACCTCGTCACCGAGTTCTCCCGCGAGCACCAAATGCCCCTCCGCTGCTCCATGCGCAAGCAATAAGCAAGCGTGGAAGGGGCTTCGCCCCTCCCACGAGCCCTCCCCGACTAGAGCCGGGCCCGGATCCGTTGGATTGCGTTTTCTCCGGCGGGCGAAGCCCGCCTCCGATCCGCTAGAGAATACGGGCTTGGGAAATGCGTTAGTCGCGGAGGGGCGTTTGGCCCCTTCAGCGAGGGGAGCGAGCGTTTCCTTGTCGCTTTCCGTTCGTGCGCTACGATTCAAGGGCATGTTGAGTCCGGAGCTCGAATCAGCGATCAGGCGCGCGCTCGACGACGCGACGGCGCGGGGGCATGAATTTTCGGGTCTCGAGCACTTGCTGCTGTCGCTGCTCGGCGACGACAAGACGGCCGACGTCGTCAAGCACTGCGGCGGCTCGGTGAAGCGCCTCTCGCAGAAGCTCGAGGATTATCTGACCACGAGCTTGCAGCCGCTGCCCGAGGACGAGCGCGACCGGGCGCAGCCGTCGCTCGGGTTCGCCCGGGTGGTGCAGCGGGCCGTGAACCACGTCCTCGCCGCCGGAAAGGCCGAGGCCACCGGGGCCCACGTCCTGGTGGCCATGTTCGCCGAGCCCGAGTCGCACGCGGTCGCCTTCCTGAAAGAGGAGGGCATCAGCCGGCTCGACGTCACGAGCTACATCTCGCACGGCGTGTCCAAGCTGCTGCCCGCCAAGGCCCCCTCCAGCCGTCCCGCCAGCGACGCCAACGAGTCGGCCGAGACGGCCGACGACGGTGACGGGCAGCCGGCCGATCCGCTGGCGGCGTTTGCCGTCAACCTCAACGAGCGGGCGCGCGCCGGGGACATCGATCCGCTGATCGGTCGCGCCACCCAGCTCGATCGGGCCCTGCACGTGCTGTCGCGCCGTCGGAAGAACAACCCGCTGTTCATCGGCGACGCGGGCGTGGGCAAGACCGCCATCGTGGAGGGCCTGGCCCGCGCCATCGAGCTGGGGGAGGCGCCGGCGTCGCTGAAGGACGCCGTGATCTACGCGCTGGACATGGGGGCCATGGTGGCCGGGACCCGCTACCGGGGCGACTTCGAGGAGCGCTTCAAGGGGGTCATGAAGGCCCTGGAAGAGAAGCCGAACGCCATCGTGTTCATCGACGAGCTGCACACCATCGTGGGCGCCGGAGCCGCCTCGGGCGGCGCGATGGACGCGTCGAACCTGATCAAGCCGGCGCTGGCGGCCGGCAAGCTGCGCGTGATCGGGACGACCACCCACAAGGAGTACCGCAGCTACATCGAGAAGGACCGGGCTTTGGCGCGGCGGTTCCAGCCCATCGACGTGGACGAGCCGAGCGTCGACGAGACGGTGAAGATTCTCGAGGGCCTCCGCCCGCGCTACGAGGAGTTCCACCAGGTCGCCTACACCAAGCAGGCGATCCGGGCCGCGGCCGAGCTGTCGTCGCGCTACTTGCACGATCGACGCCTTCCGGACAAGGCCATCGACCTGATCGACGAGGCCGGCGCGGCCCGCAAGCTGCGCACCGGTCGCGGCGCCGGCGGGTTCTCGAGCGCCGCCGGTGACGAGCCGACCAAGAACGGGATCTCGGTCCCGGCCGGTCGAGCCGACAAAACACGCCGCTCGAAGGGCACCAGCGCCAAGGGCACCGGCAAGGGCAAGGGCGAGCCCGGCAGCGGCGCGGGCTCATTCGGGGGACGCGTCTCGAGCAACCCGCGGCTCGTACGGGTCGCCGACATCGAGACGGTCGTCGCGCGCATCGCTCGCATCCCGCCGAAGCGGATCGCCAGCGACGATCGCGAGAAGCTCCGCGATCTCGAGCCGGCGCTGAAGGCCAAGATCTTCGGGCAGGATCGGGCCGTCGAGCGGGTCGCCCAGGCCATCAAGATGAACCGTGCCGGTCTGGGAGCCCCCACCCGACCGATTGGCAGCTTCGTGTTCGCCGGGCCGACGGGCGTGGGCAAGACCGAGCTGGCCAAGCAGCTGGCCGAGGTGCTCGGCATCGGGTTCATCCGCTTCGACATGTCCGAGTACATGGAGCGGCACACCGTGTCCCGTCTGATCGGGGCGCCCCCCGGCTACGTGGGGTTCGATCAGGGGGGCTTGCTGACCGATGCCATCCACCACACGCCGCACGCCGTGTTGTTGCTGGACGAGATCGAGAAGGCCCACCCGGACCTCTTCAACTTGTTGCTGCAGGTGATGGACCACGGGGCGCTGACCGACAACAACGGCCGCAAGTCGGACTTTCGCAACATCATCCTCATCATGACCAGCAACGTGGGCGCGCGAGATCTGTCGCGGCGGCTCCCCGGCTTCGGCATCGGCGACGACGCGCGTCTCGGTGACATCGACGAGGCGTTCCGGCGGGCGTTCTCGCCGGAGTTCCGCAACCGCCTCGACGCCAAGATCGACTTCGCGCCGCTGCAGGAGTCGGTGATGCTGCAGATCGTGGACAAGTTCATCGCCGAGCTCGGGACCCAGCTGGGCGAGCGCAAGGTGGTGGTCGAGCTGACCGACGCCGCCCGCGGCTACCTGGCCAAGAAGGGCTACGACCCCATGAACGGCGCGCGCCCGCTCGGCCGCGTGATCCAGGACGAGGTCAAGAAGCCTCTCACCGACGAGCTGTTGTTCGGCGCGCTCGTCAACGGCGGCAAGGTCATCGTCGATCTCGACGGCAGCCCGACGTCG
>Ga0068859_100002225_pt1 | contig 19662 bp, 19 predicted proteins | sample KBSSwiS22_FD_66585 | JGI IMG/M metagenome (GOLD analysis project Ga0068859, IMG submission 66585) | Switchgrass rhizosphere microbial communities from Kellogg Biological Station, Michigan, USA - KBS Switchgrass S2-2 | ecosystem: Host-associated > Plants > Roots > Rhizosphere > Soil ...
CTGCGGTTCGGGCTGTCCTATCGGGACGTCGAGGAGCTGCTGGCCGAACGCGGCATCGAGGTTGATCACGTCGCGGTGTACCGGTGGGTGCAGCGCTTCACGCCGTTGCTGATTGAGGCGGCCCGGCCGTGCCGGCACCGGCCGGGTGACAGGTGGTATGTCGACGAGACCTGCCTCAAGATTGCCGGGAGGTGGCGGTACCTATATCGCGCCGTCGACCAGTTCGGCCAGGTCATCGACGTGCTCGCCAGTGAGCGGCGCGACCAGCTCGCTGCCCGCCGGTTCTTCCAGCGCGCGTTGGCCTATGGCCGCAGGCCGGTCGAGGTCACCATGGACAAGGCCCCGGTCTACCCACGGGTCGTCGACGAGTTGCTTCCCGAGGCGTGGCACGTCGATGCACGGTGGGAGAACAACCGGGTCGAGGCCGATCACGGCCGGTTGAAAGCCCGGCTGCGGCCGATGCGAGGACGAAACGGCTGCGCTCCGCCCAGACAGTCAGCACCGGCCACGCGCTGGTCCAGAACATCCGCCGCGGCCACTACGAACTCGGAACCGACGTCGAACCACGGCACCGACTCGCCGCAGCGTTCACCGAACTCGCCGACGCCATCTGATCACCAAGCCGGCAGCGACTCCGCATGCGCAGGCTCCCCGCAACGCAACAGCGCCGCCCAGGTGATCGCCTCCGGACACGCATGCACCCAGAACCTTCGCCGCGGCCACGACGAACTCGCCACCGACACCGAACCCCACCACCGCCTCGCCGCCACGTTCACCGAACTGGCCCTGGCGATCTGACCAGGCCGCCAACCCGCCGCTGCCATGCCTCGCGCCGGCCAACGCAACAACGCCTCCCGACGGAGTCCTGGCCAATGGTCTTTCCTGGCAGGTAGCTGCAAGTGTGCATGCGCGGATGGCGACCGCGACGGCGCCGTGAGCGGCCCGCCGGCGGTGTGCTCATGCGCTCCGCTCCCACGCGCCCGCCGACATCCCCGGCGGCGGGCCCACCGGCTACCAGGTCAGGACGAGGCGGCCGCGGGTGCCGCCCCGCTCGAGGAGGCGGTGCGCCTCCGCCGCCTGCGCCGCGGGCAGCGCCCGGGCCACCCGCAGGGTCAGCGCGCCCGCCTCGACCAGCGCGCCCAGCCGATCCAGCTTGGCCTGTTCGCGCAGGTAGTCGCGCACCCACACCTGGTGGATCACGATGCCGCGCTCGGACTCGCCCCGGTATCCGCGCACGGTGGCGAACCCGCCGCCGTCCCGCACCGCGGCCAGCAGCGCCGCGTCCTGGACCGAACCGTCCGCCAGGCCGTCGACGCCGCCGGGCACGGCGGCCCGGATCCGCGCGGCCACGTCGTCGCCCCGGCGAACCACGACGTCGGCGCCGAGCTCCCGAACCAGCTGCTCGTCAGCGGCCGAGGCATCCGCGACGACCCGCAGGCCATCGACCTTCGCCAGCTGGACGACGTAGCCGCCGAAGGTGCCGGCCGCGCCGGTCACCGCCAGCGTCTGCCCCGGGGCCAGGCCGAGCAGGTCGAGGGTCAGCCGCGCGGTCAGACCGTTCATCGGCAGCGTCGCGGCGGCCACGTCGTCGACGCCCGCGGGCACCCGGGCCACGGACTCGACCGGGACGACGACCTGCTCGGCGTAGCCGCCGTGCGCACCGGTCGGCAGCACGATGGCCATGACGTGGTCGCCGGGGGCGAAGTCCGTCGCCACCCCCGCGCCGATCTCGTCGATGACCCCGGCCACGTCCATGCCGGGCACGTAGGGCGGCGGGAGGGCGGCCAGCGCCTTCCCCCGCGCGCCGTTGCGGGTGAAGGTGTCCGTCGGGTTCACGGCGGCGGCGGTGGCGCGGATGCGGACCTCGCCCGGCCCCGCGTGCCGTTCCGGCACGTCCACGATGCGCAGGGCGTCGGGCCCACCGAATTCGACCACTCCCACGGCTCTCATGCCTGTCGACCATATCCGTGTTCGGGCAACGGGACATCTGCGCGCATATCCCGCCCGGCTGGCTGTCATCCACGGTGAGCAGGACGGCGTCGCCGAGTGGGCGAACGTCGCGGGTGCCGGCACGCCGGCGAGTGCCGCGGCGAGTTCGACCGGGCCGGTGGCGGTCGGGCTCATGATGAGGGCTCCTGGAGGTCGTGGGCCTGGGCGAGCGGTCGGTGCCTGGCTGGTCAGAGCAGTTCGGCGTCGGTGTGGATGTGCACCATGGCCGGCCCGTCGGCCGCGAACAGCGTGGCTATGGCGTCGTCGAGTTCGTCGGGTCCGCGGACGGTGCTGGCGTGCGCCCCGCAGAGGCGTGCGTAGGCGGCGAAGTCGGGGTTGTGCAGGCTGGTCTGCCAGACCGGGAACTGTTCGGCCAGCTGCTCCTTGCCGATCTTTCCGAGGCTGCCGTTGTCAAGCAGTACGTGCTTGACGGCGATGCCGTACTTCACGGCTGTGGTGACCTCGGCGAGGTACTGGCCGAAGCCGCCGTCGCCGGTGACGGCCACGACCGGGCGGCCTGGGGCGGCCATCGCGGCGCCGAGTGCCGCCGGATAGCCGAAGCCGATCGATCCGAGGTAGCCGGACATCAGCACCGGCTGGCCGGCGGATTCGAAGTAGCGGCCGAACGAGTAGGCGTGGTTGCCGACGTCGACGGTCATGACCGCGTCCGCCGGGGTGTGCCGGGACAGCGCGTCGAACACGGCGGCGGACGAGACGCCCCGGCCGCGGTCGTCGCCCGCGCGGCGGGCCTTCTCCGCCCGCCACAGCCGCCAGCGTTCGGCGACGTCACCGCGCTGGTCGACGGCCGCCGCCGGGCCGAGGGCGTCGGCGAGCACGTCCAGGGCCAGCGACGCGTCACCCAGCAGGCCGACATCGACCTTCTGGAAACGACCGATGGCGGCGTGGTCGTCGTCGATCTGGATGACGGGCTTGTACGGCGCGATCCCGGTGTGGTTGGAGAACGACGCGCCGACCACGACGAGTAGGTCGCAGGTGTTCATCAGCCAGCTCGCCACCGGCGTGCCGCTGCGGCCGAGCACGCCCGCGCCGAGCGGATGGGTGTCCGGCACGAGCCCCTTGGCCCGGAAGGTGGTGAGCACTGGCGCTCCCAGCCGTTCGGCCAGCGCTCGCACCTGCGCACCAGCCCGGGCCGCGCCGTTGCCGGCGACGATGACCGGCCGCCGGGCGGCGCGCAGCAGTCCTGCGGCGCGCTCGACGTCGCCCGCCGCCGGTACGACCTGGCGGTCGGAGAGCCGGCCGTCGGGCTTGCTCACCTCGGCCCGCGATCCGATCACCTGGACCTCGTCGGGCAGCACCAGGTGGGCGACCCCGCGGCCGTCGAGGGCGTGCTTGACTGCGAGCGCGGCAAGCTCGCCGTGGTCGGAGCCTGCCTGCACCGTCGTGGTGGACACGGCCACGTCGCGGAAGACCGCGGAGAGGTCCAGGTCCTGGAAGGCGCCGCGGCCGAGCACCTTCGACGGCACCTGTCCGGAGATCGCGATCACCGGGGCGCCGTCGAGCTTGGCGTCGTAGAGGCCGGTGAGCAGGTTGGTGGAGCCTGGCCCGGCGATGGCGAAGCAGACCGCGGGGCGGCCGGTTAGCTTGCCGTAGGCGCTGGCGGCGAACGCGGCGGCGCCCTCATGCCGGATGCCGACGTAGGTGAGCTCGCCGCGGGCTTCGGCCCGGCGCAGCGCGTCGGCGAATCCCAGGTTGGAATGGCCGACCATGCCGAACACGTGTCGCACACCCCAGGCGACCAGGGTCTCGACCAGGACGTCGCTGACCGTGCGTACTTCGGCTCGCGGGGGCGGCAGCTTCACGTAGCTGGCGTCGGGCCGTTCGTCGACGTCATAGGTGACGGCGGCGTCGGTGAAGCCCGCCGGCGGCTTGCCGGTTGTCGGGTCGTAGTCGTAGCCGTGCCAGGGGCAGCGCAGCCACCCGTTCTCGATTGACCCCTCGCCCAGCGGGCCGCCCTGGTGGGGGCAGCGGTTCTCCAGCGCGGAGAGCCGGCCGCCGCAGCGGGCCAATGCGACGCTGCGGCCCTGCACCACGGCGGTGCGCACGCGCCCGTCGGCGGGAAGGTCGGCCGGGTCCAGCTGGTGCCAGCCGTCGCTGGCAGGGCAAGAGGTCTCGGTCGTGGTCGGAGCAGGGCTCGCGGTCATCGCCGCCGCCTTTCATGCGATCTCGCGCAGGAAGAAGAACAGGGGAGTGTGCCGGCGGTACGGGTTCAGCGGACGCCGGCGTAGGCGACGCCGACCAGGTCGGCGACGTCCCGTTTGAAACTGGTCAGATCGTCCGGGGTGAAGCCGGACAGGTGCCGGTGGCCGCAGGCCCGCGCCAGCACGGCCATCAGCTCGACCGACGATGTCAGGAACCGGGTGAGCTGGGCGGCGGCCCGCTCGACCGGCAGCCGGGCCCGCAGGTGCGGTTTCTGCGTGGCGATTCCCATCGGGCAGTTGTCGGTGTGGCAGGCGCGCATGCCGACGCATCCGATCGCCTGCAGCGCCGAGTTCGACACGGCCACCGCGTCCGCGCCCAGCGCGAGTGCCTTGACGAAGTCCGCGGGCCGGCGCAGCCCACCGGTGGCGATCAGACTGACCTGGTCCGCGCCGGCCCGGTCGAGGTGGCGGCGGGCCCGGGCCAGCGCGGCCATCGACGGCACGCTGATGTTGTCCCGGAAGATCGTGGGGGCGGCGCCGGTACCGCCGCCCCGGCCGTCGAGGATCACGTAGTCCACGCCCAGTGACAGCGCGGCGTCCAGGTCGGCCTCCACGTGCTGCGCGGACATCTTCACCCCGACGGGGATGCCGCCGGAGACCTCGCGCACCCGGTCCAGCAGGGCGCGGGCATCATCCAGCGAACGCCAGTCCGGGAACCGGGCCGGCGAGATCGCCGGCTGGCCCTCGGGCAGCCCGCGGACCTGCGCGATCCGGCCGGTCACCTTGTGGCCGGGCAGGTGCCCGCCGGTGCCGGTCTTCGCGCCCTGGCCGAGCTTGAGGTGCAGCGCCTGCACGCGCGCCAGGTGCGCCTCGTCCCAGCCGAACTTCGCCGACGCCAGCTCATAGAGATAGCGGGAGCATGCCTGCTGCTCCTCCGGCAGCATCCCGCCCTCACCCGAGCAGATCGCCGTCCCGGCCGCCTCCGCTCCAGCGGCCAGCGCCTGCTTGGCCTCCGCGGACAACGCCCCGAAGCTCATGTCCGACACGAACAGCGGAATGGCCAGCCGCAGCGGCCGCGCGGCCCGTGGCCCGATCACGACGTCGGTGCCGACCGGTTCGTCATCGAGCAGCGGGAAGCGGGACAACTGCGCGGTGAGGACTTGGAGGTCCTCCCACTTCGGCAGCTCGGAGCGCGGCACACCCATCGCCGCCGTCCGACCGTGGTGGCCCACCTTGACCAGCCCGTCGGCGGCCAGTTCGTGGATCTCCCCGACATACGGCTCCTCGGCGGTGGCCTGATGCGGGTCGGCGAACAGCCGCGCGTACACGTCGGTCACTGGCGTCTGCGGTTTCACCGCCTGGTAGGCGTCCAGGTCAGGCCGGTCGACGACCACCATCCCGTCGGCGCGCACCCGGGCCGGGAAGCGGTGCAGCCGCTGCGCCGGGTCGTAGTCGCTCACCCCGGAGTCCAGCCGGAAATCCCAGCCATGCACCCCGCAGACAATGCTGTGCCCCTCGACCCGGCCGTCCGCGAGCAGCGCCCCGCGGTGCGGGCACCGGCCCTCGAACACGGCCACGGCCCTGTCCTGGTCCGACCCGCTGGTCCCAGGGCCATCGCGGTCGAGCCGCACCACCACCAGGTCGACGCCTTCCACGAGGGCTCGCACCGGCTCGCGCACCGGCAGCGCGGCCCAGTCGGCGACAACCACCTCCCGCAAGCCACCGCCCGCGGCCTGGTCGGCCGCCGCTGCTTCGATGACCGTCTCCACCTGTGTCATGCGGACCTCCGCGTCCCCCGCGCTACTCGAACGTCAGCACAGTCACCGCACGACGCCAGGCGTTACACCGTCCAGCGGAAAGCGCATCAACGGCCAACGCGAAGGGCCGGCTGAGACGGACGGAAGTGCGGTGTAACGCGAACCCCACCTGCCGACACGACACAGCGAGAGTTCCAAGCCGCTGAATCGGAGGAACCCATGGCAGACCATTCGCCCGAGGAGACCGTCCAGCTCTTCGCCCAGTACCTGAACTCCGGCGACCTCGACGGCGCGCTCACCCTCTACGAACCGCAGGCCAGCTTCCTGCCCGAGCCCGGCACCGTGGTGTCCGGTCTCGACGCGATCCGCGCGGCACTGCAGGGCTTCTTCGCCCTGCGCCCGGTGCTCGCCGGCGATATCCAGCGGGTTGTCCAGGCCGACGGCACCGCCCTCGTCGTCAACGCCTGGAAACTGTCGGGAACGCTGCCCGACGGCACCGCCGTCCAGCAGAACGGCACCAGCGCCGACGTGCTGCGCCGCCAGCCAGACGGCCGGTGGCTCCTGCTCATCGACGACCCCTGGGGCTGACGGATCCGGACGCGAATGCGGTCCCACCAACGGCGACGCGGCGAAGCGGGAGACCGTGGACCCGGCGCGTCACGTACCCGCGCGGCGCCGTGGGCGACGGCAACACCCCGCACCGAACAGGAACCCGCGCGATCAACGTGGCCACCCGGTCGGGTAACGGCGTTCGCCGTTGTCGGCCGGTCGGCGGCAGGCCGAGCATCACTCCGCTAGGTTTCCGGTTCGTGGAGGTTCGACAGAGCACGCCGGCTGGGTCCGCCCCGGAATCCGCGGACGCCAGGCTCGTGCAGGCTCTGCGTGACGGTGACGAGTCGACGTTCACCGAGCTGGTCGAGCGCCTGACTCCGACGATGCTCGCGGTCGCCGTGGGCTACGTCCCCAGCCGTACTGTCGCCGAGGAGGTCGTGCAGGAGACGTGGCTGGCCGTGCTGACCGGGCTGGACCGGTTTGAGGGCAGGTCCAGCCTGCGAACCTGGGTGTTCGGCATCCTGCTCAATGTGGCCAGGAGCCGGGGCGTGCGGGAACGTCGCAGCGTCCCGTTCAGCAGCGCCTTTCCGGAGGACGAGACCGGTCCGACGGTCGATCCGGGCCGGTTCCGCCCGCAGGGGGACGAGTGGCCGGGGCACTGGGCGACCCCACCTCGGCAGTGGGACCTGCCAGAACCCGCGTTGCTGTCCCGCGAAATTCGGACCCGGCTGCGGGCGGCGCTCGACGTGCTGCCGCCGCGGCAGCGTACGGTCGTGCACCTGCGGGACGTGCAGGGCCTGGACGCGGACGAGGTCTGCGCGCTGCTCGGTATCGAGCCGGGTAACCAGCGGGTGTTGCTGCACCGGGGACGGGCCAAGCTCCGGCAGGTGCTGGAGGACTACATGGATGAGGCACGAGCGTGACCCGCGGCCTGGAGATTGACTGCGACGAGCTTGTCGAGGTGGTCACGGACTATCTCGAAGGCACGCTGGACGCGGACACCCGCCGCCGTTTCGCCGAGCATCTCGAACTGTGCGACGGTTGCGACGCCTACGTCGAACAGATACGGGAGACGGTGCGGGTCACCGGCACCCTGGCGGAGGACGACCTGCGGCCGGACATGCGCGACAAGCTGCTCGCGGCGTTCCGTGGCTGGAAGGCGGGCACCACACCTTCCCCATGACGGCTGGGCGTCGGTGCCAGCTGGCGCCGCCGTCGGGGAATGCCAGGAATCGACAAGGGCGTGTAACGCTTCTGCTTCCAGAGCAACCAAGCCATCGTGAGCGATTCGCGCCGGGATCCTGATACGTCCACCCCGATACCTCGCGCCACAGGTTGGCGTCACCCGCTGGGCTCGGCCAACGCAACAGTGCCATCCCACGGGAAATTCCCTCACGATCCGCCACCGTCAACGCCACGCCGCCCACCCAGCCTCCAAATCAGCGAGCCCGTTGTATCAGATCGAATCTGTGACCTGATTCACACGTGGTGCACTGATCATTTGAGCGCGCCCCCTGTTGTATGGCCACCAGCCCCGGAACGCGGGCAGCAGACGCGGGCCGCGCCCTCCTCCGCCGGGCACGGCCCGCTCCCACGTTCGGGCGTTGCTTGAATCTATGCCGTTACGGTGAAGACGTTATGGACAGCCAGGGAGCACGTGCCGGCTTCCTGGACAACGCGAAATGTGTAGGAGCCCAGCGGGGTCGATTCCCCCACGATGAAGTCGGATGTCCAGCTACCTTGCTGGGAGACAAGCGGGGTATCCGACGTTGCCATGAAATGGGCGTTCTCAGCGGAAACCGTCGTGATGGATACGGTGGCTCCGGGAACCCAGCCGAACCCTGTCATCACGATGTCGGCGCCGACTGGGCCGGTACTTCGGCTGAAACCGAACGACGGATTCGGGCAGGCGGCGGCCGCCGCCGGCCGCGCCACCACCGGGATGAGAGAAAGAAGGATCGCCACGAGGAGAAGGTAAATGGTTTTGGCCGTGCGGCGGACTGCCATGGACTTCACTGAACACCTCCGTCGACCCGGCTCCGGGTTATCGCTGGCGCGTTGCCAGCATGGCGACAAGCGGTATTCCCCACCGTGACGTCGGCACACCAACCGCCTACTACGGCCACTACGGTCCTCCGGAGTTCTGAGGACTCGCACGCCTTTGCGATTGTTGCATCCGGCCTCGAGAACCCATGCGCGGTTCGGCAACCCGATCTGATCGCCGGCGCGGGACCCTGTCCCCGGGAGGGGTTCGCAGAGCACTCGGGGTTCGCATGCCGCGAGCCGCGGCACGCGAACCCCAGCGCGAGTTATCCAGAGATGATCGTCGTAAACCTTACGTTCCGTGTTGCTCCTGGTCGATGTAGTTGCTGTTCAAGGTCGAGGCAGCAGGTACTCTGCGTCCACAAACCAGGTGTCGACGATCCCACAGAAACCGCTCAGTGCGAACGTCGGAACCGGGTTGTTCGCCTGGTTTAGAGCAGGTAGGGCAGCGAGCGGACACAAAATTCCCGACAGCGAGGAACAGATCCAGTAGAGGGTCCCGGTTGGAGGTGCGCGGCTGGGTTGGCGGCGTTGACGAACGACGCGGTCCAATGGATTCCCGGACACGGTTGTCCACTGACGGACAGCCCTCGGCGGGCAGAATGGGACTTTTCGTCGCCCTCGGACCCACGCCGATCGTGACTGACGGCCGCCAGCGACTCTCGCGACGTCCGTTCCCCCGCGACCGGCCCCGACTCGGCCCTCGGTGACCAGCGGGCTCGGGAGTCGTTGATCGGATGGCGGGCGGCGAGAGTCGGCGAATGGGGCAGGTGGTGCCCCATCGACCGGGCGGCGCTCCTACTGGCCACGGTCCGGCCTGGTTGGGCATAACTCTCAGACATTTCATCTGTCGAGAATCTTATATTTTGCCGGTTCACGGTTGAGCACCGCGAAGGGCGGTCGTTCCCGATTGGTGGTCCATTTATCGGGTAGGACTACCCCGCAGCAGTTACGGCGTCGTGGGGCTCAACCCCTCCCCGTCGAGCTTTTCGAGCCAGCGGCCGGGAACCCGGCGAGCCTCCTGTTACCGAGGACCACGGCGGTGTGGGGAGCCGCCATCCGGATGCGCTATGAACGATTTTCGAATGTCGAGGTGAGAGCAGATGACGGCTACCGTCTCCAAACATCGCATAATGGTGGCTACGGCGTTGGTCGTGCTGGCCACCTCAGGTGTCGGACTGCCAGCGACCGCCATCGCCGCGCCGACGGCGCCTGCGGCCGCCCCGATCTTGAAAGTCACCAACAGCTGCTACGATCAGGGACACGACGACGGCTGGTGGGACGGCTGGTGGGATTCACTCGCCGGTTCGGAAACCCTATTTGTCCCCGATCCACCAGCCGAGTGCCACGACACCGTTGACTATAACGACTATGTATCCGGCTACCTCACCGGCTACGGCGCCAGCTATTGATGCGGGAGCACTGACCGGTTTTCGGCCAGAGCTGCGACAAAGTCGTGATCGGCGTGTCGGCTGGCATCGTGGCTGGTAGCGGCTACGGGCGGCGGGGCGGGAACGGGCCCGACAACGGGCGGACGCGGCGCCCATGGGATGATCGAGATTCCTACACCATGATCGTCCGAGAGTGGGGCCGCGTCCGTGCTTTCAGCGAGCCTTTCCCGGCAACGGCTCGCGACGGTCTGTGACCGTCGCTTTGCGTGACGACATCCGAGTGAGGGCGGGGCCGTGAACGGCGAAACGCGGGACCCCGGTAGGAAGTTGTCCTCCTACAGATCAGTTTCCGAGAGGCCTCGCGTCTCCTGTGAGTGTCACATACACCGCCGAGTTGTCCTTCGGCGAGCACACCGTCGCGCGCCTGGCCGCGCTCCTGCTCGCGGAACGCGAGCGGATCGGGACAGGAAAGGGACCCGCGCCCTGTCCTTGTCCTGCCGGGCACAGGCCGTGCTCGTCCTGCGCTGGTTCGGAGACCGCAAGCGGGTGAAGCACCAGAGCGCCGACAACCGGATGAGCCTGTCCGGCGGAAGTGCTGGCCGGGTTCGGGCTGACCCGTGGGGTTTCGTCCGAGCGGACGATCCGCCGCCTGGTCGCCGGCTGCGACCCGGCCGCGCTGGACAAGGCGCTCTCGGGCTGGATCGCCCGGGCCGGCCAGGACGACCCGGCGCCAGGGCCGCGGCTGGCCTTCGACGGCAAGACGCTCCAGGGCGCCCGGTCGTTCACCGAGACGGGCGCGGTGACCCAGGAGCGGTCGTCGAGGCGGTCTGGCGCGACACCGGCATCGCCGCCGGCCACCAGTGCTTCATCGGCGGCGACGAGATCGCCGCGGTCGAGGCGCTCACCGGCCGGCTCGACCTGACCGACATGGTCGTGACCACGGACTCGCTCCACAGCCACGAACGCCTCGCCCGGAAGATCCGCGCCAGGGGCAGCCACTGACTTCTCGTGATCAAGATGAGCCAGCCGACCGTCCACGCGAACCTCACCAGGCTTCCCTGGGAGCAGGCGCCGGACCTGGTCACGACGGCCGAGAAGGCCCACGGCCGGGTCGAGGTCCGCTCGTTGAAGGCCCTGACCGTCACCACACCGAGACTCGTCGGCTTCTGGGGTACGAAACAGGTCGTCGAACCGCGCCGACGTACCCGGCGCAAGAAGACCGTCACGTCGAAGCCGGCTCTGTCCGAGGAGGTGTTCTACCTGGTCACCGGTTTCGGCGCCTCACGTCCCAAGGTGTCCGGCGGCGGCATCACGATCTGCCGGTCGATCCTGGTGTAGCTGGTGCTGACGTCCCCTTGGAAGCCGCCGGGTACAGCGTCGAGCTGGCCGTGTGGGACTGGACCGCAGGCACCAGCTTCGTGGCGGCAATGGATCAGGCGCCGCGCCCGGCGAGCCGGGTTCTCGCGCTGGCCAGCCCGGACTACTTCGCCGGTACCTGGAGCAACGCCGAGCTGGAGGCGGCGTTCGTCCGCCGGGCCCAGGACTCCCGTTTCCTTGCTGATCCGGCGCTGCCACGCCGACTGCGGGCGCACCGGCTCCGGCCGCGTCCCGCGGTGGCGCCGCCGCGTCGTCATAGCCGGGCCGTTCTGGTCGGAGTCGCCCGCGTGATTGGAGGCAGCCCGCCCGGAGGTCACAGAAAAGTTCGCTCCTGGGTGAGCCACCCCCAGTCCATACGCGGCATGGTAGCCACGCGGTGAGTCGAGAAGAAGATACTAGCCGCCGCACTCGCTGCAGCCGTCGTCGTAGCCGTCGTCGTAGCCGGCGTTGTAGCCGTTGCTGTAAGCGCTCTGGAAGACCCCCGCGCTAACGGTGCTGGAATGCGCCGGGGGCGCCGCGATCGCGGCGGTTGGTACTGCCACGCCGGCGGTCGCCAGTATCGCCGACATCGCGGCCACAATCACGCTGCGACGCTTCGACGTAGTAACCATGATCAGCTCCATTCTGTGGCGTTGGATCTCGTCCCCCGGTCGGGGAACGGTGTCCGGAGACGGCCGCACGGCGAGCGCGCGCACCGCCTTCTCCTTTCCCTCTGCCTGGCCGGAAATCCCACGGAAGGCGATACCGAGAACGAGGGAAGGCCGGTCACTGCACCGTCCATTTTCCCGGGAGGACGATTGCAAAACTGGCATGCCAGTTTTTCTGGGCGCTCTATTTAGGACTTTATTAGGTGACTTCGGGGATTTCGGGTCGTTTCTGCTGGTAGTGGTTCGTAGGGGCGGTGGCAGGTGCGGCAGGCGCTGGTCCAGAGGTTGCGCAGGATCTGGGGCATGCGGAGGACTCCCTAGAGGGTCAGGCCGGCGCAGGGGGAGCTTCTGGGGTACGGCGCAGTTGGGTGCCAGAGTCTGTGGCTGCCGAAGATGCCATCCGCCAGCTCGACGGCCAGCGGATCCAGTTTCACCCCGTCGACCGCGCCCTGCTCGCCGCGCTCCTGCACACCTCGCCGAAGCCAGGGCACGGGGGGATCACGAAGGACGGCGTGACCACGTCGATCGAAAGCAGCGGCTGGCGCTCATGGTGTCAGCCGCTGTCAGCGCTCAGGACTAGAATTGACCACAGTCGGTGCATCCGGCGGACCAGCCGATGTCATAGCCGGCGGAATAGCCGTCCACATAGCCGTCGTTGTAGTCCGAGGTGTCCTTTGTGATAGCGGTCGCGGAGTGTGCGGGAGATGCGGCGGTCGGTACTCCCACACCGGCGGTGGTCAGCAATGCCAAAGTCGCGGCCGCGGTCATACGACGGCACTTCGACGTGGTAGCCATGAACAGCTCCATCCTGTGACATCGGATCTCGTCCCCCAGACGGAGGAGCGGCGTCCGGAGACAGCCGCACGGCGAGCGCGCCACCATCTCCCTTCCATTCGCCTGGTCGGAAATCCCCATGGAAGGCGATACCGAGGGCCACCGGCGGACTGGTCACTGCGTCGTCATTTTTCCCGGGAGGCTGGACGCCAACCGGGCATGCCCGTTTTAGGACGCTCCACGACCGGCTTGCCGGCGTCGGACGCGGATCGGTGCCCCGGATCCGGCGGTGACGGGGTCGGCGGGGCTGGTCGTGGTGACCGAGCTCGTTGACCGGCTCGATGTCGTGGGCGCGCTCGGCGGCGGGATCAGGCGGATCAGGCAGCGTGACCCGGGGCTGAGCGGCGGTGAGCTGCTGGTCGGGATCGCGGTCAGCCACCTTGAAGTTGAGTCGTCGTTGGCGGGGTTGGACCGGCGGTCGTGGGTTACTCCCCGCGAGGCCGTCCGGTGTCGGCGACCAGCCGGCGAAACATCGCGAACTCGCGGTCGACGCCGTTGAAGGGCCGGGCAGGGTGAGCTGCATGCCCAGCCCAGGTGCCAGACAGCGACGTCGGTCGTCGGCCTTTGCCGCGAACACACGACGCCACTCCTCGAGTTCCAGCCGGTCGATCGGCGCGGGAGCCTGATCGATGCCCGCGTTGTTGAACGCGCCATCGACCCGTCCGAACTTGTCCATCGCGCGTTCGACAAACACCCGCTGGCTGTCCTCATCGGCGATGTCGAGCCTCAGCGCCAGCGTGCTCCCGCCGTAGCCGGCGATCTTCCCGGCGTGCGCCTCGACCATTGCCTGCCGTCGGGCGCCAGGCACGACGGTGGCCCCGGCCCGGGCGAAGCTGGAGGCGAGCGAGGCGGCGTTGACGCGGTAGAGCTCCTCGCGGTAAAGCTCCTCGTAGACGACGTTGCGGTAGCGCCAGTCGTCCAGGCCCGCGCCGCCGTACTGTTCGGGCGCCGTGAGCCCGATGATCCCCTGCTTGCCGGCGGCGAGCCAGACGTCGCGGCCGGTGACGTGGTTGCGATCCCACTCATCGAGGTGTCCGGTCACCTCCCGGGCGACGAACTCGCGGCGGCAGGTCCGTACCCGCCTCTCCATGATCGTCTCTCGAGAGCGGGCGCCGCCGGTCGGATGATTCTTCGCCCGCGACGGACGGCTGAGCCCGGCTGACCTCAGGCCGAGGGGCCGGGGACCGAGGCGGTGGCCTCGGTCCCCGGCCCCTCGTGGTCCCGCCCCGCCGACGGATGGCCCTCGCCGTCCGGCCGGCTCAGCGTGGGAGCAGGAAGTCGGCACCGCCGCTGACGGCGACGCCGCCGGTCTGGCGGGTACAGGTGAGGTCGACGGTGACCAGGACGCCGTCGGGCCGTTCCTCGACGGCGGTGACCACACCGGCGCAGGCCAGCACGTCGCCCGGCCAGACCTGCTCGCGGAAGCGGACCTGGAAGCGGCGGACGTTGCTCGGTCCGAGCCAGTCGGTGGCGAACGTGGCGAGCAGCGCCGCCTGGTGCATGCCCTGGGAGAAGACCGACGGGTAGCCGGCCGCCGTCGCGACGAACTCGTCGTAGTGCATCGGGTTCATGTCGCCGGACGCGCCCGCGTAGCGGACGAACATCTGCCTGGTCAGTGGTCCAAAGACACGCGGTGCGGGAGAGAAACCGACCGCCGGCGCGTCGAGGCTCGGTCGGACGTCGACGTCCGTCGCGGCGGACCTCGACGAGGGGACGGTGCCGGTCATCGGGACTCCTCGGTGGGCGCCGTAGCGGGCTTGGCGGTCTCGATCAAAGTGGCACGGGACTCGGCCACCAGGGCGCCGGACGCGTCGCGGAACTCGGTGACGACCACGGCGAAGCGCATGGTGCCGCCGCGCCGGCCCGCCTTCTCGTAACGGCCGGCGAGCCGCTCGGTCGCGTACAGCATGGCGCCCGCGCGTGGTGGCGGACCGTGGAACACGTACTCCTGGTCGCCGTGCAGCGTCCGGGACTGCTCGAATCCGACCTGCACCCGGGCGCCGTCGGGCGCCCACCGGGACGCGGTCGTCAGGAACGTGGGCGGGATGACGGCGCCCGGGCCGAAGTACTCAGGAGCCTCGGACTGCGCCGCGATCGCGAACTCACGGATCTTCCCGCGCTCGACCGGGTACTCGTACGGCGTGCCCACCGTCCCCGTGGGTGCGCTCACAGTGCCTCCTCAGATGGTCTACCGGACGGTCCTGACCACCGCCCTGACCAGTGGTACCGCAAGTCTGACAGAAGTGTCATATAGGATGTGTCGATAGTCTCTGTTTGCCGTACATCGTCTCGCTGACCTGCAATGTTTCGACATGAGAATGGTGTCGAAAGCGTCAGATCCAGGGTTTTGTCGATGGGTGTCTGCTGGCTCGAGCCACCTGTCCGGCGGCCTGGTGCTGGGCGATGCGTGGGCCTTGCGGAGGGGGGAGCGTGGCGTTGAGGGCACCGCGAAAACTTCCGGAGCAGGTGGAGATCGTCGACGCGCTGCCGAGGAGCGGGTTGGGAAAGATCGCCAAGAACCAGCTCCGGGACCGTCTCGGAACCTCGGCAGGCTGACTGCGCCGGGCGCTCCGATGTCGGGAGGCGGCCGGCGCGAGACGACGGTCAGATCTCGAGGACGGCCATGACGAAGTCGGCGACAACGCGGACCATGTCCGCGTTGTCGACCGGCAGGCGCTGGACATGGGTGTGGTACCAGGCGCGGTCCATCATGGACTGGATCGCCAAGCCTAGGGCCTCGGGTGCGTCGGTCGGAGTGCGCTGGCGACCGCGGAGATGCACGCCTAGGAGCCACGCCACCCGCATCTGCGTGCGTCTGCTCGCCGCGCCGGCAGCTTCGTCGCCCGGCCCGGACTGCGCTGACAGCACGAACGCCCCGTGCTGATCCATGTACGCGAAGTACTTCCACACCCAGGCCTCGACGTCCGCGTGGGTGCACGGGCGTGGCACCTGCTCCCACGCCCCGACGACCGCGAGCACCTCCCGGTAGGTCTCCACGCCGAGAGTGCTGAAGATCTCCCTTTTGTCCCTGAAGTACGTGTAGAAGCCGGCTCGGGAGATGCCGCAGGCGTCCGTGATGTTGTGGATCCGGGTGCCGGCATAGCCGCGTTCGAGGAAGAGCTTCTTGGACGCCTCCAGGATCGCCGCACGGGTGCGGGCCGCCCGCTGGCCCAGCCTGGTGCCCTCCTCATCGACACCGTGGACATCGTTGGCGGTGTCGGGGTCCATCTGTCTCTCGGTGGAGGCGCCATCCCGGGGTTGCGCGATTGCCGAATCGTCCATGGTCCTTCGAGTGTATTAGGCCTATCGCCGCTCTCGTTGACGGACACGTCAGCGAGGTTGCTGAAGCACTCCCGGTGCGGTCAGGGGCTCGGGCGCCCCATGGTCTGGCTAGCCAATTGACAGCTTCGTCAGGTTGCCTAGTCTGCGGGACACATCAGCCGTCGCAACGGAGGGCGGAGGCCAGATGTTCACCGACGCGCCGATCTTCGACGCCGACCAGCACATGTACGAGAGCCCCGAGGCGCTCACTCGGTACCTGCCGGAGCGGTACCGGCATGCCGTGCAGTTCGTGCAGGTCGGCCGGGTGACGCGCATCGCGATCAACAACAGGATCACCGACTTCATCCCCAACCCCACCTTGTACACGCCAGCCAGCCGCCGCTGTCTGACTACGTCAGGGGCAACGCCACCGACCGCTGGGGCCACCGACCGCTGGGGCCACCGGACAATCCAGCCAGCCAGCAATCCGAAAACAAACGATCTACGAGACCTGACCAGTTACACTCAGGTTACGTGCCAGCCTGTATCGGCGGTAACAAGGGTCGCGTTGATCAACGATGCCGCGTCCGAGCACAGCCAGACAACGAGCTCGGCGATCTCCTCCGGCCGACCCAGCCGCCCAACGGGCATCGCGGTCTCCATCTGGCGGTATTGCTCGGGTGTCAGGTATTCGCGGGCCCGTTCGACGATACCTGTGGCGATGTTGCCTGGCGCGACCGCGTTCACCCGGATGCCGCGCTTCGCGTACTGAAGGCCTGCCGCTGTGGTCAGGCCGACGACGCCGTGTTTGCTAGCGGTGTAGCCGATGTCGGCCACGTTGCCCTTGTAAGCCGCCTCGGAAGCGACATTGACGATGGCGCCGCCGCCACGTTGCAGCATCTGGGGGATCTCGTATTTCAGGCAGAGGAAGACGCCGGTGAGGTTGGTGCGCAGCACCCGCTCCCACAGATCCTCCGGGTATCGAACCACCGGGTCCTGCGACTCGATGATGCCGGCATTGTTATGGGCGTAGTCAAGGCCCCCGAACGTCGCCACCGTGAAGTCGACCATCTCGCGCACGCCGTCGGCGTAGCCGATGTCGACCTGGATGAACTCGGCGACGCCGCCGGAGGCGCGGACGAGTTCAACGGTTTCCTTGCCGGTTGAATCGTTGATGTCCGCTACGACGACCGACGCTCCGCAGGCCGCGAACCGTAGGGCTGACGCCCGCCCCATCCCGTACCCGCCGCCTGTGACGAGGGCCACCCGGCCCGTCAGGTCAATCTGTACCGTCCCTGCCACCACAGCCTGCCCCTCTCCTCGAGGCCCGAGTCTTCAAGGCCCCCCGGCTTCCTGTCCCATTAGGCGACGTCGCGCTGCCTCGCCACTCGCCAGCGCACAGAGCGCGCTGCCTCGCCAGCGCACAGAGACACCATCGCCGTCTTCCTGACCCTCAGCTGTGGCCCAGAACCTCGCTGGGGACGATGCCGAGTTCGGGTAGTTCGGCGCCGGTGACGGCCGCGGGGTCGAGGCCATAGGCGAGCGGCGGGAAGACAGGCGGGCGCTTCTGCAGAAAGCTGTCCATACCCTCGCGGAAGTCCGCGCTGGTCGCGGCGATGGCCATCGCGGCGTAGGAGCGGCGCAGTGTGGCCTCGAGTCCCGCCTGTTGGTCTACGTGCAGCTGGTGGCGGATGAACGCCAGCGACAGAGGCGAGCAGTTGGCCGCAATATCGGCTGCGTACGCGCGCGCCGTGGCCATTAGCTCGCTGGGCTCGACCACCCGGCTGACGACGCCGAGCGCCAATGCCTCAGTGGCGTCGAAGGTCCGGCCGGACAGCAGTAGGTCGGCGGCTCGTTCCTGTCCGACGAGCCGGGGGAGCAGCCAGGTGATGCCGTACTCACCGACGAGGCCGCGGCGGGCGAATGCGGTGGTGAACTTGGCGCCGCGGGCGGCGAACCGGACGTCGCACAGCAATGCCTGGACGAGGCCCATGCCGGCGCACGCGCCGTTGATCGCGGCGATGAGCGGCTTGCGTAGCGCCCAGGAACGCACGGGTGAGCGCCGTCCGGAGGTGTCCAATGGCTTGCCCACGAGCCCATCGAGACGGCCGCTGTCGACACCGGGGCAGAACGTCCGGCCGGCGCCGGTGAGCAGCACAGCCCGTACCCGTGGGTCCTGGTCGACATGCTCCAGGATGTCGAAGTAGCCTAGCTCCATTTCCGGGTTCCACCCGTTGCGTCGCTCGGGCGCGTTCAGGGTGACTACCGCGACCCCGTCGGCACCGATGTCGAGTAGCACCTGCCCGTCAGCCACGACCCGCTCGTCCATTGGTTCCTTCCCCATGGTGCCTGTTGTCTGTGGCGCGCCCGCCGTCTGCGCCATCATCGCCAGCTCCACCTGGCTGCGCGCTTCTCGCGATAGGAGGCGCGTGCCTCGCGGGCGTCGTCAAGCTTGCTGACGCGCGCGGTGTAGTCCTGCTCGAGCCGGTAGCCCTCGTCAAGGGGCAGGTGCTCGGACCGGTTGATCGACTCCTTGGACAGCCGCAGGGCCAGTGGGCTCTTCCCGGCGATCTCGCGGGCCAGCGAGCCGGCCGCCTCGGCCAGTTTCGCCAGTGGGACCACCTCGGTGGCCCCGCCCAGTCTGTGGAGCTCGGTGGCCGACATCCGTCGGCCGGTGTAGGCCAGTTCGCGGGTCTTCATGACGCCGACGAGCTGCTGCATGTGCCGGGCCCCGCCGAGCACGCCGACGTTGATCTCGGGAAGCGCGAGGTACGCCTCCTCGGCGATCACGACCAGGTCGGCGCAGGCGACCAGGGCGGCGCCGGCGCCGACCGCCGCGCCGTTCACGGCCGCGATGACCGGCAGCCCGCCGTGCCGGATGCCCTCGAAGCACTTGCGCACGACGGCGCCCGGGTCGATCAGGTCGGCGTTGGTCTCCTCTGGCAGCAGCCGGCGCTGGACGTAGCGGCGCTCTGACTCGGCGATGTCGGCGCCGGCGCAGAAGATTCCCGGACGCGCGGAGGTGAGCACGGCGACCGCGGCGTCGCCGCCGTGGCCAAGCTGGCGGAACACCTGGCCTATCTCGCGCATCATCGGCGCGCTCAGCGCGTTGACCGGTGGCCGGTCGAGGGTGACGGTCGCCACGGCGTCGACGATCTCGACCCGGACGAACTCCGGTTGCTCCACAGTGAACCCCCTCGTCTGTCGGTGCGGGTCAGAACGGGTGGTTGGCGTTGCCCTGGTCGACGGGGAGCACGACGCCGGTGATCCAGCGGGCTTCGTCGCTGGCGAGGAACACCACAGCGCGGGAGATCTCGTCGGGCTCAAGCCAGGGTCGGCCCATCGGATTCATCCGGGTGAAGCCATCCGCGCAGTCCTCGAGACGCGGGTTGGCCAAATCCGGTCGGAACAGCCGGAACTGGGGCTCGTTCGCCGTGACCATCGGTGTGTTCACCGTGCCGGGCGCGATCACGTTGACGCGGATCTGCTTGTGCGCGACCTCGTTGGCCAGTGACTTCGCCATCCCGATGACACCGGCCTTGGTGGTCACGTAGTCGGACAGATTGGGCACGTTGATCATCGCGGCGCCCGAGCTGATCACGATGATCGACCCGCCGCGTCTGCCGGCCAGCAGATGCGGCACGGACGCTGC
>Ga0068859_100002228_pt1 | contig 19655 bp, 24 predicted proteins | sample KBSSwiS22_FD_66585 | JGI IMG/M metagenome (GOLD analysis project Ga0068859, IMG submission 66585) | Switchgrass rhizosphere microbial communities from Kellogg Biological Station, Michigan, USA - KBS Switchgrass S2-2 | ecosystem: Host-associated > Plants > Roots > Rhizosphere > Soil ...
GGGCAGCCACGACGTAGCGAACGTCTTGACCGAGACGCTTGGCCACGACGCTCGAGTCCGGCAGATCGCCGAAGCGCACCGCCACGTCGATATTTTCTGCTACGAGATCGAGAAACGTGTTCGTGATGTGCAGGTCGACGCGAACTCCCGGATACGCGTGCAGGAATCCAGAGAGGAATTGCAGGAACGAGTCGTGACTCAGCACGACCGGCACCGTGATTCGCAACAACCCTTCGGGCTGCTTCTGCGACTGAGTGAGCACGCGCTCCGCTTCCTGCAGCAGGCTCAGCGGCTCCTGACATTCGTTGAAGTAGTCCCGTCCTTGCGGGGTCAAGGTCACGCGCCGCGTCGTGCGCCTGAGCAATACGACGCCGAGCTGCGCTTCGAGCACCGACAAGCGGCGGCTCACCGTCGAGATCGGCATGCTGAGCGAGCGCGCGGCGCGACTGATGCTCTCGTACTGCGCCACCTTGACGAAGATCAGGATGTTGTCGAGATCGGCCATGCGTGCACTTTGCCATTAATGCAAAACAGATTACAGCGTTTCCCATCTAATCAAACCTGACGGGAGCCGCGACACTGTGCCCCACAGGTCATTCTTCTTCAGGAGACGCACATGGGCACACAACGCAAGACCGTCATCGTGACGGGCGCATCGCAGGGTATCGGAGCGGGAGTGGCGAACCTGTTCCTCGAGCGCGGTTACAACGTCGTCGCGAACTCGCGGCGCATCACGCAGAAGAACGAGCTGCAGCGCTCGGACAACGTCGCGCTGGTCGACGGCGATATCGCGCAGCCCGTCACAGCCGCGAAACTCGTCGATACGGCCGTGAAGCGCTTCGGCGCAGTTGACGCGCTGGTGAACAACGCCGGCATTTTCATCGCGAAGCCGTTTACCCAGTTCACTCTGGAGGACTTCCGCTCGCTTTCGTCAACCAACTTGGACGGCTTCTTCCACCTCACGCAGCGTGTCATCGCACAGCTGCTCGAGCAGAAGCGGGGCGGCAGCGTGGTCAGCATCACTTCGTCCTTGACGGACAACCCGATCGCCGGGTTGCCGGCCGCTGTGCCGATGATTACCAAGGGCGGCATCAACGCGATTTCGCGCAACCTCGCGATGGAGTACGCAAAGCAAGGCATACGCGTGAACGCGGTGTCGCCGGGAATAGTGGACACGCCGTTGCACAAGGGCTTGTCGAAAGACCTCCTGCAGTCGTTGTCGCCGATGGGCGAGATCGGTACGACCCGGGATATCGCCGACGCCGTGCTGTTCCTGACTGAGGCGCCGCGAGTGACGGGCGTCGTGCTGAACGTGGACGCCGGTGCACACCTGGGCAAGTGGTGAGGAGTGCCGACATGAACAGCAGTGTCGAGCAAAGACTCAAAGCATCAGGCATCCAGCTGCCGCCCGCGCCGAAACCGCTCGGCGCTTACGTCGAAGCGGTGCAGGTCGCGAATCTCTTGTTCGTGAGCGGAGCGCTGCCTCTGCAGGGCGGGGTCCCGCAGTTCATCGGGCGTCTCGGCGGCGAGTTGAGCATCGAAGATGGAAGGAGCGCGGCCCGATTGGCCGCGCTCAATGCGCTCGCTCTTGCAAGGCAACATCTTGGATCGCTGGACAAGGTGCAGCGTGTCGCTCAGCTGACCGTGACACTCGCGACCACGCCCGACTTCCAGGAGCACCCGAAGGTTGCCGATGGCGCCTCCGAGCTGTTCGCTGAAGTGTTCGGCGCGGATCGCGTACCGACACGCACAGTGTCGGGCGTGACGAGCCTGCCGAAGGGAGCGTGCGTGGTCGTCTTGATCACCCTTGCGTTGAACTGAGCAGGTCACGGCACGGGCGGCGCTTCCTTCACCTCGCCGTCGCCCGGAGCCAGCCAACCTGGGGATTGAGATACCGCTTGCCGGTTTCATCGGCGGCCTGTGACGCGGTTGCAACACCGAGTAGCACGCCGAGCACGATCCAACGCATAACCATGACTCTCTCCTTGTAGAGCTCCTCTCCCGGCGCCACAACCTAGCGGCAGCGCGGAAGCTCGTGCATCCGGGCAGGAGGCAAAGTCAGCACTCGGCGCAGGCGCTACGCCGCGAGGATCTCGTGCTCGTAATACGGAGTCTGCCGATCGCTGAGGATCGCTTGTAGTTCGTCGTCGCTGCGGCCCTTCGGCGTCAACCAGGCTTCCACATTTTCCTGCCGCAGATTGATGATGCAGCGATCGTGTCCCGCCGCTTTGATCTCCGGCGGCGGCTCGTCAGTCACAGCCGCAAACGACAGCAGCCGACCTTCCTGCGGATCGCTCCAGTCCGCATACAAGCACGCGACCAGCATCTGATACGCAGGTCGCGGCGTGAAGTGCAGCACGACGTTCTTCCCCTCACGCTCGACGTTCTCATAGAACGAATCGACGACCATCAGCGCGTGCGTGCGACCGAACTCGTTGCGCCAGTAGCGATCGAGATTGTCGCGCCGCGCGTTGTACAAACCCGGAAACTTCTGATCCGTGAACGCAGGCTTGCCTTTCTGCCGCAGGTGATAGCGCGCGAGCGTGAGTACGTTGCGGCCATCGCGCTCGAGAATGATCGGTGCATACGTCAGCGGAAAGATTCGATGATCATCCTCGTGCGGCTGCGTGCCTTTCAGCAGCGAGATGCGCTCGAGCGACGCATCGATCTTCGACGTCGCGACGCGCTGCTCGTTGAGCGCAGCCTTGGTTTCTTTCACCTTCAACTTGCGCTGCGCATCGGCGAGCCGCTTCTTCTGCTTGAATACTTCCTGCTCGAGCTCGGACACTTTCTTCGCTTGATACTCCTGCGACAGCTCGTGGATGCGACGCTCTTCCGCGGACTGCGGATTGGAAAAATTCCACTCGAAGCCACGGGCGAGGCGAATCGGGCGGCCGGCCAGGCGCTCCATCAGCAGGCGCTCGACCTCCGAGTAGTCCATGGTCGCAGCGAACTGCCGCGCCAAGTCTTTGATGTTCTGAGAAACCTTTGCGGAATAGCACATGGATGGTCGGACCTCGCTGCCGGCATTTTAGTTCGCGGCGAGCTCGGCTGTTGCGGAGATCGACTGAACTGTATATAAAGCCAGTCACACCGGAGGATCCCCGCATGTTCATCGAACCGCGTCAGCTCATTGCCGAGACGATCGACAAGCTCGAAACCGTCGCCACTTTTTTCGCGGACGAAGTCGACGAGCGCGTCCGGGCGCCGGAAAAGTTGTCTGTCGAGGCTCTGGCTGCGAAGGAAGCGCTGCAGACGATCAAGATCCTGATCCCCAAGCTGCGAACCGCGCAGGGCAGTCTCGCCGTCGCGAGTGCGCAGCTGCAGTTCCGCGAGTGCATGCACTGCGAGTAATGGTGCCATGCCAGCGAAGCATCCCCCGCCGGTCGGGACGCTGGCCTTTCTCGCCGAATGCGGTCGCACCGTCTACATCGTTTGCAATCGATGCAATCGCTTCGTAGTGGCGCAGCTGCAGGACATCGCCCAGCACGTGGGCTGGCGCGCGAATGCGCAGGAAGCGGGCAAGAAACTCCGCTGCAAGGAATGCAAGCACGTCGGTGCGAAGATCACCATCGAACGGCCGCAGGTCGGGCAGCGAGTGTGCCCGCGGTGTTTGCGGCCGTTTACCTGATTTCCACGAACGTCAGCCTGTTCCCGAACGGATCGGCTATCGTCATTTCGCGACCGCCCCAGGGCGGCACTTCGATTCCGGGTCGCGCGTTTTTGTAATGCTTCGCGAGCAGGTGCTTCTGGAAGCTCTCCAGCTCGTCCGTGTCGATGCGTAACTGTGCACCAGGACTGCCGTCGCCGTGATGCTCCGACAGATGGATGACGCATCCATCCTTCGAAATCTGCATGTACAGCGGCGTGTTGTCCTCGAAGTGATGCTCCCAATCGACCTTGAACTCCAGGAAGCCGACGTAGAATTCTTTCGCTTTGGCTTCGTCGAAGCTGCGCAGCGTAGGAATGATTCTTCCAAAGCTCATGAGCCTCATCCTGCGTCGAACGGATACGGGTACTATGACCATTGTCGATACGGCGAGTGCCGTCAATCAGGCAGCATGATCATGACAATTGCAATCAATGTTCTCGGCGCGATCGGCAATACGCCGCTGGTACAGCTCAGGAAGATCGTGCCGCCAGGCTCCGCGCGCATCGTCGTGAAGCTCGAAGGCGCGAATCCGACGGGCAACATGAAAGACCGGATGGCGAAGTCGGCCATCGAAGCAGCGGAAGCCGACGGACGACTGCGACCAGGAAGCATCGTCGTGGAGTACACCGGCGGCTCGACCGGTCCATCGCTGGCGCTCGTGTGCGCGGCGAAACAATATCCGATCAAGATCATCACCTCGGATGCCTTCAGCGAAGAGAAGACGCGCACGGCGCAGGCGCTGGGTGCGCAGATCATTCTGATCCCGAGCGACAACAAGCGCATCACCGCGGAGCTCATCACGGCAATGGTCGATGCCGCTCGCAAACTCGGCGGCGAGCCCGGGCACTGGTGGTTCGACCAACTCAACAATGCCGACGCCGCTGCGGGCTATCATCCGATGGGAGAAGAGATCTGGAGCCAGACATCCGGCAGGGTCGACGCATACGTGCAAGCAGTCGGTACTGCTCACTCGCTCAACGGCGTAGCCAGAGTCCTGCGCCGTCACAATCCCAAGCTTCACGTCGTTGCCGCCGAGCCTGCGGAAACACCGGTGCTCTCTGGCGGACAGAAGGGCTCGCACCGGATCGAAGGGATCGGGATCGGGTTCATCCCGCCGCACTGGCGCCGCGAAGAGGTCGATGAAGTTGAGTCGGCGACGAGTGAAGAAGCGATGAGCATGTGTCGTCGGCTGGCGCGTGAAGAAGGCATCTTCGCCGGCACATCGTCAGGATTGAACGTGATCGCCGCGCTGCGCGTCGCCAGGAAACTCGGGCCCGATGCCACCGTCGCAACGATCATGATCGACTCCGGGCTGCGCTACATGAGCACGGACTTGTATCGCTAGCTGCGCGCATGCAGATCAGGAAAGCGCAGGCGAGCGATGGGCCGGCCATCCTCGAGATCATCCTCCCGGTCATTCGCGAGGGGGCGACCTATTCGCTCGATCCGAACATGAGCGAAGTCGCGGCGCTGGCTTACTGGATGAATGCCGAGAAGGACACGTTCGTCGCCGCAGAGAACGACGACATCGTCGGCACGTACTTCATTCGTCCGAATCAGGGCGGTGGCGGCGGACACGTGTGCAACTGCGGATACATGACTCGCGCGTCGTCGATCGGACGTGGCGTAGCGCGGAGCATGTGCCAACACTCGCTGGCGTATGCACGAGAGCGCGGCTATCGAGCGATGCAGTTCAACTTCGTAGTCAGCACGAACGAACGAGCTGTGCGACTGTGGCAGTCATTGGGCTTTGAGATCGTCGGCCGTCTGCCGGCTGCGTTTCGACATCCGACGCACGGATATGTCGATGCGTTGGTGATGTACCAACCGCTCTGAGGTGATCACATGCTGCGCTGGCCAGTCGTCGCATTACTACTGATTGCCGCATCGATGGCCGGTGCCGCGCCGCGACCGACCACTCCGCGCGGCGCGCTCACGGCCGAAGAACAGCAGAACATCGACATCTTCGAGAAGTGGAAGGCGTCGGTTGTCTACATCGCGACGACCGAGCAGGTGGTGGACTTCTGGACGCGCAATGTGACCAGCGTGCCCCGCGGCACGGGCTCGGGATTCATCTGGGATGCGGCGGGACACGTCGTGACGAACGTGCACGTCATTTCCGGTGCGGCCGCGGCCAACGTGAAGCTTGCTGACGGTCGCGACTACGATGCGACGCTGGTCGGCGTCAGTCTCGGGCACGACATCGCGGTGCTGCAGATCCGCGTGCCGAAGGATCAGCCGATACCGGTCGCGGTCGGCACGAGTCACGATCTTCGCGTCGGGCAGAAGGTGTTCGCTATCGGCAATCCATTCGGGCTGGACTGGACGCTGACCACGGGCATCGTCTCGGCACTCGATCGCTCGATCGAAGGTGAGAACGGCGCCGAGATCCGTCACCTGGTGCAGACCGATGCGGCGATCAATCCCGGTAACTCCGGCGGTCCGCTGCTCGACAGCGCGGGGCGGCTGATCGGCATGAATACCGCGATCTACAGTCCTTCGGGCGCGAGCGCTGGTGTCGGTTTCGCGGTGCCGGTCGACACTGTCAATCGCGTCGTGCCGTTGCTGATTGCGAATGGGCACTACGAGCCGCCGAGTCTGGGAATCGAAGTGGACGATCTGCTCAGCCGCGCGGTCGCGCGTGAGCTCGGTGTCACCGGCGTTGCAGTGATGCGGACTTCGAAGAACGCCGCGACTCAACTTCGCGGTGCTCGCCTGGGCCCGCGCAAGTCGGTCATTCCCGGCGATGTGATCCTCGCGGTCGATGGGAAGGAAGTGAGCACGGCGGCGCAGCTGGCCGCGACGCTCGACGACTACAAGGTCGGTGATCGAGTGACGCTGACGGTCTGGCGCGAAGGCAAGAAGATTCAGCTCGCGGCCGTGCTGCAATCAGGCGCCGAAGCCTGACACCGTCAGCTTCGCGATCCAGGCAGCGCCATAGAGTCCGACGCCGAACACTGCGTGCGTGATGAGACTCTGAACGCGCGCAGCGGTTGGGCGCGGCGTGCGACTCGCAGCGATCCCCGCGCCCATGCCCGGTTGCATCAGCAGAAATGGCGCTGCCACCGTGCCGAGGCCGACGAGCAGGGCAGGGCCGATCGTCGGCGCATCGATCCAGGCGATTCCGCACGCGAGCAGCAGCACGCCCGCAAAAATAATCCCGATCAGATAGTGCGCGGCCCATCCGATCAGGCGCTCGTGTCGCACTGGTGACGCCGCTGCGATCGACTCATGCCGAAAGCGTCCGCGTGGCATCCCGCCGAGCCAGCGGCCGACGAGCGCATAGTTCGCCCCGGGGATGCCCAACAATCGCTTGCGAACAATTCCCCAGACATCCATCGCGGCGGTGGCTCCCACGCCGACGATCAACGCGCTCAACAGACAATTCATCATGGCCACAGCATGGCACTTCAAGCAGACTTGAGGTCAAGGGGCCACGAGGGAGCACCGTGTTCGGATTCGGCAAGAAGCGCGTCGAGAAGGAAATGGCCGACTGGCTGGCACATCCGCTGGAGTTCGGCGTGCCGCCGAAAACCGTGCGCCTGAAGCGGACCTATCGTGGTGAGGTGATCACCCAGGGCGCGGTCACGATCCATCTCGTCGAGTACGAAATGCCGGACGGCACGCAGGGCCGCGGCTTCGTGAATGGATCGCTTACGTGGTCCTTCCCGGGCGAGGACATCAATGCGATAGCCGATGACGATCTCATGGTCGCGTATTGCGGCTGGGCATGGCTGTTCCCCGCGACTCAGGCAGGCAGTGTTGCGACGGAGTTTCAGTCTTTGACCGAAGAGCGGGCCTTCACCGAGAAGAAGCTCGCCGACGGCTTCGCAGACGTCCAGCTCGGCAGTCGGTACCAGATCGGTACCAGCGAGCTGTTCGAGTTCAAGGGCAGTTCGAGCGGACAACAATTCGTCGGCGCCGGCAACACGGAAGCCGAAGTCGTCTTCGCCGCGACGGATCCCAAGGCCGCCTTGCCGGCGATCTACTTCCTGCTGGGCCGCGAAGCCATCAAGTCGATGCGGTAAGCGCGACGAGTATCAGTCGAGCATGTTCGCCGGGACCTTCCCGCCGTTTGCCGCCAGTTCCTTCATGACACGCTGGTGCAGCCAGATGTTCATCGCCGCCGAATCGCCAGGGTCGCCCGTGTAGCCGAGCTCCTTCGCGAGCTCCTTGCGATTCTCGAAGCTCGAATCCATACCGACCAGCTTCATCAGATCCACGATCGACGTACGCCAGTTCAGTTGCTGGCCTTTGTCCGCCGTCATCTTTTGCAATACCGCTTCGACGTCCACGGGAGTTTGTGCAGGTGCTTGTGCCGGCTTGGTCGGCGTTACCGTGGGTCCGCTACTCGCTGCAGGTGTGCGGCTCGCCGGCGGCGGGCTGGCAGGTGTGTTCGGTCGTGCGGCAGCCGGATGGCCGAAGATGGCGTCTTTGATCTTGCTGAAGATGCTCATAAGTCCTCGCCGATGCGTTCGCAACACGAAGCACGCGCTTCGGATGACAATGAACGGCGACTGGACTCATTAGTTCCGGCTTCGAGCCAGGTCCGGCTTCGAGCCGATGCCGCCGGCTTACAAGCAGACGCAGGCGGATAGAGTCGTGAGTACCAGGACGGTAAAGATGACTCTCGGCAACAAGCTCCGGACTCTGAGCGTGACGAACGCTGCAATGCAGCCTGCAAGCACCAGGGCGAATGAAATCGCCTCCGCCTGGGTCACTGCGAAATCGAGCACGCTATAACGAGCGTTGACCCGGATCTTCTCGATCAACAGTCGCTCGAAGCCCGCGAAGATCAGATAGACGGCGAAGAGGAAGCCGGCGCGGTGTCGATGCGAGCGCAGTGTCCACAAGAGCCAGGCCAGAACCAGCGCCATCGCTGCTTCATAGAGCGGCGTCGGATACACGCCCGGCGGGGCAATCGTGACGCCCGCGATGTTGTTGTCGTACGTCTGCGCCCACAACCAATCCGGCAGCCAGGTTGGTTTGAGCGCGAGGTCGGCGGCGATGCCCCAATCGCCATCACCCGACAGCTGGCAACCCAATCGGCCCACGCCATAGCCCAGCATCATCGCCGGCGCAGCAGCATCGAGCATCGGCAGCACTGGAACTCGACGTCGCACGAGGAACACGATCGCAGCGAGAGTGCCGAAACACAGACCGCCATAGATCGAGAACCCGTTGCGGCTGAAGATCATGCTCAGCGGATGATCGAGCAGCTCATCCGTGTGCTCGAGCAGATCGAAGACCTTGGCGCCGAGGATGCCGACCATCACCGCGACGAAGACCAGGTCGCTGACGAGCGAGCCTGCTCCCGCTGGCACGACACCCAACTGCTCGCGGCGAGCGACTTCCTTGCCGAACACGAGCATGGACAAGAACACCGCGACGAGCACGACCATGCCGAAGACGGGAATCGGCAGATGCCACTGCGTCCCGAAAACTGCGTTCACTACATCCGTGACGTACGCAAAGGACATCGTCGCGGGTCGCTTCAGCTTCGACCGTGCAGCCAGTATTCCGACATGCCGCGGAAGCTCGGAATCGTCCGATACTTGTGTCCGCGCGGGGAGGGCAGCAAGCTCGAAAATCTCTTCAGCAGCGCTGCGATGGCTTCCTGCGCTTCGACGCGCGCCAGCGGCGCGCCGAGGCAAGTGTGCTTGCCGCCGCCGAAGGACTGATGCTGGATGTTGGCTCGCTCGATGTCGAAGCGCTGCGGTTCCGGATTCACCTCCGGATCGTGATTGGCCGCGGCCAGGGACACCGAGACGCTATCGCCGAGATTCATCGGGCAGCCGCGCATCGACAGCTCGCGCTGCACGTTGCGGCCCGAGGCGGTGACCGGTGAGTCGTAGCGGAGCATCTCCTCCACTGCCTGATTGATCAGCTCGGGTCGCGCGCGCAGCTTCGCCAGCTCGTCCGGATGATCGAGCAGCGCTTTGACGCCGTTGCCGATCAGGTCCGTCGTGGTCACGTTGCCCGCGATCAACAGCAGGTTGCACTGGGTCACGATCTCCTGATCGGTCATGTGATCGCCGGCTTCCTCCGCGTACACCATGGCGCTGATCAGGTCGTCGCTTCGCGTCGCGCGGCGCAGCTCGATCATTCTTCGGAAATAGCGATCTAGCTCGATCTGCGCCTGCGCAGCGGCTTCGCTCTGTTGCGGCGTGCGAAACGGATTGAAGAACGCCGCGACGCTCACGTCGGACCAGCGCCGGAAGGAATCGCGATCCGCCGGATCGATGCCGAGCATCTCCGCGATCACGATCACCGGCAGCACGCCGGCGAACGAAGGCATCAAATCGAATTCGCCATCTTTGATCTGCGCGAGCAGGTCAGTCGCGATCTCGCGCACCCGCGGCCGCAATGCCTCGACCGCCTTGAGCGTGAATGCCTTGTTGACCAGCCCGCGCACGCGACGGTGGTCCGGATCGTCCATGAACAGCATCGACGGCTCGGCCGAGTTGCCGATGCCTGCTACCGCGGTGATCTTGGCAATGAACGAGTCCGGATTCGCTTTGCGAGGGTCGGCGCTCATGTCCTTGTCGCGCAGGATCGCGCGCACGTCATCCCAGCGCGTGAGGAGCCAGCGGTTGAACTGGTCGTCGTGCAGCACCGGCGCTTTCTCGCGCAGCAACTTCAACACCTCGTAAGGGTGATCGCGAAAGTTGGGATCGAAGGGCGTCAGCTGGATGCCCTTGGGGAAGCTATCGCCGGATTGATCGCTCATGTGGAGAAGTGTCGCGCATCGAGTATGCTTTCGCCAGCTCTCACACCTTGGAAAAAGAATGCACAAGCTCATCCTGTCGATGGCTGCCGCCGCGGCCGTGTTCTCGGGTCTCGCAACGGCGCAGACCGCGCCACACCAGGTGCAGGCCCGGGAGATTTACGCCAAAGTCATTTCGTTTCGTACGGCCGCCGGTCAACAGCAGATGCCGGCGATGGTTGGGTATCTCGTCGAAACCCTGCAGGCCGGCGGAGTGCCGGAGTCGGACATCGCGAGACTCGACGAGGCCGGCGATCACGCGATGATCGTGCGCATCCCCGGACGCAAGCCGGGCAAGGCGATCCTGTTCTCGGCGCACATGGACGTCGTCGATGCACGTCCCGAGGAGTGGCAGCGCGATCCGTTCACGCTCATCGAAGAGAATGGCAACTTCTACGGCCGAGGCACCACGGACAACAAGGCGGGCGTCGTGTCGCTCGTGTCCACCATCCTGCGCATCAAGGCCGAAAAGCTGAAGCCCGCGCGCGAGCTCGTGTTCGCGTTCGTCGGCGACGAAGAGACGAACATGAACACCACGCGGCTGATCGCCGCGCACGAATGGGTCAAGAATGCCGAGTTCGCCATCAACACGGACGCCGGCGGCGGCATCCTGGACGAGGCGAGCGGCAAGCCGCTCATCTATCTGGTGCAAGGTGCGGAGAAGACGTACGCGACCTTCGACATCGTCGCCACCAATCCTGGCGGGCACAGTTCGCGACCGCGCGCCGACAATGCGATCTATCAGCTTGCGCACGCGCTGGAGAAGATCGAGGCGTATCGCTTTCCGGTGATGGCCACGGACCTCACGCGTTCCTACCTCGGGACGGTCGGCAAAGCGCAAACGGGATCGGTAGGCGAGGCTCTGCGGAAGTTTGCCGCCGATCCGACTGACGCCGCTGCCGCCGACGAGCTGGCGAAGTCGCCGGAGTTCGTCGGTACGACGCGAACCACTTGCGTTGCCACGATGCTGGACGCAGGTCACGCTGAGAATGCTCTGCCGCAGACGGCGAAGGCCGCAGTCAACTGCCGCATCTTCCCCGGCGTCGCGGTGGCATCGGTGCACGATGCGCTCGTCGCTGCTATCGCCGATCCCCAAGTAAAGGTCGTGGTGCGCGGCACGCCTGAGGCCAGCCCGATCTCGGAGATGCGGCCGGATGTCATGGCTGCAATCACGCGTGCGGTGCGTGGCGACTATCCTGGTGTGACAGTCGCTCCGTATCTCGAATCCGGCGCCACCGACGGCAAGGTCTATCGCACGGCAGGCATCCCGACGTTCGCGTCGTCCGGCCTGTTCTCGAAGCCGAGTGAAATGTTTGCGCACGGACTCAACGAGCGTTTGCCGGTCGCGTCGTTCTATCGCGGCATCGATCACATCTATCGTCTGGCCGTCGACTTGGGCGGCGCGAAGTAGCCGGCAAAAGAGTAAAGGAACCCGTACGCCGGCTCGGAAATTGAAGCTCGTATGATCGTCACGGTCTGCGAGCTTCCTGATAATCGACCCGAGTTCGGCGAGAGCTGGACGCAACTCGTCGAGCACATCAATCAGGCGGGAAGCGGCACCGTCGTGCTGCCCGGCATGGCGTTCAGCAGGTGGTTCGCTTCGGGCCTGCGCCAGCGTGGATGGATCCGCTGGAGACAGGCGTGCCCGACTACGATCCTCCGGATGCGACACGCTGACGAGTCACGACTGCTGCTGTTGTTGGTGGCCTTGATCGCGCACGCCGCCGCAGCTCACACCGGCTTGCCGCGCTACGATCGCGTCCTCGTACTCGACCAGACCGCCGAGACTTCGGCGAACGTGAGCATCGGCGACGTGAACGGCGATGGTCATCCCGACCTCGTGATCGCCAAGGGCCGGCATTGGCCGCTGATGAGCCTCGTCTTCCTGGGCGACGGTGCTGGGCATTTCGCGGCGGGCTACGACCTCGCCGAGAAAGCCTATCGCTCGTACTCCGCGAATCTCGTCGACCTCGACGGCAATGGCACCTTGGATGTAGCCCTCAGCAATGACGCGCCCGACCCGAACCTCGTCTACCTCAACGATGGCAAGGGTCACTTCCGGGCAGGCTCACCCTATGGTCAAGCCGAATGGCCGACGCGCAACGTCACCATCGCGGATCTCAACGGCGACAAATTGCCGGACATCATCGTTGCCAACCGCTCGGAGGCTGTCGGCAACTTCATCTGCATCAACAAAGGCGACGCGCAGTTCGGCGGCGACTGCATCCAGTTTTCAACCGCGTCCGCGACGACGATCACCGCGGCCGACGTCAACCGCGATGGTTTGATCGATCTCATCGTGCCGTATCGCGATGGCGGTCAAAGTTATGTGTACCTCGCGGGTCCCGGTGCGACGTACTCGGAATCGAGACGGATTCCGTTCGCCCCGCCGGATGCGACCATTCGCATGATCCAGGCGGCGGACCTGAATCGTGACGGTCTGCTGGACTTCGTCGCCATCGACGACGAGCACCGCAGCGTCGCCGTCTACTTCGGACGCAAGGGTGGCAAGTTCTCGTCCGCCGTGGCGATCGACAACGGCGCTGCGACCCCGAACGCGCTCGCGCTGGCGGATCTCAATCGCGACGGCAGGATCGACGTCATCGTCGGCAACGTCGGCACACCATCGACCGTGTTTTTCAACGACGGCACCGGCCGCCACTACACGCCGGTGCATTTCGTCGACGGCGAGGGCGCAGTGTTCGGCCTCGCCATCGCCGATCTGGATGGCAACGGCTTACCCGATATCGCAGTGGCGCGGTCCAACGCAGCGAATGTGGTTTGCTTCGCGACCGCGCCATCCGTGAACTAGCGCTTGGCGGTCTGCTCCATCCGCGGCTCGAACACGATCACCGGCGTGTTGACGCTCACACCCGGAGCCGCCGCCGCGGGAGCGCGCTCACCCTTCGGACCCAGCTCGCGGATGAAGCGATACATCGCGCGCAGATCGGTGTCGGACATGTCGCGCAGGTTGAACCACGGCATCGGCGGGCGGCGCGGCACGCGCGCGAACGTCACCCACTGATCTTCGGTCAGCCCGCTCAGGGTCAGGCGCAGGTTCGCTGCATAGGTCGTTCCCCACGCGCCTTTGAAGCCGACCGGCGTGCCGGTCAGCCATTCGTCCGTCGGCAGGTTGCCGGCCTTTTCGGCATAACCGGCGGTATGGCAGTCGTTGCAACCGCCGATCTGGACCAGGTACTGGCCGCGTTTGACGGCCGGGTCGTCGGCCGCCGCGCTGGGATTCGAGAACAGCACCCCGACGCTGGCCATCACCAGGCTCGCCATGATCGAGGCGCCGGTACCGCACGCAATACGTTTCTGACAGGTCATCGCAAGTCTCCTAGAACGCTGAATAGGTGAATGAAAAGCCCATGGTTCGGTAACGCGGCAAGCGCGGGCAAAACGGCTCATTTTTCTTTATGCCGTTTCGTCTTCGGGCTGACGGCTGCGGTGGATACCGCTTGCGCCGGTGTTGCCAAGGAGGACGATGGCCCGGGCCGGCGCATGCCGCTCGAGGCCTGGCCATGCCTTACGAGTTTCGCGACGAAGGCACGTACTACTACGCGCGCCTATCCGGGTCCTTGGATCCAGCGGAGCTGAATGCAATGACGCAGGAGGTCGAGCGGCTCGAGGACGCCGGGGTGATGCTCGACCGGATCACGGATTTCACGTCGGTCGAGCGGATCGACGTAGGGTTCGAAGAAGTCTTCGCGGTAGCGCAGCGGCGCGCCGAACGCAGAGTGGCTACGCCGATCAGGTCGGCGCTGGTCGCGAATCGCCCGGTTCAGTTCGGCTTCGCGCGGATGTTCCAGATGCTCAACGACAATCCGCGGATCCAGATCCGGATCTTCGGCAGTCTGGAAGAAGCGCAGCAGTGGCTGCATTCATCTCGTCGATGACGCGCTTGACGTGCTTGCCTTCGAGCGCGTCCGCTGCCAGCGGTTGCAGAACTTCCTGCGCGCGACGCGACCAGTCACGTGCTTCGCGCACATAATTCGCGCGCAAGTGTTTCGGCGTCGAAGACTGCTGCGACATCGCAGCCGTGGCCCTTGCGAGATTCGCGTAGGTGATCCCCGGCAACGTGCGAATCTCGGCGATGTCTGTCGGTTGCGGCTGGGCGCCGTTACGCAGGATCGTCTCCGCGCGACTGAAGTCATGTAGCGCAGCTTCGGCGTCGCCGAGCAGCAGGTGACTGCTGCCGCGCCCATTCAATATGAATGCCGTCGCCTGCGGCGTCATTTGATCTTCGGCATCCGCGGCGCGTAGCGGCTCGATGATGTCGAGTGCGCGCTGGTAGTTGGCAAGGCCTTCCTGCGGCCGCTGCAGATCGTTCTGCAGGTCGCCGATGGACGAGAACACGAATGCCTTGGCTCGCTGCAGCTCGGCGTCGTCCTTGTTCGCGGCGGCGATCGGTTCGATCAGCTTCAGTGCCTGCTCGTAGTAGGGCAGCGCTTTGGCGGGATCGTTGGCGCCTTCGCTGTACACGTCGCCCATGCGGCCGGCGACGACGACCAGGTTGCGTTGCGCATCGACGTCCTTGGGATTTGCAGCGGCCAGCTCCTCATGGATCTGGCGCGCTTTCTCCATCAGCTTCATGCCGGGCTCGGCCTTGCCAGTGCTCAAGCCCTGCGCCCAGCCGTAGTTCATGTAGGCCGCCGCGGCGTAACGCTTGTCGCGTTCCGTGACTCCTTTGTCTGCCAGCAGCGTGTCGCCCAGTTCCGCGGCTTCGCGTGCTAGCGGCAATGCTTCCGCTACTGCGCTCTGACCCATCAACAGCTCGCTGAGCTTCACGCAGCTGCGCAGCAATTCGCGACGCGCCTGCAACGTCGGCTCGTGCTGGACCAGCTCGCGTCGCAAACGCAGAGCCCGCCGAAAACTGTCCAGCGCGCCTTGAGTGTCGCCGAGATTGGCGCCGATGTAATCGCCTTGCACATCGCCGAGGCGGTCGTACGCAACCGCCAGATCGCGCTTCAGCTGCGGCGAGTCCTGCGCTTCGCGCTCGAGTCCGGCGAGGTACTTGATCGAGTTCTCGACCAGGAGCTTGCGCGCCTTGGTGCCGCCGGGCAGGTAAGCCACGGCATCGTAGACGTCAGAGAGGTAAGCGCTGGTGAGCTCGCGCACGTCGTTGAGGTGGCGCTCGGCGCGCAGGCGCTCGACTTCGGCGCGATGCGCTTGCCAGCTTGTGGTGACGATGCCGGCGATCAGTGCAATGACGAACAACGTCGCGGCGACTGCCGCCGACCTGTGACGCTGCGCGAACTTGCGGACTCGATAGCCCGTCGTGTCCGGCCGCGCGGCTACGGGGAATCCGCGCAGGTAGCGCCGCAGGTCTTCGGAGAGCTGCTCGGCGGAGGGATAGCGTTCGTCGGGTGTCTTCTTCAGTGCCTTGAGCACGATGTTGTCGAGATCGCCGCGCAGCGTGTTCGCGAAGCGACCATAGCCGATGGTTGCTTCGACTGCGGTAACGCTCGGCGCAGCGGGATCCTTCTCGCAGATCTGCTGTGCCAGCGCCCACGTCGTCGATCCCGTCGCCTTGTGCGGCAGATCGCCCGAAAGCAGGCGATACAACAACACGCCGAGCGAATAGACATCGCTCGAAGTGGAGATCGGTTCGCCGCGGACCTGCTCGGGACTTGCGTACTCAGGGGTCAACGCGAGGAACGTCGTCGCGCGCGGCTCTTCGCGCGAGGCGGGCGCAGGGCCGAGCAGTTTCGCGATGCCGAAGTCGAGCAGCTTGACCACGCCCTGGTCGGTCACCAGCACGTTGCCGCACTTCAGGTCGCCGTGAACCATCAAATGCTGATGCACGTAATGCACGGCGGAGCACAGCGAGCGGAACAGATCGATGCGCTCGGTCACGCCGAGCTCGCGATCGTCGCAGTAGGCGTCGATCGGCTTGCCTTCGATGTACTCCATCACGAGGTACGGCGCGCCGTCCTCGGTCGCACCGCCGTCGAGCAGGTGCGCGATGTTGGGATGGCTGAGCTGCGCCAGGATCTGACGCTCCGCCTTGAACCTGCGCAGCAGCGAGTCGGTATCGAGGCCGGGCTTCAGCAGTTTGATCGCGACCTGCTTTTCATATTGCTGGTCGTCACGAACGGCCTTGAAGACCTGGCTCATGCCGCCGCGGCCGGCTTCGCCGACGATGCGATACGGGCCGAGGCGCAACCCGATCCAGTCCTGCTTCGGAGCAGCGCTCGGCAGGCCGACGCGTTGCGCGGCTTCCTGTTCGATGAAGCCGTCGGCAGTCTCGTGCGCTTCGAGCAGTGAGACGACTTCGCCGCGCAATTCAGCATCGCTGGCGCAAGCTTGATCGACGTACGTCGTGCGCTCGGACGGATCGCGCTCGAGCGCTGCGGCGAAGATTTCCTTGACGCGGCCCCAGCGTTCGGGAGTCATCAGAAACTCTTGCCCAGCTCGCGCCGCAACCAGGCGCGTGCCAGGGTCCACTCGCGTTTGACCGTTGCCTCGGAGATGTCCATGGCTTCGGCTGTCTGCTCGACGGTGAGACCGCCGAAGTAGCGCATCTCGACGATCTGCGCCTGGCGCTCGTCGATCTGCTCCAGACGCACGAGCGCCTGGTCGATCGCCGAGACTTCTTCCTGCGTATGGGCGTCGAGGTGCTGCAGCGCTGTGGGAGTCGTGTCGGGAGCTTCGTCCGCTTCGGGTGTTGCCATCTCGTCGAGACTCAGCAGGCCGGCACCGCCGCCGCGCTTGTCCGCGAGCCGTGCCCGCGCGTAGTCGACGAGCACGCGTCGCATGAGCTTCGAGGCCAGGCCAATGAAATGCGCGCGGCTCTGCCAGTCGACGGCTTGCTGCCCGACCAGGCGCACGAAGGCTTCGTTGACAAGCGCCGTCTTCTGGATCGTGTGATTCGAGCGCTCACGCCGCAGGTGGCGTTGCGCCAGCTGCCGCAGCTCTTCGTACATGAGCGCCGATAGCTGGGCGAACGCGCGCTCGTCGCCGTCCCGCCACTGGGCGAGCAACTGAGTCACGGGCTGCTGCATGCGGAAATCTTAGCTGATGCTATGATTTCGGCGCTATGTCGGTTCTCCATACATGGCACGAGGTCGCCCGCACGCGCAATGTCGCTGGCCTCGATGCACTGCTGGCGGACGAGGTCGTGTTCCATTCGCCGGTCGTGCACACCCCGCAGGTGGGGAAGATGATCGCCAGGCTCTACCTGGGCGCCGCGTTCCAGGTGTTCTTCAACGAATCGTTCCGTTACGTCCGGGAGATCGTCGGGCCGCACGACGCGGCGCTCGAGTTCCAGGTCGAGATCGACGGCATCGCGGTCAACGGCATCGACCTGATCAAGTGGAACGACGCCGGCCAGATCGTCGAGTTCAAGGTCATGATCCGGCCGCTCAAGGCGATCAACCTGATCCATCAGAAGATGGCAGCGATGTTGCAGAAGTAGGGGAACGCCGACCGATCCTCTCGCATTAGCCGTTCGAGGCAACGGCCTCAGGTCTTGCGAGGGTTCCGTCATGCATGTTCGAGCGTATCGTCGCGGATCGCGGTTCACGCGCTTCGCCAAAGTCACTGCGCACTTGGCCGGCCAGCCAGCGACGTTCTGTATCGCGGTGGCAATCATCGTGGTGTGGGCGGCCACCGGTCCGCTGTTTGGCTTCAGCGATACCTGGCAACTCATCATCAACACCGGCACGACCATCGTCACGTTCCTGATGGTGTTCCTGATCCAGAACACCCAGAACCGCGACTCGCAGGCGATCCAGGTGAAGCTCGATGAGCTGATCCGTTCGATCGAAGGCGCGCATCTCGCGTTGCTCGATCTGGAAGAGCTCGACGACGAGGATTTCGATCGCATCTGCCGTGACTATCGCGACCTGGCGCGCGAGGCGCGCAAAGATCTGGATGCCGGCAAGTCGGATACCGATGTTCGCGAAGTCGGATCGACACGGCGCAAGGAGCTCAACGAAAAGCGCCGGCGGAGCAGGACTGCGACGCCGCGCACGTAGGAAATGCCAGCAGGAACTGCGACGCACGACCGACGTTACCTATGCCGTGACAAAACGGTGGCCGCTACACGCTCTCGTAGCCGGGCCGGTGCTCGCGTTGCTGCTTGCGGCATGCGGGTCTGGCTCGGGCGGTTCGTCTGCGCCGGGTAGTCCGCCCCCTACGCCGGCGCCACCGCCGCCGCCGCCACCGCCGCCACCGCCGCCTCCCCCCGGCAACGCATCGACCCCGGTCATCGTTGGCGTGACCTTCGATGCGACATCACGCCGGCAGGCGGCTCAAGGCAGCGACAACTGGCCGATCACCTGGTCGGATGACGACAATCAATACGCCATGTGGGGCGATGGCGGCGGCTTCGGCGGCAGCGAAAGCGATGGCCGCGCGAGCTTGGGCGTCGCGCGCATCGAAGGCGATGGTCAGAGCTACAGGGGCGTGAATCGCTTCGGCGGCAAGGACGGTGAGTGCCCCGCGGCTATCACCGGGAAAGCGCATGGCGCGCCGATCAGTATCGGCGGAGTGTTGTACGCGTGGATCACGCCCGGCTCCGGGGCTCAGGGCTTCGACGCGTTCAACCTCTACCGTAGCAGCGACAAGGCCTGCACGTGGACGCCCCTCGATGTTTCCTTCGTGCGCGCGAGCGACCACATCAGTTACGGCAGCTTCGTGCAATTCGGCCGGGGCAACGCGGCGGCGCTCGACGCGTACATCTATACCGTTGCGACCGAAGCGACGGACACGTCGTCGCTCACGATCGTGCAGAAGCCGGGTCGGGTGATGCTGGTGCGCGTGCCCACAGCTTCGATCGAAGATCGCGGTGCATATCAGTTCTTCGCGGGTCTCGACAGCAGCGGCGAGCCGCAGTGGTCAGCCGATCCCGCGGCCCGGTTGCCGATCTATCAGGATCCAGACGGCGTCGGTCCGTTCCCGCAAATGGCGTTCGTGCCCGGACTGGATCGCATGGTCTACGCGAACCAACATGGGTCGGGCGCCGGAGATGCGGGCGCACAATCGCTGCTGACGCTGGCGGAGGCGCCGCAGCCGTGGGGACCGTGGCACGTGTTCCATCGCGCGCAGTTTCTGCCGCAGCTCGAGCAGAGCCTGTTCCAGTGGAATTTCGCGCCGAAGTGGTTCCGCAACGGCGGTCGCGACTTCACGCTGATTTTTTCCGGCACCGGCAGCAACGACTCCTGGAACACCGTCGACGGCACGTTCACGACGCAGTGACTCGGGCGTAGACTTCGCCCATGGCAGAGAAAG
>Ga0068859_100002229_pt1 | contig 19654 bp, 9 predicted proteins | sample KBSSwiS22_FD_66585 | JGI IMG/M metagenome (GOLD analysis project Ga0068859, IMG submission 66585) | Switchgrass rhizosphere microbial communities from Kellogg Biological Station, Michigan, USA - KBS Switchgrass S2-2 | ecosystem: Host-associated > Plants > Roots > Rhizosphere > Soil ...
TCGATGTGATGCGATCGTTCTATTTTTAGCAGCTGCATCGTTCGCTGCCTCCACCCGCGGCATGTGGCACGTTCGGCAATCCGCTCTTACCTCTCTCTTATAAAACGGGGCAACTGTTTCCCGCGAAGCTGCCGACTGTTGCCACTCGTCGTACGCCGAGAACCCACGGAGGAATTTGTAGTTATTGAGTGCCGGCGTTACGGCTGACTTGTGACAGGTGCCACAGAACTCGGGTGTCTTAAGAAGCGGATTCATGACCGCGCGGCGGTGGCCTGGTATGTCAGCCAAGATTGTCGCATCGGAAACGTCACCATAGACGGGCGTGCCATCCTCCCGCGCAAGCAATGCGGGACGGCGAATCGTGTAACTCCCAGTCCCATCCAGCCGTGCCTCAGTTATGGAATGGCAAACGGAACAAGTAACACCCTCGTCGTCCATCGCCCGCGACTCTTTACTGCCTTTGCGCAGGGCACCGGAAAACACTGACACCGGAGCGTGGCACGACTCGCAGTGTTGCGTAGGCTCGGTTCCTAATGTGCGTTCCAGGATGTCAACACTGTCTTTGTAGAATGGTTCACGGCCCGCATTCCTATGAAGCGACTCAGACCATGCTTCGTGTGTATCACGATGGCAGCCGGCGCAACGCTTTGCCGGAAAAAATTCTTCTGCGGGTATTAGGTTCCCATCTTCTGTGCGCGCATTGGACGGGCTGAACATAATGTCAGCCGCTGGCTTACTTGTCTCTTCACTCGTTGCCACTGACGCAGGTGACAGACTAGCCAGCACGACAACGACTAAGGCGCTGAACAGAAGCAAGGAGTAGGGGCGCTTCCACATAAATTCAGGTGAACCGTTAGAAGTAGCACTCGGAACTGAGGTGCAGTTGATGGAGCTACACCTCCGCTGGAGTGGAATTTGGAGCGTTCGGAGAACTCATCCGTCAACAGATACGGTTGAGCGCACACTTCCAGAGATAATAAAAGATCTGGACGACGATCTTGACTAAGACCTCGTATGTTCCGAGATGCCGACGGTTAGGAACAGGTTAGGTCGCTCTGAGGCGACGTTCATGGGCCAAAGCAAGGTGCGGGAATCTTGCTTGTCATTGATGTTCCGAGCGGACCTCAAACTAAAGTAGTTCCTTTTGGATGTCAAGGTTTTTTAACGAGGCGTTTTTTTTTTAACGATGCTTGTGGTAACTGAATAGAAATGTCCTCGAATTGCGGTTGCTTACGGTGCTCGGCTTGACGCGCATTACAGTCAGGATCATTGCCTGTTCTTGCTTGGAACGGTTTCGCCGAAAACGATCTCTGCACGCGTACAGACTTCTTCGAAGCCCCAGCGCAATGCGTAGTCATTCACTTCGTTGACGTCCTTGTCAAAAAACAAACTCATCAGATGCTCGATCACGAGAGAGATTGGAGAGCATATCTCTGACTTGACGTGTCGTCCTCAAAGATCGGACTAGCACACCCGCCGAACTACGAATCAAATCCTTTCCCGGCTGAGAATTAATTTCATGAGAACTTCCTGAAACGTTTTCTTCCTCAAATTCATATCGTTGTAGATGTACGCCCGGGAAGCAGTGATTTAAAGACCCCGTCGCTGCTCGGAACTGAAGGAACTTTGCCATGCTTCGCCACCTCCGAATTTCCAAATCCAAGGTCATTCATCTCGGCTTTCTGGCCGGGCTGTTATTGCTGTTCATCACAGCACTGCTGCTCTCGGCGGCGGACCATGTGACGGCGCAAAAATCTCCCACTCGCCGGCCTGCGGCCACTAAAAAGTCGGGCCAAAACCGAGTCCCACAAACAACCCCAAAAAAACCAACGCCGAAAAACCGTCAGCCGGTTGTCGTTGCTCGTGAAGATTCAACCCAGTGCCCAACTACTCCGCCCACCGACCCGGCACAATGCGGCGGTGGCCCGTGCGTCGTAGAAATCAGAGCCACCGATCGCGATCCAAGAGAGAAACTAAAGGAAAACATGTCGCGGGACAATGTAACCGTTCTGCTCGCGCCGGATCTGGATTTGGACTTCACTGGACTGCCTGACGACTGGTTTCCAATAAAGTTTGGCCGTTGTTCCACGCTCCAGAGCGTTAGCAGTTTTGGTGCTGAGGTTAGCAGCAACTCAGGCGTGCGCCGCCAAGTGATGACCACACATAGCATCGCCGCCGGTGCGGCCCCAATTGGCGGTACCACTGGACCACTCGGAGGTCTCGAAGTCGAACAACCGGCGCACATCGGATCGGCTAGGACACCCAAATCACCAGGTCCAGTTCTCAGATACGGAACAAACCATCCTCGTAACCCCGGCACCGCCCCTTACCAAACATTCATGCAAGTAATGTGTACCGATGACGATTTAAACGATGGCGTGAGGATCTCGGGTTTTAGACTTTATGGTCCGTCCTTTGGCCAACAAGAGACAAGCGAAGTCGGCATTCGCATCAATTACTGCGTCGACGTCGAAGTCTCAAACATGGAGATAGCCGGTTGGGGTGAAGCAGGGATCAGGATCGACGACAACGATCCCATACTCGACATTCCTGAGGGTTGTGTGAAGTTGCCAAATCCGTCAGGTCATCCGCGCCCATTATCACAAGCATATTCCTGCCCGCCCGGGAAGGAAGTGACCAGAGTTCCTTATCCCGGGCCGGGTGGCCGCCTTTCGCGGCCCGACCAGATTCGAATCTTTGGTAACTACATTCATCATAACCAACATCCCACCACCGAAGACGGAGCGGCGGGATATGGCGTCAATGTCGGCTACGGAGCCTGGGCCCAGATCTCTGAAAACGTTTTCGATTTTAATCGCCACGCAATCAAGGGCGGGGCTGACTCCGGAGGCTACATCGCACGCCGCAACCTGGTGTTGAAGGGCGGCGGTTATCACGGAAGTATTGTTCATACTTACACTCACCAGTTTGACGTTCACGGCGATCAGAACTGCGGTATTCAATCACTCAGCGACAGTGCGTGGAATTGTGGTCATGGTGGAGTTGGAATGGGTTATGAAGCCAATTCCATTCAATACACCAATAACCATGGCATCAAACTGCGGGGAAAGCCGCGGACGCTAGCCTACTTCTCAGACAATGTGTTTCCTCACGATAGCGTTGTCGATAGTCCACTCATCAACGGAACCGATGGCGGGATTGCTCTATACACTGGCGTCAACGTCGAGATCAGGCCCGGCAACGTTCCCAAGACTGACTCCTTTGCGCACTACAGCGTCTGCGATTTTGATGGTGACGGACTTGATGATCTGTTCCTTGCCACCGGCGCAACCTGGTGGTACTCGAGTATGGGTAGATACCCGTGGTCCTACATGGGCGCGAAAAAAGAAAAATGGGACCAGATCAAAGTCGGATATTTCGATAACGACCTTCGTTGTGATGTGGTGATGGAGCACAACGGACAATGGCTGATCTCGAGTGGTGGTTATGGCGACTGGCAAAACTACGGGCAGTTCGACGCTAAACTAAGCGACATTCAGTTTGGTAGATTCGAGCGGAGTCCGAGTGATCCGGCCGGTGTGAGACGAACACCGCACGTGTTTCGCCGTGCTGCCGACGGACAGTGGTCCATCGCAGCGCTGTACAGCTATAAACCGGGAGACCCGGTAACATGGAAAGAGGTAAAAAGCTCGCATAAAACAATGGATCAGCTCAGATTCGGAGACTTTGACGGCGACGGAATCACGGATGTGTTGGCCGTTGATGGCGGCCGTTGGTCCATCTCGAGTGGCGCCGCGCAGAGTTGGAGGCATTGGAATCAGTACCTCAGTGACAAGATGTCAGCAGTGCTGATCGCTAACATGGACAGTGACGATAATATCCCCGACGTTCTTCGTCTTGAGCGCAAGAGTAAACTGCACCCGCCCTTCGAAGAGATCGAATTCATCTGGTGGCGCTCAAAGGACGGTAAGGATACGTGGAAGAAATGGGATACCGTTAAATATGTCTCAACTAGCGAGCCGGGATGGACTCCGCCGTTGAAACTCCCGACCCAGGCCTTGGCCGGGCATTTCGATTCAGAGCGCGGATTTGCCCTTCTCTTCATCGATCCAGTTCGCATCGGAAAGTTCTACAGCCAGAGCGGGCACTGGTCCAGTGAGTTCGCGTACTAACGGAAACGGGGTTTAAGACTCCGGGTGGAGACCCTCGGCGGTGCTCTCGATTGCCGGACTACAATCTCGCGGTAGATTTGAGATCAACATCGCAATCACCTCATCGACGTCGCCTCACCAATCGCTGTGCCACGCGCTGCCTGCACGCGGAACCTCCAGTCGCCGAGTGGCGTCGCAAACGGACGGTCGGACGTAAACGGATAACCTGTGGTGCGACTGATCATTGCGGTTGAAACTTAACGGGAGGCAAAGACAAGATGTGCCGCTCTCTGGAGTAGTCACTGTCACCGTCGGGAAAACCTCTATTTTCAATGGCAGGGTTGTAAGGGAGGAGGTCAAGTGCTCATTGCCTGTTTCTTTGTCAAGGCTGAGGAATTCCTTGTTGCTCATACGCCGCATTGATCCGTTCTTGAAGGTTATGAGGTAGATCGGCCTTGCTTATTCGGTATGTCGATACGCTCACACTGACATCAGTTAACCGCTGATAGCCAACATTCGTGATCTGAGCCTTACTTAAAATCTCTCGCACTGGCTCCGTCATCAATATGTGCGCACTCACCCTTCCGTGGCGATCAGGCACATGCATGAACAGAGCAGACCCGTCCCACCTGTTCTCGTCGAAAAAGTGTCCGACCAGGTGCGGAAACCAACCGCCTGGATAATGCTTCAGAGTAACAGCCGATCGCGAGAGATCGACAACTCCACAGCGGCCCAAAATCTGGACCCCTACATAATCGTCATAAACCACACCGAGCTTATCAAGCACCTCAACCGGATAACTTCGCCAGCCGGTCAGATTGTTCTCTTCAAGAAGATCCAGCACACGCCGATGGACAATCAGCGGGTGTGCAGACGTGGTCCATATAACATCCGACGGAGACTCCCCACCCATCTCCCAGCGAATCGGAATGGGCGTTTCCGATGCGACTTCGCCGCGGGTTATCGCCAGTGGGTTGATGGATGTGTCGAACCGGCCTCGATATACGTTTGTCGAGAGCGGATCCTGTAACAGGTAAACGCGGTCAAAGCCCGGGAACGTTAACATGAGATTGTCCATTTTCTATCAATATCGAACAGCCTGTCCGAAACGCTCCATTAAATCCTTTCCGAACTGCAGAACCTGCTCCTTGGTGGGATTTGTTTTCAGGAACTCGGCTCATTCTGCATTATAAGCGTGGGCGTTTTTTAAGTGAGCGATGGTTTCCCACCATTGAAGAAACTCAGGGGCATGAATATTGAGTCCTAACCGTTCAAAGACGCCCTCAAACTGCTGCGGAAATACATGATGAGCTTGAGCGACTTTCCCGGGATTTACTTGCGTCGCCCGAATCAGTGCTTCACGGAAATTATATTTTGTAATGAAATTAGTTCCTATCGATGTCGATGGCTCGCTCGAATACTCCGCGATTAGTTTTCCCCTTGCGTCATAAACAAAGACAGTCTGTTGAGGGCCTGTGGTTTTCTTCACACGGCGGCCGATCCCGTCGTAGTCGTAAGTTGCTACGACCTGATCACTGGCATTTTTAAGTTGTCGCTGCCGATTATCAGCATCAAAAGCGAATTTCTTACCCTGGCTATCTTGAATGAGATTGCCATTGAAATCGTATTCGTAGCCCTGACCAGAACTGATTCGATTGGTCCAAAGATCAATTCCCGGATTGTTGATGGCGGTTAGAGCAACGGGTGTTTGATTGATGTTATAGGTGAAGGCGTTTCGGTTGCCGTAACGATCGTAACCGAAAGTTTGTTTCCAATTCTCATTCGCGTCACTCTTCTCCAGAGCTGTGTTCCTGAAGCACGCGTAATAAGCGAACCTGTTGACGACGACATTTCTCCAAACTCATCCAAGAAAATAGTTCCCTTACCTGCCGACTCAAACATTCCTTTCTTGTAGCCGCTAGCGCCGTGAAAGCACCTTTGACGTGGCCAAAGAGTTCAGACTCGAGTAGCGATTCGGTAAGAGCCCCGCAATTGATAGCCAGAAATGGTTCGCGTTACCTTGCACCTAATTCGTGAATCGAGCGTGCAATCAATTCTTTGCCAGTACCTGATTCACCGCTGATCAAAACAGTCGAGCTGCAATCGGTGCTCTCAGAATGGATTTCTTTAGATTACGCATCACCTTCGATTGACCGCGGATCATGCGATCCAGCTGCGTCAAGACATAATTCGTTGGACCGAAGAAGAAACCAAGCGTCATAAGAATAAAGCGAATGTTGATGCGGATCAGGAAAAAAGAGTAGTGACACCGCTCTACGTTCAAGAGGATAATGTCAGCGCTTTGACGGCTGCTGCGTCTTAAAACGAAAGGAGACACAGTGGCAATCTATAAACGCTGGAAAGGAAGAACGATTACGGCGGACCATCCTTACTGGAAACAAGCTCACTCAAGCAACACCGTGATGCAGATCAAGAGGAAAGCTGGTCAAGGACTTTTTTGGCGACCAGCCTTTGCAAGATATAGCGCCGCAGGACCGTAAGACGCTTCAAGACTTCGTGGTCAAGGGTAAAAGAGGCAAGTATCGTTTGATCCCGATGAACAGTAGGGCGCGGACGATTTTGTATCAAGCGGTAAAGGGCCGCGGCCTTGATGATCTTGTCTTTGATAAGGATGCCAACGGAGTTAACGAGTACACGCTACGTTGGGGATTTGAGACAACATGTAAGCGGGGTGGAATTCCATTTGGTGAAACGACACCGGGAGGGATTATCTGGCACGATCTAAGACGAACGTTTGCAACTCGATGGAGAGCGCGTGGAGTTCACGAATACGACATTCAGGATCTCTTGGGCCATTCAAAGCCAGGTGACGACTGTCTGTGCGCCTGCCACACACACAGCATTGGAAGCGGCCGTGGAAAAAGTTGATCGAACCAATGGGTCAAGTGGTCGAGTTCGAGCGAAAGGTCGGATAGAGCAGTCCCTCATCGATGTATCGACGTCACTATATTGGTGATGTAGTGGAAAGAGGAAAGTCTTGGTAGAATTGGGGTTACGGACAACATGCCGGGGTGGCGGAATGGCAGACGCTGCGGACTTAAAATCCTCCATCCGGCTTTTTACCTAGTGATACCAAGCGATACTAAGCAGTATTTACCGACGTTTCAGCCGTTGAAAGTATCTTACGTCGTGCTTGGTATCACTAGGTGACCCACGCATCTTCCACGCATCTCTAATAAGAAAACCAAGTACGGAAGGTTCGCCCAGGATCTCTGCTCAATCGTAAACCTGGTACCTGGGCCAATAGGAACCTCACATCCCCAAATCATCTAAAAACTCTGAGGCCGGTTCAACACTGGTAACCAGTAAATGATCCCGAGCGCGCGTGCAAGCAACATAAAGCAAATGACGTTCGGTGTTATAGACCTCTTCGAGATCGGAATCATCAGCGGCGGTTTCAATTCGCGCCTGCTGTGGGATGATCTCATCATCACAGGCCATGACGGCGACCGCGCGGAACTCCAGACCCTTTGCCAGGTGCATTGTGCTAATCGATACACACCCGCTAGTCGTCTCGACATTGTTGTCGAGCACTTTGAACTGCAATCCTGCATCCGAGACTGCCTTCTCGGCACGGCGTAGCTCTCCGTTTGACCGCACGAATACTCCAATCTCATCTGGCCTCACGCCTTCGGTGAGGCGTGCAGAAAGCCAGGAGGCGACTGTCTTTTCTTCTTCCTTTTCGTTGCTCAGCACCATGATGGTGGGGGCTGGCCCATTGAAGACTGAGATTGTGTGACTGCGTTCTTCCGTAATCCCATCAACGTCGGTCAATGCCGGATCCAGCAGGTGGTCCGCGTGAGTTCTAATCTGATGCGATGTCCGATAATTGATCTGAAGGATGCGTGAGCGACCGCGTACGTCTACGCCGAGCGCCTTCCACGAAAAGGGATCCTGAAAGATTCGTTGGCCAAGATCTCCGGCGAAGAACAGACTATTCGGTTGGCCTGCACCGAGTGCTGCAAGGAATCGCAACTGAGCAACGGTCATGTCTTGCGCTTCGTCTATTACTGCAAAGTCGAAGGGGAGGTTCTTTCGCTCGCCGAGATGGGCAGCTAGCCGAGCAAAGAGAGCAGCGTAAGTGATCAGACCTTGCCCTCCCAGCTCAGAGCGCACACGTTCAAATATCGTCCAAAGAATTGCTCGCTGTTGTTCCGGCAGACGCATCTTCCGCCCTAACCGCTGGACACTTCGGTAGTCGTCCCATGTTTCCAGCTGCCAAGCATCAACGACATCCTGCCACTCGGTTCGCAAGAATTGCTGGCTGAATCTAATTCCCTCCACGTCTTTTGCGGCTTCCGCCAGCAACGATTGTACAACTTCGTCTGAAGCGATCTGTGGCGCACCAAATTGCAACTCGTATAAGCGCCGGCCGATCGCGTTTATCGAATGAACTTCTATGTTGTCGCCCAGTCGTGGTTCATGATGAAGCAATCGACGAAGCTTAGTGGCCAATGACCTGGCCAATGTGTCGGAGAAAGTTGTCAGCAACACTCGTGCATCGCGGTTGTGGCGCGCAAGGAATGCTGCACGATGCAATGCGACCACCGTTTTCCCAGTACCCGCCGAACCCGCAACGCGTGCTGGTCCATTGAAATTGCGCTCGACAAGCTGTCGTTGCGCCGGATGCAGAAAGATGGTCCACTTTTCCCATGGGTAATCCAGGGCCTGTTCCAATTCTTCGGCGCCGCTCATCAGCCGGAAGCGGCGTTGCGCGTCAGGATGTTCAAAGGGACTAATCGTGTTCGCAGCGAAGTGATAGGTCTGAGGTGTGCCGCCGGTTGCCAACTCAAGTAACGCTTCAGCAGCTTCGCCAGGCAAATGGTCAGCCAACTCCAGCACGGTATCCTCGTTAGCCTGGCGAACATCCATGATCCATTCGGCTGGCACGCCATAACTCAACAACTCATCGTCGGAAAGCCTCGTGAACAAGAGTGGCTTCGCCGGAGCAGGTCGAACTTCCTCGACATATTTTGGAGTGATGATCTCTTGAACCGTTTCGCGGACTTCGACGAATTGTGCTGCTCCTGTCTTCGGATGAGTTTCGAGTTTGCGCCTTTCCGCCCAACGATACGCGTCGTCATGGTGGTTGACGTAGCAGAGCAACAAACTGCGTTCGTGACGGTGAACAATCAGCCGAATATCTTTCGTCACGCGCACAGACCAGAAGTTCTGATCGCGCGCGGCATCCAGTTTATGAAACTGCATCCCAGGATTTGCCGGGTTTAGTTGGAGATCGAAAGCCGTGGTTTTTACAGCCTTCTGTTCCTCGCCAGTGAGCTTGGCGAGGCTATCAGTGAAAGTATCGGCAATGCGAAATTCCATCTACTCTTCGATCTCGACTGGAATGCCAATTTGGTTTGCTACTGGCGTATACAAATCCACATCAAGCTGGCGAGCATCAATAGAGACGACCAGCGAGTATCGCGTCGCTTTGTTGTATCGCTCAAGAGCTGGGCGTGTTTTCCACCACCCCAGCGCCGGATATACGCCAATAACGCCGCGACTCGCGAGATCTGCAGCGCTCCCTCGCCAGATGTCTGAGTGGAGCGACCCCTTGTGACGATTCTTTGTGCCAACCACCCAATTTGGATCTTCGGTTTTGCTCTGGGTTCCCTCTTCCTCGTCGCGAGCGGCAGCATTGATGCGAGCTCGAAAGTCATCAGGAGATTCCGCTGCTCGTTTGACATCGAAACGCAAGCCGTGTGACTCATACCGATATCGCGATTTCACACCTCGCGCCGATGGGTTAGGTTCGATGAAGTACGAGAGGGTCACACGCATCTCCACTTCCTCTTCGCCAAGCTCTTCCAGTTCATGCAAAGGCCACGGCAATCGATGCAGGTGCATGTCTCTAGTCTTCGGAGAATCACTTCCCTCGCGAATAAAGGGATGAAGCTGCTCCTGAACAATCATCGCGAGTGAGTTAGCAGCACTTCTCATCGCCCGCGCCAAGTCCGGAACTCCGAAACCACAGTGTCGAATCAAATGTACATAGTCGCCTTTTAAAGGTTGTCTGTGTGCAGGCAAGAATGCTTGCCGCATCGCAGTGGTCCATTCTGCGGAGTGGACCATAAGGGCGCGAATGGACTCCGGCCACAAAGTTGGGTATTCGCTCATCAACTCTGCTGCCATCCGAGCGGCTAATGCTGTTGCAGCGCTTGTCGCATTTGCCGTCGTGAAAAGTCTCTCGTTGGGCAACCGGTGCGTCGTTAAGAGACTTAAACTCGGCGTCGGCAGAGCCATCAACGCATCCTTAGCTGCGTTTCCTCCTTCAAAGACTACATCCGGCTTCATTGGCCAATGTGGCTGCCAGGTCGATGACGTTGTGCTGAATGGACTAAGGCCACCCCTTGGTGCTACAGCTCGATACGCCTCCATATCGGGTTCACTTATGTCGGTAAGATCAGTATATGCACCGATAGTCAAGGCGTTCCAAGCCTGCCCAGGGTCATGTATGAGATCTGTGGTGTTGCTCGCCGGATAATCCATCCAAGCACGCGAATCCTCAATATTTCCTCCTGATATCAATAATAGCCTCGGGTTGCCGTTCTCGGCCTCGGCGTCCGACGCCAGTTTATCCACTGCCGCTGACCATGCAGAAGGTTGACCACGGTCTCGGTTATCGCGCGCCGTTACAGCCATCTCGAAAACGCGTTTCCGATCTGGCGCCGTAATCTCAGGCCGCGCGACTGCCTCGGAGGTTAAATAACCATGGTGACGAGAATCACCCACATTGTCTCCCTGTCCTCGCAGGAGCTTGACTGATTCCAAACGATGACCAATATGGATTGGAGAATTCGTAATGAATGCCGGCATTAGATCGCCCACCAGCGCCAAACCGGCCATCTGAGTTCCGTGGCCATGTCCATCCGCAACTCCCCAGTCGGGTTCGATTGTATGAAGGTCACCGTCGGCGAGGGCAGGCGCAAGTAACAGATGGCCGTTGTTGATGCCGGTATCCAATATGCAAATGTGCGGAACGTCCTCGTTGGCGCCGGCAAATTCGGTGCGAGCAAGTAACTCGTTTAGCCAATCAGGTTGTTCGTCGAGAGGTAGGGCATCGAAGAAATCCGCCGTCTCTTTTGCACGTCTTAGCTCGGCAACACTATTGAGGACCATCATTGACTGGGTAAGTTGAGCCCGTGAACCGCGCATCAATAGAACAGTGCGCTCAGGAAATTCGAGCTCTTCGGGAGCCACCAGGAGATTATGCATTTGAGCGAGCCGGCGAAAGTTGGCCACCGTCGCCTGTCTATCTCCGCGAATTGGCAGCCAAACTTCCCACCAAAGCATTTCGTCTTCGGTTTCAGGGAACACAAACGGAGAGTCAGTCCATAACTCCTTCAGAGTAGCAGCCCGAATTTCACGAATCGTATTAATTAAAGCCTTGTGATCGAGAGAACGCTTCCCGTCTTCACTCTTCTTGTTTGCGAGGTAGTCACGAATCCAGTGCTCGAAAAGCGAAAGCTTTCCATCCGGTACAAACACTGTCGCTTTAGTCACTGTTCCTTCATGTCGAACATTGAAGAGCTCGATACCGGAGCGTTCTCGCGCCAGACTTTCAAATGCCAGTTCAATGTCCGGAAAGCTTTCAAACTCGACCTGTAGACCAAAGCCCGCTTCCAAGCCGGCTTCAATTTGAGCCTGCCGAGCTGTCTCCATTTCTCTTTCCAAAGCCCGGAGCTGGCGAAGCAACGCACCGCCATGTGTTCGCCGGTTGCGTTGAGGCACAGCTCCGCCGCCGCCACCCTGCTTCGGTGAACGATAGCGTTCAGTCTCAGTAAACCCCTCGAGAACGAAGTGTGGAAACCTACGTTCTTGATCTGGCATTCAAAGCTGCCTCGTTTGCTATTTACTTTTCTTGAGTCGACCCGCGGCCTCTCGCCGCTCTAATAACATTTGATGAATATCGGCCTGGCTGACAGTTTCACGTTCGTGAATGAGAGCGTCTTTGAGTACCTCCTCAGAGACGCGCGTTACTTCCGCATAGCTAAGCCCGAGAGAATCTTCTGCCAACTGTTTCCAGGAGATGCGTTTCTCAGCAATTGGTCTGAGTCTGGCTTTTAGTAATGAGGCAATCTGATCAACATTTGGCAATGAATAATAGAGAACATCGTCAAAACGACGGAACAATGCCGAATCAAGAATTTCAGGATGATTTGTAGCGGCAACAATTAAACTATGAGACGTGTCATGCTCAATCATTTGGAGAAAGCTGTTGAGGACTCGCCGAATTTCACCCACATCGTTAGCCGCAGTTCGCTGGGAACCGATCGCGTCGAATTCATCAAAGAAGTAGACACCTCGCGTTTGGTCCGTGGCTTCGAATATCTGACGAAGTTTAGAGGCCGTCTCTCCCATGAATTTAGTTATGAGGCCATCGAGGCGTACTTGCAACAGCGGTATCCCAAGCTCTCCAGCCAGCACTGATGCAGTCAGTGTTTTTCCGGTTCCCGGAGGACCAACAAGCAACAGCTTCCGCCGAGGAGTTAAACCGTGTGTAAGTATCTTCGTTGAATGACGCTGTTCACGAATCACTCTGTCGAGTTGCTTAGTTAAATCCTGATCGAGAACGACATCAGCAAATCGAGACTTCGGATACGAGACGGACAGGAGAGAAGCCAATTCTCCACGAGGCCGACTGATGGGAATCGCGCCCTGTCTCTTTGCGTTATCGATTAATGCACGCAACTCCTCAGCGAGCTGACCATGCCCAAGTTTCGCTTCGTGAGCTGCGACTTGCATGGCCACAGAACGAAAACGCTGTTCGTCGCCTTCCAAATGGGCTTTGAGCAAGGCTTTTAGCTGGTCACCACTTGCCATTTGTCAGGCTCCTCCGCACGAAGAGTATCATCATACGCGAAATACTTTCATCACTTCATCACCGAGGTGATTGATTACCTTCACGGCGATGCGACCGGAGGTGGGTTTGTCGAAGGGGCGGGAGGTGTCGCTGTGGAGCGTGGCCCAGGCTTCTTCGTTGACTTCGGCTTTGAGTGTTGTCTTCAAGGATTTGTAGGGATCGTTTGCGCCGAGAAAATAGGCGTGACGGACGAAGAAGCTCTCTTCGTTGTAGTCCGTATCGATGAACCAGCAAGCGATGCCGTCGGGGCCGTCGCTGCGGACTTCACCCGTGTTCGGATGGAAGACGTCCACACCGTTGACCTTCACCCTGATCTGGTTGAGTAAGCTGTCTTTGCCGCCGTCGAGAATGTCGATGTCTGGTTCGCCGAAGATGACGAAGAGATTGCCCTTGCCCGTGTTCTTGAGTTCGTCGGACATGTGAAGGTCAGCGTTCATTCGCGCCTTGAGAACTGGAATGCGGCCCAGCTTGTTGAACTCAGATGAGTGCGCGTCGTAGTTGAAAGCGCAAGTGATCAGCACATCGAAGTTCGCGTCGCCTGCTTCCCGAGCGGCTGAAACGAGATCGGGACGAGAGACAGTTCCGAACTCCGGGCCAATGAAAATCGCAGCACGTTTCTCGGTCCTGGAATCAGATTCGCTCTCGCGGTAACGACCTTCGGCGCAGATCAGATCGCCGGGCCAGGGTGTAAGCGAGGTGAAGTTGATCTTGTCGTCTTTATGAGCTTGCTGGACGCCGGCGGTCTTGAGATTCTCCAGGATCATCTGGACAAAATCGCGCTCATCACCTTGTTGTGGTTCACCGAGGTTATCGATTAGCTCGTCGTTTTCGTCTACACCAAGTACACGATGCGGGGAAAGACTTTCAACAGTGAATGGTCCGGCGACCCGAACTTTCTTAGTGTCGAAATAGGGCTTGTCATAGAGGTATTCAAACTCTGCCTTGCGCGCGATTGAAGCGTCGATCTCCTTCTGCCTCGAGATGCGGTGAGTCCACCAATTTGCATGAAGTTTCTTTGCGTTATCACTCCACTTTGCTTCTGCTTCGCGTGGGATCTCCCACTCCTCCCAATTCTGCTTTAGTGCTGCGTTCAATTGTTGGCGCAGTGGTTCCAACTGCTGCTGAAATTGTTCCCAGATGACATCGATCTCTGAGTTGTTCGCGATCGACTTGAGCGTTACGTGCGGGACGCGTTCATAGACAAAGCCTTGTCGAATGTCGCTGTGCGTAGGCTGTGAGGAAGGTAAGGTGTTGGTAACTTCTGCTTCCTTTTGGCGACCGTCGGGCGAATCAGCAAGCAGATAATAAGAGTAACGCGCTCCCATGATGCGAGCCCGCGCCAGTGCAAGTGCCACGCGCGAAGTGTCGATCGTGATCCAGCGGCGGCCCCATTGCTCAGCGACCGTGGCGGAGGTGCCGGAACCACAAGTCGGGTCCAGCACGAGGTCGCCGGGGTCGGTGACCATGAGGATGCAGCGTTCAATCACTGAACGATTGGTCTGCACGACATAAACCTTGGGCTCTGCGAATCCCGAAGTCGTCGTGTCCACCCAAAGATTCGTGAACGGATAGATTCGGAAATCATCGAGAAACCGAACGTAGCGCAGAGTATTGCCGATCCAAATCAGGCGTTTGGCTTGGGAAAGCCGAGTCAGGCCAGTAAGCTCTGTCTTGAAGGTGCCTTTCTTGACCACGAACAGCTTTCCTTCGTAAGCGAACTGACGAACATCCTCTCCTTGCGCTGGTCGCTGACTCGTTACGTCACCATGCGCGAAGACTCGGATGTTCATCTCACTAGATGACCAGTCTGCCAGTGAGAGGCGCTGACCAGAATCGTTTTCACCGAAGGTGTATTGGGTCGCTCCTTCTTCACCCGGCGCCTTTAGCTGGAATAGTGCACGGTATTTCGGCGTTTGTGTTTTGCTGAACCAAAGAATGTAATCGAATACCGCGGAGAGTTCGTCTGAAGATGATGATGAAGTTTTCTGAAACGCGATTTGAGCGACGCAATTATCCTCTCCAAAGACCTCCTCCAGTACAGCACGCACGCGATGCACGTTTTCATCGCTGATTTGGACGAAGATTGAGCCGGAGTCGGTGAGCAGGTCGCGGGCGACGGTGAGGCGGTCGCGGAGGTAGGTCAGGTAGCTGTGGATGCCATCCCGCCATGTGTCACGAAACGCTTTTACCTGCTCCGGCTCCCGCGTGATGTGATCAGTGTTGCCGTCTTTCACATCGCGACTCGTTGTTGACCACTGAAAATTCGAGTTAAACTTGATCCCATACGGCGGGTCGATATAGATGCACTGTACCTTACCGCGCAGCCCTTCGCGTTCAGCCAGACTCGCCATCACCTGCAAGCTATCGCCGAGGATCATGCGATTGGACCAGTTGGCGTCGTGCTGGTAAAACTCGGTCTTTGCATTTTCGTCGGGCAGGCCGTTGAAATCCGTAAACAGATCGGGTTGCGACTCATCCGCTTTCTCGTTCGCTTTCGTGCGACGCAGAAGATCGTCAATGAGTGCTTTGGGATGAACCTTCTCCTGGATGTAAAGCGGTGGCGCGTGGACCACGAGATCAGACCAATCCTGCTCGTCCTTCCCACGCCAAACGAGTTGGGGATCAAGGTCGCGGTTGCGGTTGGCCTTCTCATCATCCAATCCCGTAGGACTGCGCTTGAGCGTCACCCGAACAGGGCGCTGCTCTTCCTTTTGCATCACGGATTGGTATTCGGCCGTGGGAATATTCTTGCGTGAGGCTTCGTCGTGCATGAGGGTTTCGACGGACTTTCTTACTGATTGTTTTTCAGTGCTCTTGAGTTTGCCCATATTATGTCTTAACTCTGCACGGGTGACAATTGAGACTTGGACCCTCAATGCCAGGTGTGAGCCGTCCCTTACGGTCGGGCTAGTGGCCCGTCGCGCACGGAGTCGATCATCTTGTTGAATTCGGCTTCAACCTTCGCTTTAAAGTCTGATTCGATCTGATAGACCTCGGTAAATTCGGCAAACGCCCAGCGACCATAGCGGCCATCATTATTCACACCCGGCACCCAATAAGTATCCATGGTGCTCTTCTTCTCTTTGGCATCTTCACGTCGATAACCTTTGATTTCGACCACCAGCTGCAATAAATCCATTTCACCGTGACCATCATTTACGAGCACGATGAAGTCCGGCCGATATTGGCGCATTTCTGAGCCATAACGATAAGGCACTTCAAATCCCAGATTGTGATTCTTAGCATACGCCCTCACGCTTGGATGTGCTTCCGCGACGCGACAGAATTCCGCCTCCCAATCACTGTCTAGGATCACCCAGTTGATGTGGCAACGGCGAGCGTCTGTCTCCCAGCGATCCATCTTCGACGTATTGAACTTCACGTGCATTGTCGAGCCAGTCGGATTGTAGGCATCGAGCACGACCTTGATCGGACGATCTTTAGATAGTTTTCGCGTGATACCCGCAGTGATACGTTCACACGCCATGTCAGCGAGTTCCTGATACATCAATTGTGCAGGGTAAGTGCCGCCTTTGCAGACCAAACAAGTGTCCAACCATTGCCTTGTAATGCGCTTGAGCTGACCAAAGAGATGAAGCTTTGCTTCCTCGCCTGGATCTCGGTACTTCGTGTAAAGCAACCGTTTCGTCAATTGCATAAGTAGCGTTGACCGGCGCAGGTCGTCCAGATGTTCAAGATTCAGATCGACACTTTCACCGATGATCCCGGCGTTCTGGGTGATCGATGGTCCTACCAGATCCGGAGTCAATTCGAGAATAGAATCATCGTTGAACTCTGCCTCGAGTCGTTCACTCGGCAACTCGACGCGATAACCAGCGACGCGTGGGAAACGAATTGCCAATTCGTCACGATCTGGACGGACTGCCTTGACTTGAATTGTTTCGCGGGGTGGTTGCGGCGGCGCTACGACAGGTTTGGCAGTGAAGTCGAATGGAATACCCAACACGTCTGCATACTCGACGTTGAAAAGATCTTCTTCATTCAGTTCGTAGGATTGACGTCGCAACGCACGCCCGATCACCTGTTCACAAAGCAACTGAGTACCAAATGCTCGCACGCCCAGCACATGCGTTACAGTGTTAGCGTCCCAACCCTCGGTCAACATCGAAACTGACACAACGCAACGAATCGAATCGCCTAGTTGACCGCGTTTACCAACCGTATTCATTACCTCACGCAAGAGCGTGACGTCATCCAGTTCCTTGCCTCGTTTGAGTTCATCGGCGAGCTTGCCGCCTCGTTCGAAAATCTCACGCCGAAATCGTTCAATTTCGTCACCAGCAATCTTGCGGAAATTGTCATCCAGACCTTCGCCAGATTCGAGTTGTTCACTGTCGATTAGGAGTGTCCGCGGACGAGGAAAGGGATTCCCGGTCACTTCATCAAAGTTTCGGAAGAGGGCAAGGCGGCCGTTCACCAATTTAGAGGTCCGGTCTTCGTTCTGTTGGAAGAAGCCCGAGATGTAATCGTAAACCAGCTTCGACGTCGATGTGTTGTTACAGACAACGATGAAGCAGGGAGGAACATGAATGCCTGCAGCTTCCCATAACTTGAAAGTTTTTTCGTAGTGACCATAAAGAGCTGCAAGAGCAGTTTGTAGCTCAACTGGCAGGCTAAGCGGATCGAGGTCGCTAGCTTTTCCTCGACCTTTCTTCGGCATGCGAGTGCGGATGTTCTCCCAGAGATTGCGGTAACGCGGCATCTCTCCACCGGGAATATTGTCGGCAACGGGAACGCGGGGCAGCTTCACGATGCCACACTCGATTGCGTCCATCAGGGAGAAGTCGCTCATGGTCCATGGAAACAGAGAACCTTCTGCGTAACCGGAGCCGCGCAGGAAGAACGGAGTCGCCGAAAGATCGAACACGCGTGCGAGACCGAGTTTTCGGTTCACAGTTTCTAGACCGGAAATCCACAAACGTGCGGCTTCATTATTCTTCTTCGCCTCTTCCTTTTCGTCACCCTTCAGAGCGGCAACATCCGTCGCACCAGGCTTCTCGCGGTAGCAATGATGAGCTTCATCGTTGAGAACGAGGATATTCTTCATGCCCATCAACTCGGGCATCACTCGCTGCAACATCTGACCTTCCGTCTCAAGTGTCTTCAACGGCTCGCCCCGCCCCTGAAGAAGCGAGCGACCACCCTTAGACAGTTCCATTCGTTCGCGCAGCTTGAAAGCGTGATAGTTGGTGATGACTATCTTCGCGCGTTTCACATCCTCGATCGTGTCACTCGGCACAAGTTCGCGGCTCTCGTAATAGCTGTCAGGATCGTTAGGCTGCAATACACGCAGTCGCTCCTTTATAGTCAGTCCCGGAGTAACAACCAGAAATCCTCGTGTGAATTTCTTGGTTCCCGGACGACGAACCGCGTTGATGGTCTGCCACGCAATCAGCATGGCCATCACCGTCGTCTTCCCTGCACCTGTAGCGAGCTTTAACGCGAGGCGCATCAGTTCGGGATTTGCGTCGTTGTTCGCGTTTTTGAGAAGTTCTAGAAAACCCTTTCCGCGAGCAATGGTGGGTGCAACCTCAGTCAACCAGATCGCCGTTTCTACAGCTTCGATCTGGCAGAAAAAAGGACGAACGTCGTTGAACTTGTGGTGTCGCCAGTGCTGAAGCAAATGTGCTGTTTCAGGTGTGACTTGCCAATCACTGGGACTCGGCAAAGCGCGCCACTGATCGACTTGATGACGAAGGTCATTAATGATTGGCGTTGGATCATAAGCTTGTTCCTGAGTTGATAGTCCTTTGCCTTCGTCAAAAACAATCTGCCTCTGTTCGCTAGACCCCTTTCGCCTTTTTGGTTTGGGAATTGGAGTGATGAATGAAGCGCGACGGCGGTCCTCGATTGTTTTTTGCGTCGGCTGGCCCTGATCATCCAGTTCCCAGTGACGGGTTGGGATTTCATAAGGAGAATTCAGAATCGGATGTTCGAAGAAAGGATTGGACATTGATTAATGTCTAAGTGTTCGGATAGACCTACATTCGCGAGAGGAATTGTGGCAATAACTGTTTTGAAGAAATCAGGACGTTGATGCTCTAGCCATTCTCGCCTTTCGAACGATTAGGTATACGAAAGAGGTCGAAGATCCGACTTGTCTGTCGCAGCTTGGCGTGCCTTGTTACAAGTGTAGAGGTGCCTTCTGTGGGAGCGCACCTGAGTCACCGACCTTTTGCGGACGCGCGTATTGTGCACTAGTCGAGCAAATATTTCTACCAATTCGAATTCTGGACCGCTGAGGAAAAATTACTCAGGCAGTACGAGACAAATTCATCCTTACTACCCACACTGATGTATAGCTGCCCGCGATTACACCGATGAATGACTTGACGTTTCCGCGGGAAATTGATGCGCGCTACGGAGGAAACTCCGTAGCGCGAATTCAATCTATCTATTGGGTTCCTGTCGGCGCAATACTCAATCTCCAACAATGAAAGACCCAAAAAAATTGATAGAGTAGCCACGCATCTTCCACGCACCTACGTTTTCGACGTTAAGATATTCTTGTTTCAGGGAAACGGAAATTCTTGGTATAGTTAGAGTTACGGACAACATGCCGGGGTGGCGGAATGGCAGACGCTGCGGACTTAAAATCCGTTGTCCGAAAGGACGTGCGGGTTCGACTCCCGCC
>Ga0068859_100002232_pt1 | contig 19641 bp, 18 predicted proteins | sample KBSSwiS22_FD_66585 | JGI IMG/M metagenome (GOLD analysis project Ga0068859, IMG submission 66585) | Switchgrass rhizosphere microbial communities from Kellogg Biological Station, Michigan, USA - KBS Switchgrass S2-2 | ecosystem: Host-associated > Plants > Roots > Rhizosphere > Soil ...
ACGCACGAGGGGTCCGGCATCGGCCTGGCGCTCGTGAAAGATCTGGTGGCGTTGCACGGCGGCTCGATCGACGCCGAGAGCCAAGTTGGGGAGGGGAGCACCTTCCGGGTCCGCATCCCGCGAGGGCACCAGCATCTCCCGCAGGAGCACGTGGTCACCGCGGCTCGGGCTCCGTCTCCGACCGCCCTGTGGGCCGCACCTTTCGTCGAGGAGGCGATGCGCTGGTTGCCGGAGCCGTTCCAGCGCGCGTCGACCGACGCCCCCCCGGCCCGCGCGCCTCACCGCGACGGGGGTCGCATCCTCGTCGCCGATGACAGCGCCGACATGCGGGACTACCTGGTGCGCCTGCTGGAGACGACCTACGAGGTGCGAACGGCGTTCGACGGTGCCCAGGCCCTCGACCTCGTTCGCGCGTGGCGGCCGGACATCATCCTGACCGACGTCATGATGCCAAACCTCGACGGCTTCGGGCTCCTGCGCGCGGTCCGGGCGGAGCTCTCCCTGGCCCGGACCCCCATCATCATGCTGTCGGCCCGGGCCGGCGAGGAGTCTCGCGTCGAGGGGCTCGAGAGCGGCGCCGACGACTATCTGGTGAAGCCGTTCTCGGCGCCCGAGCTCCTGGCCCGCGTCCGCGTGCACGTCGAGCTCGCGCGGCGGCGGCGAGCGGCCGAGAGCGAGCGAGATCGGCTCCAGTCCTTGTTGAAGCAGGTGCCCGCCATCGTCAACTTCGTGCGGGGACCCGATCTGGTGCTGGAGTTCGCGCACCCGAAGACGATCGAGGCTTTGCACGGACGCGACGTGGTCGGCAAGCCCCTGCTCGAAGCGATCCCCGAGTTCAAGGACCAGGAGTATCCCGGTTTGCTGCGGAAGGTCTTCGAGACCGGCGAGCCGCTGCAGGGCTTAGACAAGCGGGTCCTCCTCGACGACGGCAAAGGGGGGCTCCGCGAGACCTTCTGGAACTTCATCTACCTGCCGGTCCGCGACGAGAGCGGCCGGGTCGAGGGCGTGATGACGTTCGACGTCGAGGTGACCGAGCAGCTGCGCGCCAAGCAACGATTGGCGGCCGCCACCGAGGAAGCGGAGCGGGCCAATCGCACGAAGGACGAGTTTCTGGCCATGCTGGGCCACGAGCTGCGCAACCCGCTCGCGCCGATCCTCACGGCGCTGCAGCTGATGCGGCTGCGCGGGGGCGAATCTCGTGAGCAGGCGGTGATCGAGCGGCAGGTCGGCCACCTCGTCAGGCTCGTCGACGACCTGCTCGACGTATCCCGGATCACGCGCGGGAAGGTCGAGCTGAAGCGGGCGCCCGTCGAGATCGCCGCCGCCGTCGCGAGCGGGATCGAGATGGCGCGTCCCCTGCTGGAGCAGCGCCGCCAGCGACTCGAGGTCGACCTGGCCCCCGAGGGGCTCTCGGTCCACGGTGATGTGAACCGCCTCGGGCAGGTCATGGCGAACCTGCTGACGAACGCGGCCAAGTACAGCGACCCGGGCACGACGATCCGGGTCGTCGCGCGGCGCGAGCAGGAATCTATCGTCCTGGCCGTGCGCGACGAGGGCGTCGGCATTCCGCCCGACATGCTCGACCGCCTCTTCGACCTGTTCTACCAGCAGCCGCAGGCCCTCGATCGCGCCAAGGGCGGCCTGGGCCTGGGCCTCGCGATCGTAAAGAGCCTGGTCGAGCTTCACGGCGGGACGGTGGCCGCGCGCAGCGCAGGAGCGGGAAAAGGGAGCGAGTTCACGGTGTCGCTGCCCGCCATCGAGCGGGACGAGGTGCGCCCCCCGCCGGACACCGGCCTGGTGACGCCGGCCGCGGGGGGGCGCGCGACCGAACACCGCCTGCGCGTCCTGATCGTGGACGACAATGTCGATGCGGCCGACGGATTGGCCGAGCTCGTGATGGCCATGGGCCACGACGTTCGGGCGGCGCACGACCCGCTGGCCGCCCTCGAGGTGGCCTTCACCTTTCGCCCCGAGCTGTGCTTCCTGGACATCGGGTTGCCCGTGATGGACGGGTACGAGCTGGCGGGCCGGCTCCGCGAGTCACAAGCCCTGGCGCCGAACGCACGCATGGTCGCCGTGACCGGCTACGGCCAGGACGCCGATCGAAGGCGCGCCATGGAGGCCGGCTTCGACGAGCACATGGTCAAGCCGGTCAGCCTCGACATGCTCTCGCGAGCCCTGCGGACCGGGTGAGCTGGCCGGCCCGCGCCGTCGGGGCGCTAGAGGTACAGCCGGCCGTTCGGGTAATCGAGGGTCAGCCAACCACCCGGCTCGAATAGATTGAGCGCGACGAAGCCCACGGCGTCGGGGCGCGCGAAATAGCCGACGGGCGGCTGGATGACGACGCGCGGGCGGTCGAAGTGGAGGGGGCCGACGTCGAAGCTCGTGATGCGGGCGACCCGCAGGGTGATCTCGCCGCCGATGCCGGTGACCTCGATCTGGTCTTCGACGACGTACTCCGGGTGCCGTTCGCAGAGCGCCAGCCACAGCTCGGACGGAATGTTCAGGTAGGGACCGTCAATCGTCATGGTCGCGCTCCCCGTGTCGAGGCGCAGTTGCACCTTCAACCAGGCGTCGAGAGTGCCCTCGATACGTACGATCGCGGCGTTGTCCAGGAAGAACGGGATGAATCGAGCAGGATCGGCGCCCGCGGGCGTGAAACCAGTGGGCCGCGTGATCTCCATCAGGGGAGGAGCGAAGCGCATTTGCACGACGAAGCTCTGCAGGTAGTCGTTGCCGAGGAGGCCCGCTTCTCGCGTGGCCATCCAGGGGCCCTGAAACCCGCTCAGGTCTTGCTTCGTCGGGGTGAGGCCGTACCAGGCCAGCTCGTCGACGGGCCGGTCGCGATAGAGGGGAGCGATGCGCGCGATTCGCACCCGGTCGACGGTGAGAACGCCGGCCGTGCCCGTCAGCTCGGCGCGCGAGATCTTGAAGAGGCCCAGCTCGGTCGCGAGCGCCTCGTCGATGGCGCTCACCCCCGCTCCCGTGTCGAAGATGAAGTAGTGCCGTCCCGTGTCCCCGAGGCTCAGAGGAACGAAGAACTGGCCGCGATCGTAGACGCAATCGATGATGGGCATGGCGACACTGGTGATGGGGGCACGAACGTTTCGAGGCTCCTCGTCCGCGTCTGAATGTGGAGACGCGTCAACTGAAAGAGATCTCGCGCGTCGAAGCCGACCCGACAGACCCGCCCAATCGCTCCTACGTTGTGCTCCCCAGGCGGCCCGGGCGCAAGCAATCTCGGCCGCTCAGGACTATTTCCAAGCAATCGCTTGCGGCCGCAGGTGGGTTCGTGGCATGCGGTTAGCCAGGCCGCGGCTACACGCACGGCCGTTTTCTGCCGAAACAGCTCCAGTCCCTTGAGCTGCGATCGGCCCAGACGTAGGCACCCACCTCGACCCCGCAGGGAAGGTCTGCGCGGTCTGTGTGGTGGACTGTGGGTTGCACCGGCTGCCGTCCTCGCCGCCGTGTGCGCCGGATGGAGCCCCCCTGCTCACGCGACGTCGCCGGACAGGCCATGGACGTCCCTGGCGCATCCGCCCTCCTTCGAGCACATCTCCGTCGAGCAGGGGCTGTCGCAAAGCTCCGTCCACACCATCGCCCAGGACAAGCTGGGGTTCCTCTGGATGGGGACGGACGCCGGGCTGAACCGATACGACGGCTTTCACTTTCAGGTCTTCCACCCCGACGGGAGTGGGCGATCCCTGACCGGCGACTGGATTGAGCGCATCGTCCCGGACCGCCACGGCTACCTCTGGATCGCGGCGCGCAACGCCGGGCTGACCCTCCTCGATCCCGACAGTCTGGCCATGGCGCCGATCCCGATCTCCAGCCAGCCGGGCGGACTCCCCGCGCGCACGATCAACGCGATCGTCCAGGATCGCGACGGCACGATATGGATCGGCACCGAGAGCGACGGTCTGTTCCGGGTGGACAGGGACTGGGTGCCGCCCGCTCCGCCTCGCTTCGAGAGGGTCGTCTTCTCCGACGACGGAAAGCTCGCGCCCAAGCGGGTCACCGCCCTCTTCGTCGATCACGGCGGCTCGCTCTGGCTCGCCGCGCCGGAGCGGGGTTTGGGCCGCCTCGTCTCGAAGCGCGGCGCCTCGACCGTGACGTTCGACTTCCACGTGTTCGATCCGAGCCATCCGCTCAGCTCGTGCCCGACGGTCATCAACGCCATCGCCGAAGATCCTTTCGGCCGGCTCTGGCTGGGCGGCGACGACGGCCTGGTCATCCTCGATCCCGTCTCGTCTCAGTTCACGCGCTGGACCTCCGAACAGTTCAAGACCGGCATCGGTCGCGTGCTGGACATCTTGCGAGACACGAGAGACACCGTGTGGATCGCGGGTGACGGCTTGGGGCTGTTCAAAGCCTCGCCGCGCCAGCACGCCGACGACTCGATTCGGCTCGAGCACTTCGCGCACGACCCGAAGGACGCGGGCAGCCTCAGCCGAAACGGCCTGCAGTGTGTGTTCGAGGATGCCTCGGGGATGCTGTGGGTGAGCGCATACCAAGGCGGGCTCAACAAGGTCGTGCTCAACTCGGCCAGCCTGCTCGACCGAGAGCGGCCGTCCGTGATCCAGCACCGCAGCAACGCCGCCGACCCCGGGAGCTTGAGCGGCGACACCGTGGCCGCGATCGCCGAAGACCGCTTCGGCAACCTCTGGGTCGGCACCGACGGTTTCGGCCTCGACCGACTCGTCGCGCCCACGTCGCCGGGCCAGCCGGCCCGCTTCGAGCACTTTCGCGCCGACGCCACCCACGGGCCGGGCGCGCTGCAGACCGACGTGATTCTGACCGCCCACCTCGATGCCCAGCAACAGCTGTGGCTCGGCTCGTACATGGGCGGCCTCATCCAAGTCGAGCAGGCGTCAGCCACGGCGCGTCCCACCTTCACGCACTTCCGGCATGATCCTCAGCGACCCGAGAGCCTGCACAGCGACTTCGTCCGAGACATCGTGGATGACGGGACGGGCGGCTTCTGGATCGCGTTCGACGCGGGCGGGGGCTTGGATCACTTCGATCCGCGGACCGGGAAGGCGAAGCACTACGGCGTCGGCGAAGGGCCGCGAGAGCTGAAGAACGGGAACCTGATGCGCCTCGCGAAGGATCGCTTCGGCACCCTCTGGATCGCCACCCAACTGGGGCTGCATCGCTTCAATCCCGTCACGGAGGAGTTCCGCGTCTACGGGCCGGGGCCGCCCGGGGCGCTCAGCGACATCTTCATCAACACCGTCTACCTGGCGCCGACGGGGGTGCTCTGGATCGGCACCAAGGGCGGCAGCCTCAATAGCACCGAGGTTCCCCCGTGGGACGGCCCTCCACCCCGCTTCTCGGTCCACGGGAAGGAAGCCGGGCTCTCCGGCGGCGCCCTCATGAGCATCCTGCCGGACGGCAAGGGAGACCTCTGGCTGGCCACCCACCGGTCCCTTTTCCACTTCGACACCCTTCGCTCGAAGGCCTCCCCCTTCACCTTCCAGCGAGAGCTGCGCAAGGCCGAGTTCATCTGGAACGCCGCCTACGTGAGCCCGCACGGCGAGATGTTCTTCGGCAGCAACGACGGCTTGACGGTGTTTCACCCCGACGACGTCGTCGCGAACGCGATTCCGCCGGTCCTGGCCTTCACCGACTTCCGGGTCCGGAACCAGCCCCTCCCGCTCCAGGCGCGCATGCAGAAGAAGGCGAAGGCCGGCGCCGCCGCCCCGGGCATCCCGGAGATCGTGCTGCGGCCAGAGGACGCCATGTTCTCGCTGGAGTTCGCGGCCCTGCACTTCGCCGCGCCCGATCAGAACCAGTACGCCTACCGGCTGGACGGCCTGGACCAGGGATGGAACGAGATCGGCAACCGGCACAGCGTGACCTACTCGGCCCTGCCGCCTGGCGACTACCTGCTCGCCGTGCGCGCCTCGAACTGCGACGGGCTCCCGAGCCGCGACGATCTGAAGCTGCGCATTCGCGTGCTGCCGCCGTGGCACGCCACCTGGTGGTTCCGCGCCTCGATCGCGGCGGCCGTCCTGTTGCTGTTCTATGTCCTGGTCCGAATTCGCTTGCGCGTCCTTCGCCATCGCAACGCCACCCTCGAACAGAAGGTGAAGGAGCGCACCCTCGAGCTCGGCCAGCGCAACCGGGCGCTGCGCATCGTCCTCGACACCGTCGAGCAGGGGCTTTTCGGGGTGGATCTCGAGGGGCGGATGCTCGAGGAGCAGTCCACGATCGTGGACCGCTGGTTCGGCCCCTGCATCGGGCGGCCCGAGCTCGTGGCGTACGTCGGCGCGGACGCGCGGTTCGCCGAGGTGTTCACGCTCGGCATGGAGGCCGTACGCGAAGGCGTGATGCCGCTGGCGCTCTGCCTGGATCAGCTGCCGAAGCGGCTGGTCGCGGCAGGGCGGCACTTCGATTGCCGCTATCTGCCCATCGAAGAGGCCGGGACGTTGCGCGCGTTGCTGTGCGTGCTGGACGACGTGACCGACGGTCTCAAACGTGCCGAGGACGAAGCCGAGCAGCGCGACCTGGCGGCGGCGTTCATGGCGTTCAGCCGGGATCGCGCCGGCTTCCTGGTCTTCTTCCGCGAGACGGAGCGCATCCTGCGCGAGCTGGGGCGCGCCGACCTCGACCCGTCGAAGCAGAAGCGGCTCCTGCACACGCTGAAGGGGAACGCTGGGGTCCCGGGCTTGCGACGCATCGTCGAGATCTGTCACGTCGCGGAGGCCGAGCTCGAGATCGACGCCGCCGTCAGCGTCGAGACCATGGCGCGCCTGCGGGACCACTGGGCCAAGCTGGCCCAGGCCTTGCGGGCGGTGACCGGCGGGGACGCGGGGACGGTGATCGAGCTCTCCGACGCTGATCTCGACGATCTGGCCCTTCGGGTCCAGCGCGGCGCCTCGGCGCGCGAGGTGCTGTTCGAGCTGGCGCGGCTGCGCTGGGAGCCGGTCGAGCGCCCCCTCGCTCGTCTGGCCGAGCACGCGCGCGCGCTGGCCCGGCGGCTCAAGGGGGTCGAGGTGGACGTGCGGGTTCACGCGGATGCGCTGCGCCTCGATCCCGAGCCCTGGAATCCCCTCTGGTCGGCGCTGGTCCACCTGATTCGCAACGCCGTCGACCACGGCCTCGAGTCGGCCGAAGAGCGCGCCAGGGCCGGAAAACCGGCGCGCGGATCGATTCGCCTCGAGGCGCGCTCCGGCGGGGGCAACCTGCGCCTGGAGATCGAGGACGACGGACGTGGCATCGACTGGGAGGCCGTGCGCCGGCTGTGCCTGAAACGCGGGCTGCCCGGCCAGACCCGCGGCGACCTGTTCGCGGCGCTGCTGCGTCCTGACTTCTCGAGCCGCGAGCAGGTCACCGAGACCTCCGGGCGCGGCGTGGGGCTGGCCGCGGTCGCCGCGAGCGTCACCGAGCGGGGCGGAGCCCTTTCCGTCGAGAGCGAGCCGGGCCGGGGCACCCGCTGGATCATCGACCTGCCCCTCGATCGCGCGCCGGCGCCTCCTGGCGCGTGGTCCACGTCGAGCCACAACACGCCGGAGTCGGTCGGCTCGTAGCTACGAAGAACGGTCCAGATCGGAGCCCGCGGGCCGCTTGCCCCTTCCGGTCCCTTCTCCCCGCTCGCGGGGAGAAGGTTAGGATGAGGGGGCCACGCCGTGCCGGGGCGGACGACTCCCTGAGCGCATCGTTCGGGCCATCGGCCCGAGCTCCGAGTAGTCTCTCGAACATGCAGCGACGCGCGCTGGAGAGCCTCGAACCTGGGCCCATGTCTCTCGGCATGGCGCAGGTGCAGGCCGCGCTCGACGCGGCCGTTCGCAAGGCTCGCCGGAACGACGCCGGCCAACCGGCCGACTACATCCCCCAGCTCGCCAGCGTGGACGTCGAGGCCACCAGCGCCGGCGTCCTGCAGTGCGACGGCGCGCGCGTGCTGGCCGGCGACGCCGAGACGCATCGGTTTTCGTTCCAGAGCTCCGCCAAGCTGGTGACCCTGATCGGGCTGCTCGAGGAGCGCGGGCCGGTCGAGGTGTTCGCCACCGTCGGGTCGGAGCCGTCGGGTGACAACTTCGCGTCGCTGGCGCGCCTCGAGACCCACGGGCCGCTGCCGCCCAACCCGCTCGTCAACGCGGGGGCCATCGCGCTGTGTGGCCAGCTGGCCGGCAGTGTCGATCGGCGCATCGACTGGATCCACCGCTGGGCCGAGCGGCTCTACGGGACGCGGCTGCCGATCGACGAAGCGGTGCGCGAATCCGAGCGCGCCACCGCCGATCGGAACCGGGCCATCGCGTACTTTCTCAAGCACAACGGCATCCTGACCGGCTCCGTCGACGAGACCCTGCACGTCTACTTCTCACTCTGCGCGCTGACCGGGGGCATCGCCGAGGCGTGCCGTCTGCCGGCCCTCCTCGCCAACGGCGGGGTCGTCCCCGGGGGCCGCGATCGCGTCCTGTCGAAGCGCACCGTCGCCATCACCGTGGCGATCATGGCGACGTGCGGGATGTACAACGAATCGGGCAACTACCTGGTCGCCACCGGCATGCCCGCCAAGAGCGGCGTGAGCGGCGTGATCGTCGCGGTGGCGCCGGGGCGCGCCGGCGTTGCGGTGGCCAGCCCCCGCCTCAACGACAAGGGCGGCAGCGTCCGCGGCCACATCATGCTGCGCGAGCTGTCCCGTCAGCTCGGCTGGCACTTCGCGCTCGCCGATCACCACGACACCGAGGACCGGACCTCGAACGAGCCCGGCCCACCGGATTCCAGGTGAACGGGGGAGCGCGGAAGACTCGCGGGCGCTCCGCGGGAAGCGGGGCGCGCTACCTCTCGCTGTCCAGAGTGGCCATCAGCGGGGCGGCGTAGCGGGGACCCGCGACTCCGCTGGCAGGGACGGCGGCCTCGAGCGTGGCCACTTCGTCGGCGTCGAGGGCGACGTCGAGGCCGGCCAGCGCGTCCGCGAGCTGGGCTCGGGTGCGCGCTCCCAGGGTCGGGACGATCGTGACGCCCTGAGCGGCCGCCTTGGCGCGCACCCAGGCGATGGCGAGCTGGGCCGGCTTGCCCCCGCGCTTCGCGGCCAGCCGCGCCAGCGCCTCGGCGAGGGCCCGGTTCCTGTCGCCGTTCTCGCCGGTGAAGCGGGGGAGGTGAGCGCGATAGTCGCTGGCTCCAGTGGGTCGACTGCCGGTGAGGAGGCCGCGCGAGAGCACCCCGTACGCGGTGGTCGCGATGCCGCGCGCGGCGAGCTCCGGGAAGATCGCGCGCTCGGGCGAGCGGCTGACCAGCGAGTACTCGATCTGCAGGTCGCAGATCGGGTGCACCGCGGCCGCTCGTCGGATCGTGTCGACGCCGACCTCCGACAGGCCGATGTAGCGGACGTAGCCAGCCTTCACCAGGTCGGCGATCGCGCCGATGGTGTCCTCGATCGGCACCGCGGGATCGAGGCGCGCCGGCCGGTAGATGTCGATGTGGTCGACGCCCAGGCGCGCGAGGCTGTAGGCCAGGAAGGCCTTCGTCGCGACGGGGCGGTTGTCGACGCCAATGAACGCCCCGTCGGGGCCGCGCAGCCCCCCGAACTTCACGCTGAGCAGCGCGCGCTCCCGGCGGTGGCCGGCCAGCGCCTTGCCGACGAGGAGCTCGTTCTTGCCCATCGAATAGAAGTCGCCCGTGTCGATCAGGTTCACGCCGGCGTCGAGCGCGGCGTGGATGGTGGCGATCCCCTCCGCCTCGTCCCCGCCGCCGTACAAGCTGTCCTTCCCCATGCCCATGCACCCGAGGGCGAGCGGGAACACCTGGGGCCCTGCCGCCCCGAGCTTCATCATGGCCTTGGTCGTGGTCGTTTCCATGGCGCCAATCTGGGATGGACCATCACATCAATCCAGTGAATAGGATAGATATGGAACATGCCCAGCATTCATGGATCGGACGTCGCCCTCGACTTGGGGCGCACCTTCGCCCCCAACCTGGGGCGCGATCTCGACCTCAACCTCCTGCGCGTGTTCGCGGTGGTGGCGGAGACCGGTCGGGTGACCGAGGCCGCCAAGCGCCTCTACCTGACCCAGTCGGCGGTCAGCGCGGCCCTCCGGCGGCTGACGACCGCCGTGGGCGCGCCCCTGTTCCTGCGCAGCGGGCGCGGGATCGCCCTCACCAACCGAGGTGAGCGGCTGCGCGCCGGCCTGGACGTTCACCTCGGCCCGCTGGTCGAGGCGGCGCTGGCGCCGGCGGCGTTCGACCCGGCGACCGCCGAGCGGACGCTGCGCCTTGGCCTCTCCGACTCGGCCGAGCTCTGGGGACTGCCCCCCTTGCTCCGCATCCTCGAGCGCGAGGCGCCGCGCATCCGGATCGTCGCCCTCCCCGTGCAGTTCCGCACCGTCGGGGCGGAGCTCGCTTCCGGGCTGGCCGCCGCGATCACAGTCGCGGACGAGCTCCCCGCCACCATCCGGCGAGAGCGCCTGTTCTACGGCGGGTTCACCTGTCTGTACGACCCGCGCCACGCCAAGCTGAAGAGGCTGACCGAGGCCGAGTACTTCGCGCACGACCACGTCATCGTCTCGTACAACGGCGATCTGCGCGGGATCGTCGAGGACATGTACGGCAAGGCCCGCAAGGTCCGCTGCTCGGTCTCGAGCTTCGCCAACATCGGTGCCCTGGTCGACGGGACCGCGATGCTGGCGACCATCCCCGAGCTGGTCGCAGTGAAGATCCTGGCCACCCGCCCGCACCTGAAGACCAAGCCGCTGCCCTCGACCATGAAGATCGAGGGCTCCCACGCCGAGCTCCTCTGGCCCGCCGTCACCGACGACGACGAGCCTTGCAAGTTCGTGCGCGCCAAGATCCGGGAGATCGCGAGGCGGGTCGTGGGGACCAAGCGTCCGCTCGCCCGCTGACCGCGGATCACTCGCCGATCACACAAAAGCCGTTTCCGAACGGATCGCTGCAGAACGCGGTCGGTCTTGGGCCCTGCGTTCGGAACTCATTCTCGATGGCGCCGCCGCGCGCCCGCAGCTCGTTCAGCACACCGTCGAAGTCCTGGACGTGCAGGTCCAGATGGACCGGCGTCCAGTGCCGCTCGTAGCGTCGCCGCTCCGCGCCGCCCGGAGAGGGTGTGCTGCCCGCCCGCTTCTCGTGCATGCAGACGCTGACGTTGTTGGCGTCGAGGATGGCCATGCTCGGAAATGGGCGGGCCGTCTCCACGAATCCGAAGACCTCGCCGTAGAACCGCAGCCCGGCTTCCAGCTCCGGCACGTCGATGCTGACGTGAACGGTGGGCCTGGCCGCATTCGCTTTCGCACCCTTCACGCGGCGGCCTTCCAGCCCGACAGACGCTCGAGCCGCGCGTACGACGCCTCCATTCCGTGCTCCATGCCGGTGGAGAGCATGGCCTTGCGAGTCGCGGCGTCGGGCAACGACATGCGCATGGTCATCAGCGTACCCGAACCGTCGGCCACGAAGGTCGTGACGACGTGGTTGTCGGGCGAGGGATCGGGCATGTGCATGCGCTCGACGTGCACCATGCGGCGCGGGGGATCGACCTCGAGGATCTCACCGGTCAAAAAGAAGCCGCCGCCCTTGCCGTTCGACCACTCGTACCGCATCTTGCCGCCCGGTTTCCCTTCGTTCACGCAGACCGGCATGGTCCAGCCGTCGGGGCCGAGGCACCACTGCCGGATCAGCTCCGGATCGATGTGGGCGCGAAAGACCGCCTCGGGGGGCGCCGCGAACCTTCGCGTCACGATGACATGGGTGTCGCCTTCGGTCGTCAATGTCATTTTGCTCATGGGTTCTCTCCCTTCGTTTCCTTCTTCTTGGTTTGTTTGGCCAACAGCTCGTCGAGGCGACGGTAATTGCCCTCCAGTGCCCGACGCAGCATCTGCAGGTACTGCTCGAGCTCCGACAGCGCGTCCGGCGCCAGGCGGCACGGGCGCTTGGTCCCCTCGACCCGCTGCACGATCAGGCCCGCCTCCGAAAGAACGCGGATGTGGCGTGAGATCGCGGGTTGCGAGATCGCGAACGGCTCGGCCAGCTCGTTGACCGTCGCCTCGCCGCGCGCGAGCCGCGCCAGGATCTTCCTCCGGGTCGGGTCCGCCAAGGCCGCGAACGTCCGATCAAGAGTCCGGTCGAGAGACTGAGTCACCTGCACGAAGACGTATGTACAATGGCTGTTATATAACGCAAGCGTTATTTATACAGGCCGCGCCCATCAGCGCACCACCTCGAAGTGACCCATCATCCCGGCCGCGTGGTGCTCGAGGATGTGGCAGTGGTACATCCACTGGCCGGGGCGATCGTCGGGACGGAAGGCGATCGTCACGCGCTTCTTGGCGGCGATGTTCACGGTGTCGTCCCACGACCGCGGGACCGTCGGCACGCCGTCGATCGCGACGACCTGGAAGAAGAAGCCGTGGAGGTGAAACGGGTGGTCCATCCCGGTCTCGTTGACGAGGTCCCAGAGCTGGAGCTCACCGACCTTGACGGGCGCGTCGTGATGGTGCTGCTGGTCGTTGATCAGCCAGTCGTGGCCATGCAGGGTCATGCGCGCACCAAGGCGCACGGTCCGCGTCGGCGTGACCGGGCCCGGCGGCACGAGCGGCTCGATGGCCGCCAGCGTCGCCGGGATCGACGCCGCCGACGGCGCGCGCCGGCCCACCCGCAACGTGCCCCAGACGTCGCGACGAGGGCGCTTCATCGCCGTGCGCCGATACGGCAAGGACTCGATCGCGATCTCGGCGCCCTCGTCGTCGAACGGCCCGACGGCCAGCTCGACCCGCGCCGCGGGGGGAATCAGCGTCTCGGTGACCGTGACCGGCTCGTCCCGCAACCCGCCGTCGCCGCCGATGATCCGGAAGGGACGTCCGCCCAGGGACAGCCTCACGTAGCGGGCGCTGCACGCGTTCACGAGCCGCCAGCGCTCGACCTGTCCCGCCGCGATCTGATGCTCGGGAGCGACGCGGCCGTTGATGACGAGCACGTTGCCCTCGCGCCCGCTGTGGCGATCGAAGAGCGCGGTCTTGGCGATGTTGCCGTGGCGGTCGAGCTTCACGTCGTCGAGCACCAGCAGCCGGTCCGCGTCGAAGACCGGCTCGCCGGCGCCCAGGACCACCAGCGCGCCGTACAGCCCCCGCTCGATCTGCACGGTCTCGTTGGCGTGCGAGTGGTACCAGAACGTGCCCGCGTCGGGTAGCGCGAAGCGGTACTCGAAGCTGTCTCCGGGCTGGACCAGCCGCTGTACGAGCTGGGTCCCGTCCATCGGCGCGGGCAGGCGCAGCCCGTGCCAGTGGATGCTGGTGGCTTCGGGGAGGTTGTTCACGAGGTGGGCGACCAGCGTGTCGCCGGCCTGGGCCACGATGGTGGGCCCCGGAACCGTTCCCTCGTAGCCCCAGGCGGACACCTTGCGCCCGGGCGCCATCTCCCACCCGGTCTCGCGCGCCTCGAGCTCGACGTGGATCTCGCGCGGCTCACGCGGGAAGGGGCGGGGAAGGGAAGCGGACGACAACAGGGGCAGTCGATCGGTGGTCATGGAAGCCTCCGGGTGAGTTGGATGCCGTTCACCCTATGGGCCGCGGTGGCTCGCGACTTGAACGGAAGGGCTATTCCGCGCGAAACGAAGTAGGGTCTGCGCGTGTCGACCAAGGCATACGGCCGCATGGTCTTCTGGGAGGGGGCGAGCCTCTGGGTCCTGGGCACGCGGCCCGGTGAGGGGGCCTATCCAAAGACCAAGCTGCACGCCCACCACGCGGTCCAGGTGACGGTGTCTCTGCGCGGGTGGTTCACGCTGGAGGCGCAATCCCACGAGCTCGGCGGTGACTGCGCGGCCGTCGCGCCGGACGCGCCGCACGCCTTCGCGGGCGAAGGCCTGGTGGCGCAGCTCTTCGTGGATCCGGAAGGGGAGCCGGGCCGCGAGCTGCAGCGCACCTTGTTCGCGAGCGAGACCCTCGTGTCGATCCCCCCGGCGAGGCTCGCCGACCTTCCCGCGCGCCTCCGCGCGGGCTTCGAGTCGCCGAATCGGAGCGATCAATCATTGATCGATCTCGGCCGCGAGCTCGTCGCGAAGCTGGCCCCCGGCAGCGAACGGGACGAGCGGCCCGAGGCCCGCGTGCGGAGGATGTCGGCCTGGGCGGCCGGACGGCTCGACACCCCCGTGAGCCTCGCGGACGCCGCCGCGCACGTCGGGCTATCGGCGGGGCGGGCCCGACACCTCTTCGTCGAGGAGACGGGGCTGCCCTTTCGCACCTACTTGCTCTGGCGGCGGCTCACGCGCGCGGCCGAGCTCTTCTCGGCGGGCTCGTCTCTCACCGACGCCGCCCACGGCGCCGGCTTCTCGGATTCGTCCCACCTGAGCCGGACCTTCCGGCGCATGTTCGGCATCGCCGCCGACTCGCTCCGTCTGATGTAGCCCTTCCGTTCAAGTCGCCACCCGGCCAGACGCCGTATTGGTGGAGCACCTCGCAAGACAAAGGAGCTCCCCATGAACGTCGAACACCGCCTCTCCCTCCGTCCCCTCGACCTCGCGCGACTCGCTCTCTTCTCGATCATCGTCCTCGTCCCCGCCTGCGGCAGCAAGGTCCCGGCGCAGATAGAGATCATCGACGGCCGCCAGATCGAGATCGCGACCGCCGGCTCGGGCGGCGCCGCCACCGTCGTCTTCGAGTCCGGCCTCGGCAACGACTGGACGCCCTGGGACCAGGTCGCCAGCGAGGTCGCGCGCCACGCGCGGATCTTCGCCTACTCACGCCCCGGCAACGGCGCCAGCGGCCCGGCGACGACGCCGCGAGATCCGAGGACGATCGTCGAAGAGCTGCGCGCCCTGCTCGCCGCGCGGGACGTCGCCCCTCCCTACCTGCTCGTCGGCCACTCCAACGGTGGGGGTTACATGGAGCTCTTCGCAAAGGCGCACCCCGACGAGGTCATGGGCGTCGTCCTCGTGGATCCGCGCCACCGCGACTTTCTGGCCAGGTGCGAGGCGGCGATGCTGGATCTGTGCGGGATCACCGAGTCGACGCTGGCCACGCAGGCGCCCGTCGTGATCGCGGAGTACCGCGCGTATGCCATGGCCTCCCAGCAGATCGGCGCCGCGGGCGGGTTCGGCGCCTATCCGGTGCGCGTGCTCACTGCGAGCGACGTGGCGGGGTCGGCCGAGCGGCAGGCGCTCTGGCGGTCGATGCACGCGTCGCTAGCGGCCGAAGCCACCGACGGCCAGCAGCTCGTGATCCAGGGAGCAGGCCACGGCATCCAGGTCGACCGGCCCGACGAAGTCGTGCGCGCCATCTTGGCCCTGCTGCCCTCCACGGCGTCCTGACCCTCTTTCCCACCTCCAACGAAAGGATCTCAGATGACCACTTTCAACGTGACGTTCGTGAAGGTCGCGACGCTGTTTGCGACGATGATCGCCGGGGGCGCCGCGCGCGCCGAAGCGCCTGCGGGCGAGCCGATGGATGGGGTGAGCCGCGTGGCCGCGACGGTGGAATCGCCCGAGGCTTTGCCGCCTGCACTACCCGTGTCGCTCCCCTGGCAGCTGCGCCCGATGGCGACGGGCAGCCTGGTCCGCGTCGACACCGCCGCGGCCGCCTTCAACGACGGACAGGGCAACGTCGACATCGCGCTCCCCACCGTCTTGGCCGCGAGCTACCGGCTCACGGCCCGCTGGGCGCCGACCATCCGTCTCGGCTTCACCGGCAACAACGCGCCGGGCGCCGCCCTGGACGGGACCGCCGTCGCCAACCCGCTCGTCGGTGTGACGTACGCGCGGGCCCTCGGGCCGACCCAGCTCGCGCTGTTCGGGGCGACGACGATCCCCCTCGGGACGGGCGGCGGCGACGCGCCCGACCTGCGGGCGGCCGAGACCAACGCGGCGGCCATGGCCTCCCGTCCGTCGGACGCAGCCATGTTTGCGGTCAACTATCTCGGCGCCATCGCGGGCGCGGACCTTGGGTACGTGGGGCACGGCTTCACCGCCCAGGCAGAGATGACTATGGTGCAGCTCGTTCGCGTCCGCGGCGGCGAGGCGGGCGGGGCGAGCGACGCCTTCCGGACGCAGGCGGCCGTGGGGCTGCACCTGGGCTACTTCCTCGGCTCGCACGTGTCGTTCGGCAGCGACCTCCACTACCAGCGCTGGCTCTCACACCCAACGACGCCCAGCGCGAGCCCGGTCGCGCGCATCACCTTTTCGGCCGGCAGCGACACGACGACCCTCGCCATCGGCCCGCGCGTCCACTTCCGGGTCGGCGAGCACGCCTGGGTACGCCCGGGCCTCTCGTTCGTGCGCGGCCTCGACGCGCGCGGCTTCGGCGCGCCGCTCCTCACGGGCCAGACGACCGCCGTGCAGCTCGACGTGCCGGTGACCTTCTGAGACGGTAGGAATCGCGCCTCGACGTCAACCCATCATCAGGTAGGAGACGTAAAGCGCCTTGAGCTTCCGGCCCGTCACCACGTTCCGGAAGCGCTCGAGCAAGCGCGCCTTGGTCCTCGCCAGCCGGCGGGGACCCCGCATGTCTTCGGGGGTCGATTCGGAGAGGACCTTGATGGTCGCCTCCTGAAGGCCGGAGAGCCGCTCTTGGGCGGCATCCTTGTCGTGCTCCGAGCCAACCTCCAGGTCGAAAGCCACGTCGACGTAGACATCCCGCTCAGTCCCGTGGAGCCTCACGATCACGCTCGGGAGATTGACGATCGGTCCCAGCTCGCCGCTCTCGGGACCCCCGCGTCCGCCGGAAGGGGGCTTTCCTCTCAGCGCATTCAACAGTGACCAGCCCTCGGTCTCACTCAGGTGGACGAGCGACCCGAGCGCCAACAGCGCGCTCGCGAGGGTCAGGACGGCGAGCGCGCCCGGGTGCCTGCTGGAGAACGATCGTTTGGCCATCATGTCCTGCGCGCCCGAGCGGGTAGGACCCGTCAGACGAGACCCGAAGGGATGCGGGCCCACCCGTGACAACTCCTGCGAGGGGCATGCCACCGGAAGGCTCGGAAACGCGCACCGCCTCCTCGTGCCCGGTTGCTCGAAGCGACACAAACGTTGTCACGCCGACGACAGGCCGACAGGGGCGCTGTCCGGCCTACACCGTCCACCGCCCGGTTCGGTCATCACGTCGGGTTCCGTACCTCGCGGTCACGTTGGTCGCGCGCGCGGATTCGCTACTTCCCCAGGAGGCGGCGCAGCCAGGGTCGCGGGCCTGCCGCGTCTTCGCCGGCCGGTTTCTTGGCGCGCTCCTCGCGGCAGCGGCAACGTTGCGCCGCGGGGACGTCGCCCAGCACCTGCTCGACGTGCATGCCGCACCCGGCGTAGGTCGGGCGACCGCACTTCGAGCACTCGACACGCCGGCACATCAGGGGCCTCCCGGCAGGGTCGGCGGCAGCGTCGCCGGCAGGATCTCCTTCTTCACCATCGCGTCGAAGTCGTTCTTGGTCACAAGTAGGGTCGCCATGGCACCTCCATGAACGGTGAGAGCCTCCGCGCGGTGAAAAGATTCACGAGCGGCCGCCGAACCCTTTCCCGGCCGCCAGGCTCCCACCAGATGAGGAGGGCAGCATGAAGCTCTGGAAGAAGATCGCGGCCGCGAGCACGGGGCTGGCCGTTGCCGGTCTGCTGGGAGTCACGACCGCCGTGTTCGCCCATTCCGCGGGTGATTCGCCGGGTGGACGGATGTGCGGAGGCGGTCCCGGGATGGGCCGGGGAGGCGGTCGAGGGATGGGGCCCGGTGGCGGTCACGCTGGGGACATGTTGGGCATACACGCGCTGTTCGCACAGCGGGATCGGATCCAGCGGACAGTCACGCACATCCCGGGCGGCGTGCGGACGACCACGGAGTCGGACGATCCGACCGTGGCGGCACAGCTTCGGGAGCACGTCAGCGCGATGTACGCGCGCCTCCAGGAAGGGCGGCCCATCAACGCGCGTGATCCGTTGTTCGCGGCCCTGTTCGAGAACGCCGGCAAGATCGTGGTCGAGACGGAGAATACCGCCAAGGGCATCACCGTCACCGAGACCTCCGCCGATCCGACGGTCGTCGAGCTCATCCGCCGGCACGCCGAGGTCGTGAACAAGTTCGTCGCGAACGGCATGCCCGAGATGATGCGAACGCACTGAAGCCGGCGACCGCCGCATCGAAGCCGGTCATCCATTCTCGCGGAGGAAGCCACGGAGAGCGCTCTTGACGGAGGCTTGTACCGACGCCGGAACCGGATCCGACTTCCCCGTCGTGCGGCACATCGCCAGCGTCCGCTTGAGCGTGTCGCAGGCGCCGCGGCAGCGCCCGCACCCCTCCAGGTGCCGCTCCATCCGCGCGCAGAGGTCGGCGTCGATCTCGTCCTCGAGGTGCTGCGAGAACATCGTGAGGACATCGGGACATGTGCCGGGCGCGGCTGGCCGATCCGTCTCGATGCCCAGGAGCGGCGCGACGCGCTCGCGAACGGCCAGTCGGGCCCGATGCAGGCGGCTCTTCACCGCTTGCGTCGTGATGCCCGTGATCTCGCCGACCTCGGCCGCGGTCAGACCCTCGACGTCGCGGAGCAGGAGCACCTCGCGGTACATCGGTTCGAGCTCGCCGATGGCGCGCGCGAGCGCGCGCTCGACCTGCTTGCCCGCGAGCACCTCGTCCGGCACGTCGGCCGGGTCCGCCAGCCGGCTCGCCTCCCGAGCGACGCTCGTTTCGAGCGAGCGTTCGCCCTCGGGCTCGGGCGCGCTTCGCCGTCGCTTCTTGATGCAGAAGCTGCGGGCGATCGTGTAGAGCCAGGTCGAAAGCGACGACGCACCCCGGAAATCACGGATGGTGCGGGCCATCGCGAGCAGCGTGTCTTGCAGGACGTCCTTCGCATCCTCGGGGTCGCGGCACATCGCCATTCCGAACCGGTACACCTCCGCCTCGTGGCGTTCGAGCAACGCCTCGAGCGCACGCCGGTCTCCGGCCCGGGCCCCGGCGAGCAGGGCCTCGTCGGATGGAGAAAGCTCGCTCACCAGCCCATGCTACCCGACGAAACCCCGGCGCGAGCGTCAGGCGCTGGCCGAGGCGGGTAGAGGGCTGCTCGCCTCGGTGGTGACCTCCACCGATGGCGAGTGAAGGAGGGTTCCGTACGCGGGGCAACTCTTGACCGCGCGTTCGACCCCGACGGCCTGCTTGTCGGACAGTCCGCCGGGAAGCTTCACCCGGACGGCGAGCCGCCCGATGCGCGACACCGGGACGCGTTCCTTCTCTGCGTCGACCTCCACGCTCAGGCCCTCCGTGGGGAGGCCCCGTCCGTGCAGGTACGCGGCCGCGAAGTAGTGCGCGCAAGCCGCCACCGACACCACCATCACGTCGAGCGGTGACGGCCCACGGTCTTCGCCTCCCGGTACGGACCTTGGTTGGTCGAACACCAGATCGTGCTGCCCGACGCGGACGCGGCTTCCCACTCTTCCAATCGATTCGACGACGGCTTTCATCACGGTCACCTCGCTCGCAACTCACTTGATCGGTTGGAGCCGCGCGCCGCAGAAAGGATTCACGGTTTCCCGCACCGCTTGGCGCCGCCGAGGGCGACCGCAGACAGTCATAGAAGGGCCGGCAACGAGGTAACCTGGGCCCCATGACATTCGACGTGACGCGAGCGCTGCGATGCGGCCGAGGTCTTCTCCTGTGGCCGGCGCTCGTTGCCGGATGCGTGACCCCGGCGGGGGCCGGCGCGCCTCCCGTGGGGGCGTCTCGCTCGCAGGACGAC